>OGIU01000414.1_pt1 | contig 26810 bp, 23 predicted proteins | sample 1571791 | NCBI WGS metagenome assembly OGIU01 (sample SAMEA2582104, study PRJEB24529) | metagenome | biome: Human gut stool | place: China | collected 2011
TTGCGGGCCTGCTGCGGGACAAGGACGACGAGAGCACCCTCATCCCCGAGGTGGAAGTGTCCGAGATCGAGGGCTACAAGTCCGCCGGGATCATCGCAGGCGGCATGATCCCCAAGATCGGCGGCATGGCCGATGCCATCTATCAGGGCGTGCACGAGGCGGTCATCATCGACGGCCGCGTGCCCCATTCCATCCTGCTGGAGCTGTTCTCCGACCGGGGCTCCGGCACCCGCTTCTACCGCCGCAGCCACCGGGAATAAGCATTGCGGAAAACCGGAGATGGGCTTATAATAAGAGCATGAAAAGACTTCCCCCAAGGGGGAAGTCTGACTCCACCCGACAGGAGGTACACCAACATGGATTCTGAAAAAGTCATCAAGCGGGACAACGAGTATGTCCTGCACACCTATAACCGCAACCCCGTGGTGCTGGAAAAAGGCCACGGCCTGTATGCCGAGGGCCCCGAGGGCCAGAAGTATCTGGACTTCACCAGCGGCATCGGCGTCAACAGCCTGGGCTACTGTGACCTGGCCTGGGCCGAGGCCGTGTCCGACCAGGCCCACAAGCTGCAGCACACCTCCAACCTGTACTATACTGCCCCCTGCGGCAAGCTGGCCAAAAAGCTGTGCAAGCGCACCGGACAGAGCCGAGTGTTCTTCGGCAACTCCGGTGCCGAGGCCAACGAGGGTGCCATCAAGGCCGCCCGCAAGTACAGCGTGGACCACTACGGCAAGGACCGCACCACGGTCATCACGCTGGTCAACAGCTTCCATGGCCGCACCATCGCCACCCTGACCGCCACCGGTCAGGAGGTGTTCCACAACTATTTCGGCCCCTTCAATGAGGGGTTCCTGTACGCCCCGGCGGGGGATATCGAGGCGCTGCAGGAGCTGGTGGACCGCAACACCTGCGCCGTTATGCTGGAACTCATCCAGGGCGAGGGCGGCGTCATGGCGCTGGACCCCGACTATGTGCAGGCTGTGCGCAAGCTCTGCGATGAAAAAGATCTGGTGCTCATCGTGGACGAGGTGCAGACCGGCGTGGGCCGCACCGGCACCTTCCTGTGCTGCGAGCACTACAACCTCAAGCCGGATATCGTTACCCTGGCCAAGGGCCTGGGCGGCGGTTTGCCCATCGGTGCCGTGCTGCTGAGCGAAAAAGTGGCCGGCGGCATGGGCCCCGGCACCCACGGCTCTACCTTCGGCGGCAACCCGGTGGTCTGCGCCGGTGCCAACGTGGTGGTGGACCGCATGGACACCAGCTTCCTGGCCAATGTCAACGACCGCGCCGTGCAGCTGCGTGCCGGCATCGCCAAGCTGCCCCATGTCAAGAGCATCTCCGGCATCGGCCTGATGGTGGGCATCGAGTTCTACGATGTGACCGCCGCCGATGTGCTGGCCGCCTGCCGCGAAAAGGGCCTGCTGGTGCTTACCGCCAAGACCCGCCTGCGCCTGCTGCCCCCGCTCACCCTCACCGCCCACGATGTGGACATGGCACTGGAGGTCCTGGCCGAGGTGCTGGGCGCAATGGAGCCGACGGCTCCGAAGGAGCAGGCATGAAAAATCTGCTGAAAATGAGCGATCTGACCCCCGGCGAGCTGACCCACATCCTGGATGTGGCCGACCAGCTCAAGGCACAGCAGAAACTGGGCGGCACCGCCCCCCTGCTGGCCGGGAAAACGGTGGCCATGCTGTTCTCCAAGGCGTCCACCCGCACCCGCACCAGCTTTGAGGTGGGTGTGTACCAGCTGGGCGGCCTGGGCAATTACATGAACACGTCCGAGCTGCAGGCCGGCCGGGGCGAGCCCCTCAAGGACACCGCCCGGGTGCTGGGCCGCTACTACGACTGCGTGGTCTGGCGCACCTACCGCCAGCGGGATCTGGAAGAATTTGCCGAGCTGGCCGGTGTGCCGGTGATCAACGGCCTGACCGACTACGCACACCCCTGCCAGGTGCTGGCCGACCTGATGACCATCCGGGAGCGCCGGGGCACCCTGGCCGGGCGGAAGCTCTGCTTTGTGGGCGACGGCGGCAGCATGGCCAACAGCCTCATCGTGGGCGGCCTGCTGGCCGGGATGCAGGTCACCTGCGTCTGCCCGGAGGCCTACCGCCCCGCCGCCGACGTACTGATGCTTGCTCACAAGTACGGCAGCGCTTTCCACTTCACCTCCGACCCCGCCGAGGGCGTGCGGGACGCGGATGTGGTGGCCACTGCCGTGTGGAACACCGCCGCCCCCGGCACCGCCGAGAGCGAGCAGCGCCTGCGGGATTTTGTGGGCTTCCAGCTCACCGGCAAGCTGCTGGAAGCCGCCAAGCCCGACGCCATGGTGCTGCACTGCCTGCCCGCCCACCGGGGCGAGGAGATCTCCACCGCCGTGTTCGAGCAGCACGCCGACGAGATCTTTGACGAAGCCGAGAACCGCCTGCATGTGCAGAAAGCCGTGCTGGCCATTCTGCTGGCAGGCAAGTAAGATCTGCAAGGGTGCATCTGCCGCAGAGCAGATGCGCCTTTTTGTTTTTCAAAGATTGCGCAACCTGTCTGAAAAGAGAAGAAAATTCTTGTGCGCTTTGCTGCTTGACGGAAACCGGTAAAATTTGCTATACTGTCCACGGTTAATCATGTAAGGTTTGTTACTCTCCGGAGGCTTTCCCTTATCCGTTGCAGATAGGGGTGAACTTTCGGTTTTTTTATTGTTGCGGAAATGGAGGACTCAGGCAGATGAAGGTCATCAAGAACATCAACAATAACATCTCCCTGTGTCTGGACAGCCGCAACAATGAGGTGGTGGCGTTCGGCAAGGGCATCGGCTTCACAAAGCCGCCCTACGATGTGCCGCTCTCCAAGATCGACCGCACCTTTTATGATGTGGACGAAGAACAGCTGGCAGTGCTCAACCGCATCCCGGAAGATGTGCTGGAAGCGGCGGCCGAGATCGTGGATCTGGCCAATGAAAAAATGGACAACCAGTTCCGTGAGAATGTGATGTTCACCCTGGCAGACCACATTGATTTTGCCATCCAGCGATACCAGAAAAACATCAACATCCAGCTGCCGCTGTTCTATGAGGTGCGGCAGCTTTACCCCAACGAATCCGAAATCGGAAAACAGGCGCTGGATATCCTGAAAAACCGTCTGGGGGTCACCCTCCCACGGGAAGAAGCTGCAGCCATCGCCCTGCATTTTGTCAATTACAGGGCGCAGGCAGAGACGGTACCAAATATCGACTATGGTGCCATCATCGAGCAGGCCACGGACATCGTGGAGCAGGAACTGAACGTGACGGTGGATCGGGACGGCTTCAACTACTACCGCTTTGTCACCCATATGCACTACATGATGAAGCGCACCTTGGATGACACCATGATCGACAGCCAGAACCGGGAACTCTTTGAATCCATGAAAAGAGAGTACCCCGATATCTATTCCTGTGCAGTAAAGGTGGCGGCCCTGATCGACCAGAAGCTGCAAAAGCACCTTTCCGAAGAAGAAATCTTATATCTGATCCTACACATCAATCGTTTGTGTGCTCGTGAGGATTGTGACCGATAAAGGCTGACCGCCTTTGGAGGGCTTTACCCCAGAGTACCGCAGAGAGATGCACCTGTGTGCCCCTTTGGGGCCGTGTGCGTATTTTTGCGGTGCGCTGGGGTTTTTTATTGAAACAGAACCGCCCGGGAGCGCGCCCCGGACGGGTTTGTGATAGAAAATGTGGAACCGTTTGTAAAATCATGGAGGAAACAGACATGGCAGAGAAGATCAATAAATACGAAGCCATTGCGCCGCAGATTCTGGAACTGGTCGGCGGCAAGGACAACATCCGCTCTTTTGCACACTGCATGACCCGGCTGCGCTTCAACGTGAAGGATAAGGGGCTTGTGGATGCCGACAAGATCGGCAAACTGCCCGGCTGCATGGGCACACAGTGGGCCGGTGATCAGCTGCAGGTCATCATCGGTCAGGCAGTGGATAAGGCCTATGATGCGATCTGTGCAGCAGGTGGTCTGCAGAAGGAAGCAGCTGTGGCCGAAGATCTGGACAGCGATAAGAAGAAAAAATTCAGTCTGACCACAGTATGTGAGGCCATCAGCGGTTGCATCGTCCCGCTGATCCCGCTGTTCATGGCATCCGGCCTGATCAAGGTGGTGCTGGTGATGGCAAACCTCATCGGTATCCTGCCCGCAGATTCCTCCACCTACACGGTGCTGGGTTATGCCGCCGATGCCGCGCTGTACTTCATGCCCATCCTCATCGGCTATACTGCCGCCAAAAAGTTCGGTGCAGACCCCAGCCTGGCCATGGGCCTGTGTGCGCTGCTGGTGTACCCCAATCTGATGACTGCTCTGGGCGGCGAGACCCCGGTGACGATCTTCGGCCTGCCGGTGTATAATGCTACCTATACCAATATGATGTTCCCCTCTATCATGGTCGTGTTCGTCATGAGCTATGTGGAGCGCTTCTTCAAAAAGTATGTGCCGGAGATCCTACGCGTGATGCTGGTGCCGCTGGGTACCTTCCTTGTCATGCTGCCCCTGTCCCTGTGTCTGGTGGCACCGGCTGGCGTCTTCTTGGGCAATGGCATTACCTGGCTGGTGGAGACCATTTACAACAACATCGGCTTCCTGGGTGTCGGTGTGCTGTCCGGCCTGTATCCCCTGCTGATCCTCACCGGTATGCATTCCACTCTGGCTCCTGTCTGCATCTCCTACTTCACCAAGTTCCAGTATGATCCGCTGATCATCCCCGCCTGCTACATCGCAAACTTCGGTCAGGCTGCTGCCGCTGCTGCGGTCACCCTCAAGTCCAAGAACGCTGATGTCAAGGGCATTGCCGGTTCTTCTGCACTGACCGCTTTTCTGGCCGGCGTCACCGAGCCTGCTCTGTTCGGCGTCAACTTCCGTTACCGCAAGCCCCTGATCGCATCCGTGATCGGCGGTTTCGTGGGCGGCTGCTATGCCGGTCTGATGGGCTGCAAGCTGGTTGCCATGAGCGGCTTGGGCGTCTTTGCGCTGGCTGGCTTCTTGAGCAGCGATATCATGAACTTTGTCAACTACGTCATCGCTGTGGTCATCGCCATGGTCGTTACGTTTGCCATCACCTTCGTCACATTCAAGGACGAGGCCTGATTTTTACCGGATAAGAAGGGAATTGGAAGAATATGAGTTTTCCTGCAAATTTTCTGTGGGGCGGCGCTACCGCAGCCAACCAGTTTGAAGGCGGCTGGAACGAGGGCGGCCGCGGTGCCAGTGTGGCTGACCACATGACCAACGGCACCAACACCACGCCCCGCCAGATCACCCGCGAACTGAAAGATGACCTGTATTACCCCAACCACAAGGCCAGTGATTTCTATCACCACTATAAGGAAGATATCGCCCTGATGAAAGAAATGGGCTATAAGGTCTACCGGATGTCCATCAGCTGGAGCCGCATCTTCCCCACCGGCACTGAGCAGCAGCCCAATGAAGAGGGTCTGGCTTTTTATGATGCGGTGTTTGATGAACTGCACGCTGCCGGGATCGAACCGCTTGTCACCATCAGCCACTATGAAAATCCGTTTTATCTGACCGAGCACTTCAATGGCTGGGTGGATCGCTGCCTGATCGATTATTACCTGCATTACTGCGAGACGATTTTCAATCGCTACAAGGGCAAGGTGCATTACTGGCTCACCTTCAACGAGATCAATGCCGGAATGTATCCCTTTGGCATCTACTCCGGGCTGGGCATCCTGAACGAGGGCACCACCAACATGAACGATCAGGTGGATATCCCGCAGCAGCGCTATCAGGCCCTGCATCACCAGTTTGTGGCCAGCGCAAAGGCAGTGCAGCTGGGCCACAGCATCGACCCGGAAAATAAGATCGGCTGCATGGTGGCCATCACTCCTAACTATGCCTACTCTGCCAACCCGGAGGATCAGATCAAGAACCAACATTCCTGGCAGTACTGCAACCACTACTGCGGTGACGTGCAGGTGCGCGGTGCATATCCGGCCTTTGCAAAGCGCATCTGGGCCGAGAACAATGTGGAGATCAAAATGGAGCCCGGCGATGCCGAGACCCTGCGCAATGGCACGGTGGATTTCTTCTCCTTCTCCTACTACATGAGCGGCTGTGTGTCCACAGATGAGAACCTGCTGCGCACCAACGGCAACCTGTTTGGTGGAGTCAAGAATCCGTACCTGAAAGCTAGCGACTGGGGCTGGCAGATCGACCCGGTGGGTCTGCGCTACACTCTGAACGAGCTGTACAACCGCTACCAGATCCCCCTGATGGTGGTGGAGAACGGTCTGGGTGCGTTCGATAAACAGGAAGCAGACGGCTCCATCCATGATCCCTACCGCATCGATTATCTGCGGGCACATATCCAGCAGATGAAAAAGGCAGTAGAAGAGGACGGTGTGGATCTGATGGGTTATACCCCCTGGGGCTGCATCGACCTCGTCAGCGCTTCCACCGGCGAGATGGCAAAGCGCTACGGCTTTATCTATGTAGACGCCGATGACCATGGCAACGGCACCTTCAAACGCTATAAAAAGGACAGCTTTGCATGGTATAAAAAAGTCATCGCCTCCAACGGTGAAGAACTGTAACTCCTAAAAAATGAGGGCTGTTGCAAAAATAGCTCTCTGAAAAATATGCACAAAACCCGGAACCTTTTCAGGGCCAAAACGGCTCAAAAAGGGTTCCGGGTTTCTGTTTTTGCACTATTTCTTTGCGCAAGTCGCTATCGCATTTTTATTTTGCAACAGCCCCTCTTGACTTATTTCTGAATTTTAATTCGGAAGTTCAATTTTATTTTGACTTAGATTATAGATCGTTTTATCATCCCAGTTTCGTCGGAGAGCAATCTCGGCAGTCAGATCTGTATTATTATAATTGATCGACCATTGTGTATTACTTGTGATATCAGTAGGACTTGGATTCTGGGAAGATGCCTTTAAAGCATTCCATACGGTAGAATTGGTATGTTCTGTTTCTGCTTCAAAAGTCTTAAGAACAGCCTCGTAACGTTCTCTTCCGTGTCCGTAGATTCCATTCTTCTGATTCGGAGCAACTTTGTCTTTGTACAGGACAAAGAAATTAGTGACAGCTTCAGATCTGGTGTCAACGAGTTCTCGGGTTTCACTGTCGCAATCGTATTCAATGACTCGTCCATCACCTGAGGCGTCTGTAATGTAGAAATGATAATCTCTACCGGAGGAGGCGAACATATCATATTCTTTTAACAGATCTACTGCTTCCTGTGTGGAGGCAGCACGGTCCAACACGAGGCGAATAGCCAGTGTTGTTGCGATTGTTGGCTTGCCGGTATTCTGGAAAACCGGTTCGCTGTCCAGAGTAAGTACTGCAATAGAAACACCTTTTTCGTTCATACCATCAAGGCAAATGAAAGGAGAGGTCAAGGTGGCAAGTTTTTTCTTCATGCTTTCATCAGGTGTATTGGCAGAAATATTATCAAGTGCCGCGAAGGCTACAGATTTGTAACCATTTTGGGGCGTACAGTACACAAGCATGGCAGAAGTGTCCAGCTTAAAATCATAATTTCGGCCCATATGAACCTGATTCTGGTTATCTGTCATTGTAAACGCAGTGCATCCGAAATCAGGAGCTTTGATCTTAACAGGCAGCAGGGGAAGAGCTTCTTTGATAATTGCGTCGATCATACTTTGGTTGTCTGTGATTCCGTAGTCAATGATCTGATCCAGATCATAATCGTATTTGATGTCTATCTGATAAAGGTTGTATCCATCTTCATAAGAAGTGACTTTCTGAATGGAAGAGAGCGTGCGAAAGCGGGAAAAATAATAGATACAGAAGCTTCCGACAAGGAGAAGGATGATACAGACAATCATAAAGGAGATTCGTTTTATATGTTTTTTCATAGAGCTTCCTCCTTGTCATCAAACCTAGTTATCCTTTCAGATCAAACTGTACGGACAGCGATGCAAGCACTGCATCTATCACTTTCCGCGCCTCAGCAAACATATCGATCTCCGCCACAAAAGCGATGACCTGCTCGCGCTCCTGCGCGGGGACCTGCAGCGCACTCAGGCTCATGCTCAGATAGCGCCGTATTTTGCGCTCCAGCGTAAAGTAGGGGTCGCACCGCCGTGCCATATAGCCGCGCATCATGCCAGCCGTGCCCAGCTCTATCTCATAGAAATCGCACTCGGCGCACCCGGGCAGATACGTGCTGAACGCCGCCTGCAGCTCGGCCGTGGTGCTGCGGTGGATGATCTCCACCGTGGCGGGGAAGGTGTACGCTTCCACATAGATATCCCGCAGATTCTCACTCAGTTCGGTCAGCGCCAGCTGCAAAGCCGTTTCCACTGCGTAGAGGTACACCGGCGATGGGGCGTTTGCCGCCAGCGGCCTTACCGCATCGAACTGCCTGCTGAACATCATGCTGATCAGCTCGGTCAGCACGCCGTCCTTGGTGCGGAAAATGTTCTGGAACGACCCGGCAGAAACATCCGCTTCCTTTAAAATTTCTGCTACCTTGGTGTTCGTGTAGCCTTTTTCCAGAAAAAGCCGGACACAGGCGGTCAAAATCCGCCGTTTTGCTTCTTTGCTGTCGTATCTGCGCGCCATTGGGAATCATCCTTTTCTGTAATTGATTTCTGACCCAATTATATCCTGATTCCGGATTCGGTTCAAGTAGAACTTTCCCGGCGTATTTTGGGCAATTCGACGGGGAGAGCCGCCCGGCGCAGGAAATCCCGCAACAGGTCGGTGGCGAACCCACCATCTCCATGACGGCTCTTTTGGAATTGCTCACGGATGCCGACCCGGAAATGAAGGCAAAGCTCCGCTTGGCACTGCTCACCTAATGCAAAAAAGGGCACTGATTGCAATGCAATACAGCGCCCTACATCATCGGACATGGGTAACACCGACCGTGCCGAAACCGTGCAGCTTGAGAACAAAAAGAAAATCCAACGAGGAATCTTACGATTCATCGTTGGATTTTGGTGTGCTCGAGGGAACTCGAATCCCTGGCCCTCTGATTAAAAGAGCCCCTCAGTCGGGGTACTCTGATTTTGGAACTTTCGAGTTTACGTCGTTTTTTCGCAAAGCATCGTGATTTTTCACGTTGCAATTTCTGCGTCCTTTGTCGTATTTTGCAAGTCAGAGTACCCATTGCATTCCTTGAAACCGTGCAAAAACAGTGCAGAAACCGTGCACTTACTCTGGGACAAATGAAAAAAGATGATTTTTGATCCATGACTTGGTGGCGATTTGAGTGACCACAAAGGTAAATTTGATACACGGAAAGAAGAATGCCCACTCGTCTGAGGAGTTCTCAGGGGAGTGGGCAGTTCTGTATAATGGCATTTTGTATAGGTCACTTGCCACTTTTAGCATGGAGGTTGCTATTTGGGAAAGAAGTTTCCACTTTTTTATATGGCAAGTTTCCGCACTTTCCGTACCCCATGAGATATGAACACCCGCTAAACTTTTTCAGAGGTTGCTACTTTTTAAGATGTAGTTGCTAAATCTTGCCCAAAGGATGCTACATTTTGGCTCAAGGTTGCTAAACATAGCGCACAGAAAATCCCGCAATAATATAATTAAACTTATGATAATTCGTATTATATTATTTCTTGTAAACTGCATCTGCCTGAATCAAAATCAGGTCGGAATTCTCCGCGGCCATTTCCACCAGTCGATCGGTAAAGCCACTCTTGGAGAACAGCCCATACACAATTTTGTAGCCCCTAAACGCCGCTGTAAGTTCTTTGGACTGCCCCTTTTCTTGCAAGGCAGAGTAGACCGCCACATCCACAGGTTTCGCATGGTACTTGCACTCACCGAGGAACAGCCGTTTGTGCTGGTTGTCCACAGCCGTAACATCAATTTCCGTATCGCCCTCGTTGTCGTTGCGCCAGTAAGAGCCAATGCGTGAGGGTGCAAAGTCGATCTGCCCCTTTCGGCACAGCTCCGCAAAGATGTTCCGGCAGATGCTCTCATAAGCGAAAGCCACAAATTTTTGCTTAAAGTCTTTGCCCATCTCGTCCAGCACGATCTGTTGGTTGTCCAGTTCCAACTCTCCCTTGAACGGGTACACATAGCGGAACCAGAAGCGGATGAAGTTGTCCGAAACATAGTACAGGCTCTTCCGGGAACGCTCTGGATTCTTTTCGGTGATGGGAACGTTCTTGATAACAAAACCAAGGTCGATCAGTGTTTTCAGGTACGGCGTAATAGCTGACGTGTCCTGCTCCATCGTCATACCGATCTTGCTCAGCTTGTGGTTGCCGTCCGAAATCGCTTTTAGTACGGAGAAATAGTTGATGGGCGTCTGCACTTCCTCGTTGAGCAGGAAATCCGGTTCTTCATACAAAAAGCCATTTTTCGACAGTACCACACGCCGAATCTGTTCCACCAGCGGCTCGTCCGACTGGAAAAACTCCATATATTTCGGTACGCCGCCCGTGATGGCATACTGCTCCACTGCCTGCTCAAACGATAGGTTCTGCACCGCATATACATCCGTAAATTGCAGCGGCATCAGCCGAATCTGTGCCGTTCTGCGGCCATAGAGCGGGCTGTCGTAGGCCAGTGCGTGCTTTTTCATCATGCTGATCAGGGAGCCACACAAAATCAGCATCACGTTATGATCTTTCAGCACTTCATCCCATGCGTTTTGCAGGATGGACGGAAAATCCGGGTTTGTTTTAACCAGATACGGAAATTCGTCAATGACAAGTACCTTTTTCTCGTCCGGGTGGTCGTCTGCCACCACTTGAAATAAATCAAGCCAGTCAGTAAATGTGACCTTGCTGAGCATGGGATTCTTCGTGGTACGGGAAAGCACCCCGGCAAACCGCTTCATGCTCTGGGCTTCACTTTCTGTGGTTGCCAAAAAGTAGAACGCGCGTTTATCTTTGATAAACTCTTTGATCAGCGTTGTTTTTCCAACGCGCCGTCTACCGTAAATCACCACAAAGCCGCTGCCGCGTTTTAGTTCCGCATTCAGCGTTGCCAGTTCGGATGTTCTGCCGATGAAGTCCATGTCGCTCACCTCTTACTTAATATAATTCAAATTATGATAATTTCAATTATATTATAGTTGTTCTGCGCAAAAACGTCAATAGGTCGAAACATCGAATTTTCAACATCAAATTCATACAATGTAGAAAACTCCGGGCTTTTTCAGTTTAGCTTATGCGGCTGAGAGAAGTCTGTGGACGTTTTTGATTGCAATAGGGCTGCCAATTGCTATTCCAACCACACTAAAAGATACTACGGCAAAATAGAGTACGTTTTGCCAACGCTCCTGATTTCTGCGGTCGTAATTTCTGTCCATAGCATCCAGCTGTTCTTGGGTGTTCATGTCATCGGCTGACACAATTAATTTTTGTTTTGTTATATATTTCTCTTCTGATGTGGCTTCGGCATCGATTACTGCATCAGAAATTTTTTGACAGACTTCATCGATGACTATGTTCTGAAGAGATTTCGTTTCGCCGAGTGGCTGCATAGTATTTTGTTTGTTCATAGATAACCTCCTAAATATATGTTTGTCTGGGATTGACAGTTCCTTGGTGTAGCTATATCATACTACTAGATGACGGATGAATCAATCTTTAAAATCGTCTGTTTCAATCGTTTGTAAACACAAAAAAGATAAATATGTCTTTGACGAGGTGATATAATGGCATTCAAATCTATAAATCATGATGATGAAAAGATTTTCTATAACAGACTGTGGAAATTGATGGAGGAGCGAAACCTTTCAACGGCAAGAGAATTAGCGCAGGCTTTATATGCCGAGGAGATAGTCCCTGTAGACAGTGCATCTGAAGACGAGATATCTATAATAGGAAGTATGACACGCAGAATACAGGAACACTTGAATTTAGAAGGTACAGATAAATTGCAGGGTAGATATGTCAAAGCGTATTGTGATTTTTTTGGATGTTCAGCAGATTACCTGTTTGGCTTATCTTCAATTAAAAGTGGAAATCCAGATGTTATTAGATTCTGTGAAGCAACAGGGTTATCTGAAAAATCGGTCAGAAGGCTAATAGAAGATTTACCGGAAGATATAAAAAGAGATTTAGTTGGGTTTTGGTCTAATGTTTTAGAAAGCAATTTGTTTTATGAAGTACCTTTAGAATTCCATCAAATGTGCTATGAATTGGGACAGTACAGAATTGCACAGGACCGAATAAAGGCAATCAATATGGCGGCTAAAAAAATGGACAATTCAGACACATTTGTAGATACTTGGAGAGCGATGATGGAGAGTAATTATCTAAAGGAAGCTCAGCCGCATGAAGGGTCCTACCATATGCATCTGAATGAGCTTTTAGTGAATGTAACAGCGTGTTTGGAAAATTGGGTGGATGAATATGTTCCTACCCATAAAAAAGAGATTCAACAATATTTCTATGGTGACTTAAATAAGAGACTACAGGAGAGTTATGATGAATTTTTGAAAACAACGCAATCCGAATAATATCACAGAAAAACCGCCTTACTACCGGAGTAAATCCGATGGTGGGGCGGTTCTTTTATACCCTGATTCCTTGACCGTTCTTGAAGGTGAAGCAGATGTCGTCAGCGCTGTAAGCAGGTCAACTCCAACGCAATCGCATCATAATAGAATATCCTCAGAAACGGTAAAGTGGATTTTGGTCCGCTTTGCCGTTTTTTCTTCACATCTGGACTCCAACATGCTTTTGTGCGATTCAGCGATTCCATCGCGCAGCCTGAACCGGGACGGTGCAGATTTGAAAGGGTTTGGGATTTCCCAACAAGTATTTTGCAACGCAAAATGGTCTTTGTATATACGAAGACACTGCTTGCTGGTCGTGTACCTTTCAGCTTTCACCGCCACAAAACGTTTCATATTTTGGACTCCATTCAAACTGTGCATTTTTGTCTAACAATTTTTTGCGTTGCTGCCAATCGGGCATGAGTGTTGTCAGGATCGCATAAAAATCCTTCGAGTGGTTTGGGTATAGAAAATGACAAAACTCGTGCAATACTACATATTCAATACAACTGACGGGCATTTCGAGTAAGTGCCGGTTCAATGTAATGATAGCTTTCTGTGGAAGACAAGATCCCCAGCGAGTATCCATCGATCGAATATGGATTCGTGGAGATGGCACACCGTATTTTCGAAATATCGGATAAAGCTGATCCACTGTCTGCTGAAATATTTCGCGACACATCTTATTCAGATAACGGTCAACAAGACGCTTTTTTTGTTTCTGATCTTCTGTGTCTTTTACGGTAAGATAGAGATAAACGCCATCGGAACGTATATCGTCCTTTTTTCCTTGCTCTACCCGCAGACGCAGACTGCTCCCCAACACGGAAAAACTTTCCCCACTGACATAATGCCGGGGCTGCGGTGCGTACTGTCGGAATTCTCGAAATTGCTGCTGTGCCTCAGCAATGTAACGGCTGCGTCGTTTCACAAATTGTGTAACAACACTTTCCGACACATCTTTCGGAGCAGAAACATAAACAGAGGCATCTGTCCGAATCCGAAGATTGATATTGCGTACGTTCTTTCGTTCTAGCTGATAGCAGATACACCCATGCTCCGTCTCAACTTCGCAAAACTGTATCATGCAAACCTCCGCAACGCAACTGTTTTAACATTTTCAATAATCATGTCGATCACATCAAAAGAAAGTACCAGGCCCATTTCTTTTTGGTAGCGGTAAAACAGATCATCAATATCCTGTGAGATTCGATCATGAATCGTCAGGTTATGGGTCCAGTCCACCTGGCTATGCTTTTCGATGATTGTCGTAATATCCAGTGCCATCTCGGCGGCAAAATCAGGCTCCACTGACAATTTTTCATTGGAGAAAATCGCAGTCAGTACACCATAGAACGCCTGTGCATGGACATTGGCTCGGATGCGATCCGGGTATGCGATAGCGCTTTTTCCCGTGCGGTAATCCTCCAGAATATCCCGCATCTTGGCCAGATATTCCGCCTCCGTTATCGTCCGGGCTTTATACAGCTCCAGCGCTTCCTTGATGCGCTTGGAAAAATTTTCATAGTATGCTGGGTTCTCCTGATACTTCGTATTGATACTCTTGGCGAGCCGTGTGCGAATCGCATCAGCTTTGGCACGCAGTGAGCCTAACTCGTTTAATTCCTTTTCAAACGCATCTCTGTCCAGAATGTCTACCGGCTCGGTGATTCGCTTCAGACCCTCTACTGAAAGGTGTACGTCCAGCAGGTTTTGCATCAGTGGTTCGTATTCCCGATTGTCAATTGAATCCCCATAACGAGGTTTCACACTGCGCCGTACCGCAGAGAAAAAGCCAAATGCTTTGATATATTTTTCCCGCTCTTCCACTGCCAGCGCCTCATAGGTTTTTTCAGAATTCAGAACAAGATTCAAGGAGCGGCCAAAGTTACACAGCCGTTTGTAAAACTCTTCCCGCTTCGAATTATCCGCCAAGAAAACCTCTACCGCCTCTGCATCGGTTCCGGCAAGTGTCAGACCGGGAACAGCCGAAAACAACTCCATCAGTGCAGAATAATCACTGCGTACCGTTCCAATCGCAGAGAGCACATCCACCACAACGCCTTTCAGATCGTGCCCATCAAAGTTTTCCAGCCCGGCACCACTGTAAAGCTCCATTGCCTCATCCAATTTTTTGATCAGGCCCCGGTAATCCACGATCATTCCATAGCTTTTTCCCTCGCACAGGCGGTTTGTGCGGGCAATGGCCTGAAGCAAACCGTGCTCCTTAAGTTCTTTGTCCAAGTAAAGCACTTGGCAGAGCGGCTCATCAAAGCCGGTAAGCCATTTGCTGCACACGATCACAAGATCCAGTTCTCCGGCATGATACTGTGCCTTGATTGCTTCTTCATAATCATCGGCACTGCCATAGCGCTGCATCATCCGGTTCCAGTAGGCAACTACCTTGTCGTCTGCTCCTTCATCTGCATCATCCACGCTCTCGCGCAGATCCGGGGCCGAGATCACGACAGCGCAGTTCAGATCGCCAAATTGCTCAAAGCATTCCAGATACCGAACGGCATCCCGCTTGTAATTGGTGGCGACCATTCCCTTGAAGCCTGTATTTTTATAGGTTCGGCAAAAGTCCTCGTTGATGTCCAAAGCGATCCGTTTGATGCGTGCATCCGTAGAGGTCAGCCGTCGGATGCTGCTCCATTTCCGGGCGAGATCATCCCGCTGTGATTCCGTCAGGCGTTTTGTTGTTTGCTGAAACCATAGGTCGATGTTCTTTTCGTCAACTTTCTGCTCCACAAAGCGGCCTTCATAGATCAGTGGAACAATTGCACCATCGGCTACACCGTCCTGAATCGTATACTTGTGAATCAGTCCGCCAAACTTTTTCAAGGTGTTCTTCTCGCTCTTCATCAAGGGCGTTCCCGTAAAGCCGATATAGCAGGCGTTCGGAAAAACCGTCCGCATTTTATGTGACATTTTGCCGTAATTGGAGCGGTGGCTTTCGTCCACAAGAACAAAGATGTCCCGAGATTTGTTGCAACCGTCCAGCCGCTCGGCAGTGCTGAATTTGTTGATGATGCTGGTGACGATGTCCACCCGCTCATCCGTGACCAATCCCAGCAGATGCCGCCCGTTGGTAGCACGCGCAGGGCGAAGCCGCGTGTGCGCGAATGTCGCCGTGATTTGCTTATCCAGCTCTTTTCGGTCGGTGACGATCACTACGCGCGGACGGTCTGCCTGCAGCTCCAGCAGCAAATATTTCGCCACCATCACCATGGTCAGACTTTTTCCGCTGCCCTGTGTATGCCAGATCACACCGCCGCGCCGATTCCCTTTTTCATCACGCTGTTTGACTGTGTGCAGAATTTCCTTTACCGCAAAATATTGCTGATATCGGCAGATCTTTTTCACATTGTAGTCAAACAGCACGAAATACTTTGTCAGTTCCAACAAACGGACCGGTGTAAACAGGGAAACAATATCTTTATCCTGCACCGTTGGTGTCCGATCCTGGATCAGCTGAGCCATTTTCCGGTTCAGGAAATCTGCATCTTGCTCTTTCCAGATGCTCCAAAACTTTTTCGGTGTTCCCGTTGTTGCATAGCGTACCTCGTTTTTATTGGTCGCCATTACGATCTGTGCAAACGCAAAAAGCTGGGGGATATAGTGAGTCTGCTGGTTACGGCAGGTTTGCTCAATGGCCTGTTCCACCGGGATATCCGGAGCCTTGCACTCAATCACCGCAAACGGAATTCCATTGACAAACAGCACGATGTCCGGGCGGGCATCATGCTGTCCATCGGCGCTTTCCACCGCAAATTCTTCCGTGACATGGTAAAGGTTCTGCGTCGGGTCCTCCCAGTCAATGTACTTCAAGTTGAAGTTCAGCAGCCTTCCTTCGCCTACAGTTTCGGGATAGCTTTTGCCCAGCATAAGCGCATCATAGATTTTTTCGCTGGTGCGCACAAGACCGTCCGTCAGCGGTATTTCCAGATCATCCATGGCGTGCTCAATGTTGACTGCCGAAAATTCATTTTCCACACCGCCATAGGTATAACGGTTCAGTTTCCGCAGCTGACCGCGCAGCACATCCCGCAACAACACCCGGTAGCCACTTCCGCGCTGCTGACGGCATTCTTCCGGGGAGAGATATGTATACCCCATGGCCTGCAGCAGTTCCAGCGCAGGCTTTTTGCTGATGTTGGCTTCGGAGTAAATGGATTTATCGAGGTTCATGGTGACCTCCTTATTGTTCAGAAATCCCATAAAAGACACTGTTTCCCGATTCAGGGGATCGGTCAAGCGGAATGCAGATGCGCTTTACCCTGTTCTCTATACACAGCTCTTCTAACGCTTTGAGAACTTCCATTTCGGGCAGATTAAGCGCCGCTGCACATCCGTGGACGCTCGACCAATTTTCCTTATCATTTAAGTACTGGTACACGTTTTCCTTTACTTCATCAAACTTCTCGTCCGCACTCATATTTTCACTCTCACTTTCCCGGTCAGCAGCAGCTGCATCAGCGCCTTTTTCTTCTGCTTTTCAGCCTCGATAGATTTTTGGAGCAGGTCAATTTCATGGTCGGCAGTACTTAAAATTTTAACAATGGCCGCTTGCTCTGCTTTTGACGGAATCGTAATATATGTTTTAACAATATTGCTCTTTGATATAGCCATAACCTTGACGCCTGCAATATATGGAATCAGTTGTTTGTGATATGCTTCAGAATTCATATAAAAACCGAGCCATCCATCGAAAAACAGTTGCTCTTTAGGTCTGCACAGCATCGTATGAAGACCGGAATAAATCACTCTATCTCCAATGTTTTGAACTTCAACAGCTTTTCCGGCAGTTAAGTCTTCCGCAGTATCAGCAATTATAATATCTCCACTCTTCACAGTCGCACATTTGTTTGGAATGGCCGATTCTTTAATACTAGGCAAGCAAACACAATCGAGGTCAATCACTTCGTTGAATTTTGTCAAAATATCGCCATAATGAATATTTTGAATCGCTCCAACTCCTTCAAAAAGATTGTCTCGTGAAAGAGCATTTGTTGAAAGAAAGTCAAAAATCTCGCTGAATTTCTCAACCTTCCACTTTTCATTAAATCCCGGCAGCCGCTTTTTCCCGGTCAGCAACTGCTGCATCAGATATTTTTTCTGCTGCTGTTTTTGAGCAAGGAGCTTTTCTTTCAGCTCAATTACTTTGTCCTGTGTGGAAAGGATGGTAGCGATTTTTTGCTGTTCGGGAAGGGGCGGGCAACAAATGGGAATCGTCGCTACAACGTCTTGGCTTAGATTTTGTTGTTTTGTCCCTTGAGCATATCGCTTTCCAATGATTGATCCATAATTCAAGTACCAATAGTAAAAATATACATTGCTCAACCCTTGAAAATTTGTGAATGCCATACATGCTTGACTAATCGTGCTTTTCTTTTTTAAGATTGATGCCGTGCCTCGAACTCCCTCTGCTTCAAGACCATAAATTGCAATAATTACTGTCTCCGGGTCATAAAGCGTAAGATTAAATTCTTCAACTGCACCATCACTTATTTTTTCTAATGTGTCCTCTATTGTTCTGTTTTTTAATTCTCCGCTTGTAACCCAAAGGATATTTCCCTTAAAATTATCTCTTTCTTTTCGACTAGGTGTGCCTCCTGATGATATCGTGCAAATTTCGTTAATTCTATACCATTTCCAATTCTTTGGAACAGTGCCCAAAAGGGGGTGAGTATAATTTGACAAATTTGATTTCCGCATTATACTTCACCTTTCTTTCGTTGATTTTGTTTTTCCTCTGAAACTGTGCAAATTTCAGCATACAGTGCTTCTTCATCATGTCGTGAAATATACCATTTTTCAATCAACAATTCAATCAGCCGATTCAATTTCTGTGCTTCGCTTGCATCAACTTCAATAATACTGTTAATGTCCTGTTCCATATGGGCACCAATATTACCGATTTTACGTAATCCATCAATCGCATTCCACTGAGACGTTGGAACTTTGTTCTTTAATGTCGTAATTTCAGCATTAAGATTTTTTTCATGAATATTCCAAAAATCATGAATCATTCCTTGTAAGCAACGGCGCAAAAGTGTCGCCGCTGCTTTAGGACTTTTATCCAAAATCATATTGGCTTCTTCGTAATCGTTACAAATTTGCCGAGGAATATAATCTGGATAGTGCTTGTGTACATACTGAGGAACGATACTTATTACAGTGTCTGTGAATCTGCTTTTTCCTATCACTGTTACTTTTTCGCAAGCATTATTATTGCATTTAAAACAGTAAAATTTGAACTCCGCATCTCGTGCGACAGTTGGAACATTATCCTCGCTCCAAGTGCTGTAATATCCCACATCCTCCGAAGAGTATGACGACCAATACACCTGCTCTCTTCCACAAAAAGGGCAGGTATAAGTATGTTTCAAAAAGTCAACTTCAACCATTATTCGGTTCTCCCAATTTATTTACAACCCCAGCTCATCCAGATACTTTTTCATCTGCTCCTGTACCTGTGCCAGCTCAGCTTCGATATCCGCAATATTTTTCTTCACCGCCTGAATATCTACCGGGTCTTCCTCTTCAAAAGTATCCACATAGCGAGGAATGTTCAGATTGTAGTCGTTCTCCCGGATTTCATCCAGCGTTGCACGATAGCTGTATTTTGGCATGGTTTCACGCTTTTTATAGGCATCCACAATTTTCTGGATGTCCGTGTCTCGCAGAAGGTTCTGATTCTTGCCTTTCTCGAAGTTGCCCTCTGCGGAAGCGTCGATGAACAGAACATTATCGACACCTCGGCTAATGCGATCCTTGCGGAACACCAGAATGCAGGCCGGAATACCCGTGCCGTAAAACAGGTTGGCAGGCAGACCAATCACAGCATCCAGAAGATTGTGTTCAACAATCTGGCGGCGAATTTTGCCCTCGCTCGCACCGCGGAACAGTACACCGTGGGGCAGCACAACAGCCATTCGGCCATGGCTGCGGTCAAGGCTGTTGAGCATGTGCAGAACAAAAGCATAATCACCCTTGGAAGATGGCGGAACGCCCCAATCAAAGCGCCCCCATGGGTCCAGAGAAGCGTTCATTTTTTCCGGCTTTTTTCCCTTGGCATCCAGAACCGCATTGGAAAGAAAGCCGCTGTCCCATTTGTCCAAACTGAATGGCGGGTTTGCTACAATGCACTGGAACAACATCAGATTATCGTTTTCGATGTTCTGCGGATTGCTCAGGGTATCGCCCTGCCAGATGCGGGCATCGTCTACCTCGTGCAGGAACATATTCATCTTGCACAGAGCCCATGTCTGTGCGTTTAATTCCTGACCGTAAACTGCCACTTTTCCGTCCGACACGCGCTTGCACGCCTTGAGCAGGAGACCACCGCTGCCGCAGGTCGGGTCATAGATACGGTCATTTTCCTGCGGATCCACCAATGCCGCTGCCAGCTCGGAGACCTTGCTCGGCGTAAAGAACTCTCCGCCCTTCTTGCCGGCGTCCGAAGCAAAGTTGCCGATCATATATTCGTAGGCGTCACCGATAATGTCAGAACCGTCCAGCGCAGAAGAACGCAGGTCAAGTCCGTGGAAGTCTTCCAGCAGGTTGCAGAGGGTTGCATTTTTTGCCTTGATGTCTGTACCAAAGTCCACATTGGAGTTGAAATCGATGGAGCGAAACACGTTCCGAAGCTTGCTGCTGTTATGATCTTCAATAGAGGCCAGTGCCGTGTTGATCTTCAGCCCGATTTCGGAATCATGGCGATTTTTATAAAGGTACCCAAACGTAGATGTATCATCCAGCTTAAAACGCTCACGGCTCATGGCACGCTCTACACGGCGTTCATCACCGTCGTATTGCTCCCGGTATTGCTCTCGCTTTTCCTCCGAAACGTCGCTCAGATATTTTACGAACAGCATGGAAAGAATGTAGTCCTTATAACGGGAACTGTCAATTTTACCGCGAAAGCTGTCGCAGGCGTTCCAAAGAACGCGTTCGATTTCCGATTTTGTCGTCATAGTCGTTATCCTTTCCTCTGTGCGTGATTCATTTGTTCCAGCATCGCCTCATAGCAGCTTCGCTTTTCAACTTCCAACTTACGCAGAAGGCGTAGTTCCTGCTGTGCTAGCAAGCGAAGCACTTCCATCTGGCGTTGTATTTCCGGCGATGGCAGCTGAAGCTCCAAGCGGCAAAAATACCTTGCGTTTACGGAGCTGATCATACTTTTGGTGGTATTTTGATAGATCTGCCTTTTTGCCTTCGGCGTGTTCAGATACCAATAAAGATACCCCGGCACAAGCTCTGTTCCCCGAATGCGAATTACCACAAAATTCGACGTGATCACCAAGTTGCGTGTGGTGTCGTCAATCAAAACTGCTGTGTAGGGGGCAGTCAAGCGCACTACAATGTCATTTGGCTGCGTCAGATAGTCCATGGACAATGGTTCTTTCGCAAAGTACGGCTCCAATTCAGCAGGATCAATCTCACCTTCCGCTTTTACCGCCCGTAGACTAAGTTGGTGGTATCGTATCGCCTGCGGGGAGTCAGCTCTTGCCTGTTTTCGAGAAAGGACAAGTCCGCTACGGATATCTGCAATTTCTCCAAGATTCATTTCACACCTCGGTTGTCACGTGCAATAAAGAACAAAAATTTTTGAAAAAGAAAGACAGAGCGGATTTCACTCTGTCTCTGAGTTAAGTATACTCTGCTTTGATTATCAATGTCAAGTGATTTTTACAAATTTGTCCGTCATAATTAAAAATAACACTCTTTTGGGGGCTTATCAGATTTCACCGTTGAGTTTTGAGGAGCTCCAGCAGCTTGGGCGGCGTAACCTGACACCTGAGCGTAGAAAGTATCTGATTGGAACGCGGTATGAAGCGGAAAAACAGGTCTTTCAAAACCGCGGCAATCAGTACACATTCGCCAAGAAAAATGCCACGAATCAAAATGATCCCTGCCAAAACAAATCCGGCAGCCATGTTACCCGGCAGCGGATCGCAAACGAGACCGGCACCAGCGAGGGTTATGTGCAGCGGGCCGAAAAGTACATGAACGGCGTGGAGGCTGCCGATGAAGCAGCACCCGGTGCCCGGGAGGAAATTCTGAACGGGAAAATCAAAGCTGCTGACCGTGAGATCTGTGCCATCGCTAAGGCTCCGAAGGAACAGCGATCGGAAATCGTTGCAGAACTTCGCAAGCCGAAAAGCGAGCGAGATAAGCAGCTTACTTCCCTTACAAAAAGCCTTCCATGAAAGGCGAATCTTTTGATGACGACGGAAGCCGATTTCTGATCGGCATTTCCAAAAAAATGCAAGGACACAAAAGGGCATTGACCGAAAGTGATCAAAAAGCCCTGAAACAATCCGTTGATGCCCGCTATTATCGCAAAGCACCTGCGGATCATTCCATCCACATCGCTGCGATTGAAGGTGCTTATGATGCCTTTAAAACAGGAAAAGACTGCATTCTCCGGGAGTTTGAGGACAAGCGTGAGGGCAGCAGCTCCGCACTGGTTCTGAAAAAGACCAAAACAGCATCTTCCTGTCGCACGATTTTCATGACGGAAGCGCTGAAAGAAGAACTGAAGCACTGGTTCAAGTGTCTGGAAATGGACGAAGCCGACATGGACGGCAGATACCGCAACAGTGGGATGCTCCTGCGCTTGCCCAATGGTCTGGCGGTGGAGCCGATCCTCATCCGCAAAAAGTTCATCAAGTGGCAGGACGAGCACCCGGAGTTCACCCGCATCGTGTTTCACGGCCTGCGGCATTCCAGTGCCACCTACCAACTGATGATCTCCGGCGGTGATGTGAAAGCCGTTCAGGGAACAACAGGTCATGCCAGCGCAAACCTGCTGGTCAACACCTATGCGCACATCCAGCAGGATTCCCGCAAAAAGCTGGGTAAAAGGTTCGAGGAAGGCTTCTACAAGCCGGGAGCAACACTTGTGCAGGCTGCCCCGGTTGAAGCAGAGCCCACCATCTCCATGACGGCTCTGCTGGAGCTTCTGAAGGACGCAGACCCCTCTGTAAAAGCGCAGCTCCGCTTGGCTTTGCTGACCTGAATTGCAAAAAATAGCACGAATTGCAGAGTAATTCACAGACTTACTCCATCTGACACGAAAAATGCGGACCGTGCAAAAACCGTGCAGAAACCGTGCAAGTGGCGTACAAAAAGAAAATCCCACGAGGAATCTTGCGATTCTTCGTGGGATTTTGGTGCGCTCGAGGGAACTCGAATCCCTGGCCCTCTGATTAAAAGTCAGATGCTCTACCGGCTGAGCTACGAGCGCATATTCTGCAGCAATACAATACTGCCGAATAATATTACCATAAATGCCGATAAAATGCAAGTGCCCGGCCGAAAATTCTTGCGTTGCACTTATGAAGTCCCCCGCGGGGACTTTAAGCGACCGAACGGTCTCGCCGCAGGCGAGATGGAGGGATTTTTTCCCGACAAGTTCCTCTTTACAAAACCGGACAGAATCGTTACAATCAAAGCAAATCCGATTTGGGCTCTCTTCCGGGCAGGCAGTGCCTAGCCCCGCCGCGATCCTTTCCCCCTGCAGGAGGTACTTTCTATGAAAAAGATCACTCGCCGTTCCGTTCTTCGTCTGTCCGGGCTGGCGGCCGCTTCGCTGGCGCTGACCAGCTGCCGGGCCGCCGGTTCTGCCGCCGTTGGCAGCCGTTTTTCCGACTGGCTGCGGCAGAAGCTCGCCAACAGCTCTTCCTCTGCATCCTCGGAGGCGGCAGCCTCCGGCGAGGCAGCGGCTTCCAGTGAGGCCGCCGCATCTTCCGCAGCAGCGGAGGAACCGGCCGCGTCCAGCTGGCTGCCTGCCTACGACGCCGACCCGCTGACCGGCGAGGCCAACCGCAGCAGCGGCCGCATCGTGGGCGTGATGGTCAACAACATCAGCTATTCCGAGCGGCAGAACGCCCGCCCTCAGCGGGGCCTTTCTTCTGCTGACCTGCTCATCGAGAGCAAGGTGGAGGGCGGCATCACTCGCTTCTGTGCCGTGTACCGCGACGCCGACAGCATCCCCGAGGTGGGGCCCATGCGCTCCGGCCGGGACCAGTTCCTGCAGCTGCTGATGCCCTGGCAGGCGCTGTACTACCACGACGGCGAAAGCGCCCCCTGCACCAAGTTCATCAGCGTCTACAACTACTCCGGTCTGAACATCGGCGGCAAGAGCTACTTCAACACGCCCACCCATCCCCATGTGGCCCACCGGGACAGCCGCGGCCGCAACGTTGCCTACGAACACACCGAGTTCACCTCCGGCAAGGAGATCCGGCAGGCCGCCGCCAATGCCGGCATCGGCCTGAGCCACGATTACGACACCACCTTCTTCCGCTTTGCGGACTACCGCACCGGGGCCGAGAATACCATGCGCGGCACCGCTTCCGGCCGGACGGTACGCATCGTGCACTCCGACAACTACAAGACCAGCTTCAGCTACAGTGCACTGAGCCGCACCTACAAAATGCAGATGTACAGCCACGCCGCCGGCGGATTCGAGAACACCGTGGACGAACTGAACGGCAAGCAGCTGAGCTTCGACAACCTGCTCATCTGCTTTGCCCCCATCGCCGCCTACCCTGGCGACTCCGGCGACGTGCAGCAGGTGAGTTATATTTCCGGCGGCGAAGCCTACTTCTTCAGCCGGGGCGGGGTACAGGTGGGCCGCTGGGAGAAGGCCTCCCCGGAGCATCCGCTGAAGGTCTACGATGACGCCGGGGCCGAGCTGCTCTTCAACCGCGGCAAGACCTACCTTGCCATCGTGGACGACGATGAGTGGTCCAATTTCAGCTATCAGTAAACGAGGGGAACGCCATGAAACGCATCTGGATCCAGCGCATCGGTGCGGCCGTGCTGTGCGCTGTGCTGCTGGCCGGCTGCATGCCGGGCGGCCCGGCAGCCGACAGCACGGCTTCTGCCGACCCCCTGACCGGGCAGGAGCAGCAATACCCGGGCCAGCGTCCGGCGGCAGTGGTCATCGACAACGCCCCCGGCAGCACCACCCAGTGGGGCATCGGCAGCGCCTCTGTGGTGCTGGAGGCCGCAACCCGTGCGGACACCGCCCCCAGCCTGTGCCTGGTCTATCCCTCCGTGTCGGCCATGCCGACGGTGGGGCCGGTCACGCTGGGGCAGGACCTGTTCTGGCGGCTGCTCAGCGGCCAGCAGGTGCTGCCCATCCAGCGCGGCTGCGACCTGTACACCCGCAATTTTCTGGACTACTGGAACCTGCGCGCGGTGGACGCGCTGGAAACAGGCCGCAACGCCTTCACCACCGGCAATACCGACTGGGCCAGCCCGCTGTGGTGCACCAACGGTCAATCTGTGGCCAAGGTGCTGAGCAGCCTGAGCCTCTCGTCCGCGCTGTCCGAGGACCCTGCGGAATCCGCAGACAGCACGCAGGAAGGGGACACCCCCGCCGTGCCCACGGTCCCGGCCCTGCTGCCTCAGCAGACCGACGGCCACCTGCCGGATGCGGACGTTGCCGACGCAGTTCAGGCGGCAGTACAGTTCCCGTCCGGCAGCACCACCCGCTTTGCCTACGATACCGACACCGGCACCTACGGGATGCTGCACAATGACGGCACCCTGCAGCTGGACGCCAACACCGGCATCCAGGCTGCCTTTGACAACCTTCTGGTGCTGTACAGTGCCTCCACCCCGCGGGACGATGGCCGCACCCTGGACTACGACCTGACCATGGGCGGCGGCCTGTGGCTCAACGGCGGCCACCTGTGGCACATCACCTGGACCCAGGGCACCGGCTCGACCTTTGCCTTTTATGACGCCGACGGCCGCCCGCTGCGCATCCTGAGCGGCCGCAGCTACATTGCATGGCTTTCGAGCCTGACCGGTGAGGAAGTCACCGTGCAGGATTCTGCCGGGAACGACCTGCTGCAGCCCTGACACACAAAAAGCTCCTCGTGCAGATGCACGGGGAGCTTTTGCGTTTATTCGGTTTACAGATCCACCACGCTGCCCACCTCGGCAGGGGTGGCGGGCACCATGCCCAGTTCCGCTTCGTCCGCGCCGCGCTGCACCGTGAAGGTGACGCTGCGCCCGGCGGCAAAGTCCGGGGCATAGGTGAGCTCCAGCGTCTGCCAGTCCTCCGGCACGGCGCAGAAGCAGTGCAGCAGCGCACCGCGCCCGGCGGCCAGATTCAGGGTAAAAATCGAAGCATCCGCCGCGTTCTCACCGTACAGCGGGGCGGCAAAGCTGCCGCAGCGCACCGCACGGCCGTTGCAGGCGGCCGTGACCCCGGTGCCCATGCTGTACAGGTCCTCCCGGGTGGACACCCGACGGCTCTGCAGGTAGCTTTCGCCCACCGGCAGCGCATGGCCGGACAGGTTCTCCACCGAAAGATACACCAGCACACCGCCCAGACCCGGAGCCGGGGCATAACCCAGCAGCTCCACTGCCGCCTTGCCGTCCAGCAGGGCAGGGTCGCCCGCAGCACGCAGCTCGGCCGCTGCTGCGGATACACCGGTGAGCAGGGCAGCCGCAAGGCTGACCGCACCGGAGCCGGCACATTTCAGGAATGACCGGCGGGAGATGGCTTGTGACATGGGAACTTCCTCCTTGGCGAAACGAAAAAGTGGTTCCTTTATACAATAAAGGATTGTGACCGTTCTGTCAAGCGGTTGCCCCGGATTGTAACCGATTCTTTGCGTTTATTCGTAGGCCTCGTTCTCTTCGGTCTCGGCCTGGCCGCGCAGGGTGTCGGCATAGCCGAAGGGCACGATGTCGATGGCCTCCACCAGCTTGTCCCGCATCCACAGCTGCACGTCAGTCTGCACGGTGTAGCCGCAGCCGGGGTCTGCCATCCACTGCTCGGGGCGGCGGCTGGGCAGAGCACGCTGGCTGAGCATGCTCATGATCACGCCGCCGTGGGTCACACAAGCGGCCTCGGTCACGTCCATGCGGATCATATACTCAAACAGCTTGAGCAGGCTTTCGGCGCAGCGGGCGTGGAACTGCTCGGTGGGCTCAGCCCCCTCCGGCACAAAGCCGGAACCCGGGGTGATCCACTTTTTAAAGTCCTCGTCGTGCACCAGTTCCTTCACGGGCTTGTTCTCGAATTTGCCAAAGCCCGCCTCCCGCAGATCGTGCACCGTAAAGGTGTGGGCCGCGTTGGGGAACAGGATGTTGGCCGTTTCCACCGCACGCAGCATGGGCGAGGAGAACACGGTGTCCACCTGGGGGTACTCAAAGCGTTCCTTCAGTTCGGCCAGCTGGGCACGGCCCTCGTCGCACAGCGGGATGTCGGTGCCGCTGCCGATGTACAGGCCCTGCAGGTTGCCTGCAGTCATGCCATGGCGGATGAG
>OGIU01000431.1_pt1 | contig 26001 bp, 28 predicted proteins | sample 1571791 | NCBI WGS metagenome assembly OGIU01 (sample SAMEA2582104, study PRJEB24529) | metagenome | biome: Human gut stool | place: China | collected 2011
TAGGATATTTAATATAAATTATATATGTAAAATAAAAAATTTAATGTATATAGATTATATAGGATATTATTATAGAGAAGTAGAGGATAGTGCAACAAGAAATATATTAAAACATGATTATTTTAAATATGAGGTAGAAATGAAAAATACTCAATGGTATATAGTAAAATTAAGAGGGGAAAAGAACAGATTATCATTTACTTCTGAAGAAGCATGTAAAATAGCAAAAAAGATAGGCATTGATTTTACAAAAGAAAAATTTGATTTAAATGAGTTTACTATGGGGATAAATGTAGAGCTTGAACATGGTACTAAATTTTCAAAGGCAAATGTAACTAATAATGATCCTATTTTAACAGGTAAAATTGCATATGCACATCTTTTAGAATTTCCTGATTATTATACAAGGCTTAAGAAGTTAGAAGCAGAGGCCGATATATATTGGAAAACTAAAAGGTAGTTAATCAAATGTGAGAGTTAGCTTAAAGGCACTTAGAGATAAAAAAACGAAACTTTAAAGTTTAAGGAATTACAAATATATTTATATATAATATAAAAAATAAAAATCCCATGAAATTATTACTTTTCATGGGGTTTTAAATTATTAAATTTATATTTTATTTTATAAATACAAATTTTTAAATTATTAAATTTATATTTTATTTTATAAATACAAATTCTTTATCAGTAGAAAGCTCTTCAGAATATTTGAAAGATAGTTCAGAAAAGTTTTTAACATCTTCAATATTTTCTATGTTATTAGATGCTAGATATCTTACCATAAGACCTCTAGCCATTTTAGCCTCTGTAGCTTTAACTTTTATTTTTCCATCTTCATTAAGTTCCCCAAAGACACAAGTTATAAAAACATCATCTTCACTTAAATATTTCTCTATACATCTACTATATTCCTTTGATGCTAAATTCAAGATCACATTACTTTCTTTTCTTAATTCATTGTACAGGCTATCCCCCCAAAATTCATAAAGATTTTTCTTATCATCTACCTTAAGTTTTGCTTGCATTTCTAATCTATAAGGTACTACACCATCAAAAGGATTAAGAACACCATAAAATCCTGATAAAATCTTTAAATGAGATTTTATATAGTTAAATTCTTCTTCAGAAAAAGAATCTGGCGACATATATTTATATTGAATTCCTTCATAAGTTAATAAGGCTGGAGATAGATTTTTATTTAAATGCATATTTTTATATCTTTCAAAATTTAATTGAGCTAAATCATCATTACAAACTAATAGTTTTTTTAGTTCATCATATGAAAGTGATTTCAATTGATTATGTAATATGTTAGTTTTATCCATAAAGACAGGGTGATATTCATAAATAATATCATCATTGTTTATATTCATTTTTTTTGCTGGGGAAATAATTATATTCATTTTTTCAACTCCTAAATTATGCAACTAATATTAATTATTATTTAGTATAACATATTATTTACCTTTTAAAAATAAAGTTTAATAAAGTAAAAGAGAGTGCCTTTATCAGCCTCTCTACCTATTACTCTTCAATTAGTTCAATACCATCTATATCATCAACTCTTAATATCTTAGTATATTTTTTTCCTTTCTTATCACTATAAGAAATCTTAATCCATTCATCATCAACTGCTAGTACAGTACATATTGTTTCAGTACTACCTAAAAAGCCTAATCCTCCCTCAGATCTCACCTTACACTTCTTATCCACCAATGCTTTTATTATTTCTGACATATTATTTTCCTCCCTTAAACTTCTCTCTAACTTTTTAACTCTTTTTTCAAGTTTATTTACCTTACCGGGATATGATGACCAGCACAAAATTATAATTAAACTAATCCATCCAATCCATTCCATAGTTTTTCCCTCCAGTATAATGGTATTATTATCATTATATTTTTTTAATTTTCTTAAATTCCCTTTACTTTCTTATATACTTATCTTTAAGTATATCTTTAAACTGATTTCCACACCTTTCAAGCTCTCCCAAAACAGTAATTATACCTTCTTCACTACTAAACCAATTTTCCTTATTAATCCCTTTAACTTCTGAAGGGCAAATAATAAAATTAGTGTTCTCATATACAGTTTCATAGTACATAAGACAACGTCTTGCATGAAAGCTTTTGCAACAGATAATTGCAGTTTTTATTTCCATATCTAATTTATCGGTAACCATTTTTGAATATAAAGCATTTTCATATGTAAAAGTTGCTTTATCTTCTTTTAATATTGCCTCTTCCTTGACGCCGTTTTTAATTAATACATCTTTAAGGAATTCCCATTCTGTTTCATATTCTTTATTATATATATGATTCTTGGAAACTACACCAGAAAAACTCCCTAGAAGCTTGCCATACCTTCCAGAGGGCAATACATATGGTGCATATCCTTCTTTCCAAAGCCTTGCAGCCTCTTCTGCAATCTCTGGATATGATCCTCCTGGCACAAAAATAATATCTGCTTTTTTTGGTTCATTACATAAAAAAATAAATTCACTAATATCCTTTAAATAAATCATTTTCTACCCTTTATAGCCTGTCCCATTTCTTATTAATTATAAAATCACTATAGATTTCATTGGCTGTATTTACAACCTCTTTATCAAAATCCATTGCCTTTAACAATTTAATGGCATTTCTTGTTTTAGAAGGCCCCTTATGAAGCTTATAATCAAATAACACTTCTTTATCTGTCACTGTTTCTCTAAAATGATAATTATCATATTTTTCTCCTAGCATCTCTGTAAGTTCCATATCATGGGTAGCCACTAAAATCTTAGCCTTTGATTCTTTGCCATAATCTAAGATAGATGCAGAGGCAGCTATTCTTTCAACGGTATTTGTCCCCTTTAAGATTTCATCTATAAAAGCTAAAACACGTATTTCACCATTTAATGAATTTAATAGTCTCTTTAAACTTTTTATTTCTGCAATAAAGTAACTATCTCCTTCTAAGATATCATCCTTAATGGCCATTGATGTCACAACCTTAGAAAACTTACATTTATAGCTAGAACATAAAGCTGTATTCAATCCTTGTGCCAAAATACAATTTAAAGCTATAGCTTTAATAAAAGTAGATTTTCCTGAAGCATTTGACCCAGTAAATATTATGTTGTCCTTTATGAAAATAGAATTTTTCACTGGCTCATCAATAAGAGGATGATAAAGGTTTTCCAACTCTATATAATCTTGCTCTAAAAATATAGGCTGACAGAATTCTTGAAGGCTTGCCCTATAATAAGCTACAGATAAGGCAAAATCTATCATTGCTATTAAATCATATATTTCTTGGAATTCTTTTTTATTCTTTTCTAATATGGAGGCCATATTATGATATGCTATTATATCTACCATAAAAAACATCTTTATATATTCAGTAATGAGGTCTATGTCAGAAAATAAATTAACACCGCGTTTACTTAAAGCAGAGTTATATTTTTTTACTTTTTTTAATTTAGAAAATTTACTTAATGCCTTTTCTAATTCTATCCTGAACTTCTCAAAATCAGTATCTCTTATTTTTGATTCAGATGAAATAGTATTTTCAGCTGAATTATCTAAATTATTTACTACATATTGTAATCTGTTTTGATATGCACCTAAAGCCGCTCTTTGATCTGATACTTTTTTAGTAGCTTCATCAATTATTTTTATTGCACTTTCTGCACTTTTTGATGTAGTTACATCTAATGCTCTTTCATACTTTTTAGTATCAGTTCCATCAGTAACTCCTGGTTCTTTAGTAAAACCAGCTCCAGCTCCAACTAAACCTAAAGCTCTAGCTCTCATATTTCCAATTGAAACAAGCATTGATTGTTCTTTATTTGAACCAACTTGAAGTTTTATCTCAATATCTTCATTATAAGAATTACCATTAAATACTTCAAGTACGCTATTTTCTCCTACTATTTGAGATGTAATAACTAATTTATTACCATCCCTTGTTAAATCTACGCCTTGAAGTTTCGTTATAGTTTGATCTATTATAGCTTGAACTAACTCTTCTGCATTTGTTGCGTCCTTGATATCTATTCCTATTGCTTTACCCATATATGGTCCATCAGTAGAATCAAAAAACTGTATAGTTTGTCCATTAATGCTCATCCCTGCATCTACAAGTGCTTTTATATCATCTTTAGTTGCTGCTATAGTAGAAAAATCTATTGTAGTTGAAGCTCCCTTTGCTGGTATATCTTGCCCTGCTATAGTTCCTCCTGCACCGACTTGTCCACCAGTATTAACATCTGTTACATTAAAAGCTTTATTAGCAGAAGCTATTCCTGTAACATTCATTGTTGCATTTGCACCTGTACTATTTCCACTATCTAAAGCTTCAACTATAATTTGACTACCTTTAGCATATGCTCTAAAATCGCCATTTAAAGCTGGATTAGTATCAATTTGACTTTGAACTAATTTAGCTGTAGCTTCTGCTACTTTTTCAATATCTTTAGCTTCCAAAGTTCCATTAGCAGTATTAGTAATTTTAATTTGTCCTCCTGTAACTACTCCATTGGGAGTAGGTGATTGATTTATAATTCCATTTGGATCTTTTACTCCATAAGTAATATCTCCTACATTTCCATTAGGTAAATAAACATATGTAACCCCTAAATCTATTCCATTTATCTGAAAACTAAAACGATCAGGTTGAGGATAAGTATTACTTGATATACCTGCATCTAATGTAATTGCAACCTTCATATTCTTCGTTATAGCATCATTACCTTTTGTGTGAGTAACTTCAGTACCATTAAAATCTAAATTTATAGCCTTTACACCATTTCCTTGACCACCAGTTAATATCTTTTTAGTATTAAACTCGGTAGTATTAGCAATTCTATTAATTTCTGAAGTAAGTTCATTCATTTCTTCTTGAAGAGCTTTTCTATCACTTTCAGTGTTAGTGTCATTAGCAGCTTGTACAGAAATATCTCTCATTCTTTGAATTATAGAATGAGTTTCATTTAATGCACCATCTGCTGTTTGAATTAAACAAATACCATCTGCTGCATTTCTTGAAGCCTGTTCTAATCCTCTAATCTGTGCTCTCATTTTTTCAGAAATAGAAAGACCTGCTACATCATCTCCAGCACTGCTTATTCTTAATCCTGAACTTAGCTTTTCCATTGATTTAGAGGAGGCTTTATTATTTATTTTCATATTTCTTTTTGAGTTCATGGCACCCATATTATGATTAATCTTCATTATTTCTTCCTCTGTTATCTAAAATTTCTCTATGTTTATTGTCGAAAAAAATCTTATTAAATTAATAGTTTATAAAAAAATAATGGATAAAATTTATTTTAAATTTTATCCATTATTTTTTATCTAAGATTATTTATCATTTCCCACATTTCATCAGCAGCTGTAATTCCTTTAGAACTTAGTTGAAAAGCTCTTTGAGTTACTATCATATCTGTCATTTCTTGTGAAAGATCCACATTGGAAGCTTCTAAATATCCTTGATACATATCGGCATCTAAAGTTCTATATACTTGAACTCCATTTAACTCTTTAAATAAATTATCTCCAACAGATGTAAATGCATCATTACCTACTGCTGTATATACTGCAATTTCTCCAACCTTTTCAAAGTTACCATTGTTTTCTGCAAATATTTCCCCTTTTTTATTTATAGTAAAATTATCAGCTGTAAGGCCTGTATTATTTTGTGAATACCCATTTGCATACTGAACCTCTAAAATATTCCCATTGGCAGTTACAAGTCTTCCATAAGAATCTAATTTAAAACTGCCATCTCTAGTATAATACTCTGTTCCATTACTGGAAATCACTTTAAAATATCCTTCACCATCTAATGCCAAATCAGTTTTTTGATTTGTTGTTTGTAAACCACCTTGGCTATTATCTTTAGTAAAATTACCAACTTTAACTCCACTTCCTACTGTAGCTGTTTTATCATTTAATGGATTTCCCCATTCATCTAAAGAAGATGAAATTAAATCCTTAAAACCTGCATTAACTTTTTTATATCCTGTAGTATTTACATTTGCTATATTATTTGATATTACATCTAATTTCTCTTGATTAGCATTAAGTCCTGATTTACTTGTCCATAATGTTGTTAACATCTATATATCCTCCTACACTTTACCTATGCTGTTAGCAGCTAAATCTAAAGTACCATCTATCATCTTAAAGATACTTTGACTACTTTGGAAATTACGCATTGTACTCATCATATTAACCATTTCATTTGTTACATTAACATTAGACCCTTCCAAATAACCTTGATGTGTGTTTACTACAGAATCCATAATAGGATTTTCTCCTGTATAATAATTATCTCCTACTTTTTTTAATGTACTATAATCTTCAAAATCAGCTGTAACCATTTGATAATTAGCTAATCCATCAACATTTAAAATATTATTTGCTCCTAATGTATATTGATTATTGCCTACAAAAATAGGTTCCATTATCCCTGTATTCATATTTCTTCCCATTACAGAATCTCCTGAAGTAGTCTTTAAAGTTCCATCAGCTCCCACAGTAAAATCTCCATCTCTTGTATACAAATATTCATTACCTTTTTGAACTACAAAGAAACCTCTTCCATTTATAGCAAAATCAGATGAATCTGATGTACTTTTAAGTCCACCTTGAGTAAATGATTTTTGTACTGTGTCAATGGCAGATCCCAAACTCAAACTACCTATTACACCATTTTCTCTATTACCTATGTATACTTCATTAAAACTCTTAGTAACTAAAGATTCTGATTTATATCCATTTGTATTAGCATTAGATAAATTATTTGTTATTGATGTTTGCTGATTTTCTAAAGTAATCATTGATGATAATGATGTATATAAACTTCTAATCATTAAATATATCCTCCTCATTAGCTTCTGTGGTGCTATTAGTAGTAGCATCATTACTTGAAGAATTATCATTTTCAAAAAAAACCTTACATTCATCTTCATAATGCATTCCCATAGCTCTTGCTGCTTTTTCTATTTCTGCATTTGACATTTTATTAGTGCCAGATAAAAATAATATTAATGTAGATATAATCATTCCAATTCCAATTCCCATTAAAATCTTTTTATCTCTAAATATATAAATACTTTCTTTTATTGATTGTATAATCCTCTTACTAATAATACTTCACCCTTTCCTATACTAAGTGAACTACATATTTCTTCATCACTTTTTCCTTCATCAATCATCATTTTAATATTTTCAAACTTACTATCATTACCATGATTATCATTTAAATTTAAATTATTAAAATTAATTTCAGAAATTATATCTTTATCTATACAATCTCTTTTTATATCGTTATCTAATTTCACTTGCTTTATATTCTCTTTTATATTTACATTACTATTTTCTATATTAAAAACTTCAGTTCTTAACTCTTGAATTTCTTTTTGTAAATCAAGAATACTTTCCGCCATATCTTTTCTCATATCTACAAATTTCATATCATAGTCTGTAAATTCTTTTTCTTCATTTTTTAGAATATTAGCAAAAGAGCCTCCATCATCGGCTCTTTCATTTTTTATATCTCTATTAACAACTATTAAAACTATTCCTATAACTATAAGTAAAATATGTATCACTTTTTATACCTCTATGTAATTTATTTTTTGAAGCATAACCCTTAAATTCTTAATAGCTCTACTATGTAACTGACAAACTCTCGATTCAGATACCTCTAGTACTTTACCTATTTCTTTTAATGTCAAGCCCTCATAATAATAAAGATTTAATATTGTTCTGTCTTTTTCTTTTAATTTTTCAATACATTCAGCTAATATTTCTACTTTTTCTTTATCTTCATAAGAATCATGAGGACTTGGGCTATTTTTATCTTCAACAATTCCCATAACAGTTAATTCATCATCTTCTGAAAATAGAATTCCTTCTAAAGATACTACTGACATAAAATTAATATATCTTTCGATATCAGCAACTTCTGACACAGTTATATTTAAATATTCAGCTATTTCATCTATGATTGGTTCTCTAAGTAACCTATTTTGCAATGCATCAATAGCTTCATTATACTTTGCTAATTTATCCATTGCCCCTTTAGAAATAGGCCTTGCTTTTCTTATCTGATCTATCATTTCACCTTTTATTCTTATTGATGCATAAGATGAAAATTTTATTCCCTTATCTGGATCAAATTTACTTATGGCATCCATTAACCCTATCATTCCATAACTAACTAAATCTTCATACTCTATATAAGTACTCCTTCCAATCATTATTCTAGACGCAATATATTTTACTAAAGGAATATATTGTTCCACTATTTTTTCCTTATTATCTATATTAGTCCAGCTCATTGTTACCCCTCCTTAGTTAGCTATAATTTTTGCATACATAATACATCTAATCTTCCATTTATTTTTAATTGAAACTTGGCCATTTCCCTCTCCTCCTAAGAAAAAATATCAAATAACTTATTAAATAATCCTTTTGCACCATTTCCTCTTATAGAACTTTCTCTACCCATAATTTTTTCTGATACATGCACTATGGATTTTGCTGCTTCAGATTTAGGATATTTTATTACTATAGGAATTTGATTTCTCACTGCCATGGTAATATGCTTATCCTCATATATACATCCCAAATAACTTGGATATCCATTTAAAAATTTTCTAGTTGCTAAGTCAAATTTATTAAATGTTGATTTTCCCTCTGTTTCACTTATAACTCTATTAATTACTATATTAACATGAGTTTCTATTTTAAAATGCTTAAGTGCTTTAAATAGGCTATATCCGTCCGTCAATGATGTAGGTTCTGGTGTTAAAATAAATATAGCTTCATCAGAACTAGCAATAAAAGCAAGAACTGTTCTACTTATTCCAGCACCTGTATCAATTAATATATAATCATATCCATCAATTCTATCTATTTCTGAAATAAATCTTTCTCTTTGTTCTTCTGTCAAATCTTCAATATTATTTATTCCTGTTCCTCCAGGTAATAAGTGAATTCCATGTGGCCCTTCAATAATTCCATTTTCAATTGAAACTTCACCATTTATAACATCCATAATATTGTACTTATGATATATTCCCATTAATACATCATCATTTCCCATACCAATATCAGCATCAAAAAGCAATATTTTTTTCCCTTCTTTTGCAAGAGCTATTGCTAAGTTTACTACAAAATTACTTTTACCTACTCCACCTTTTCCTGAAGTTATAGTTATAATTTTTGATTTTTCATTTAATCCACTACTTTTACTAGCTAATTGTCTTAAAATTTCTGCCTGGTCCATCATATTGAATCTTCTCCCATTATAAGCTTAATAATTTCATCTTTACTTGGAACCCTTATGTCATTTGGTACGTTTTGACCTGTAGTTAAAAAAGCTACCGGCTTATTACTTTCCTTTAATATGGTATGTATAATTCCATATGATGAAGTTTCATCTAACTTTGTAATAATAAGCTTTTCGTACTCTATTTGCTCATAACCTTTAAGTATCATCTTTACATCTTTGTTTTTAGTTGTACTACTCATAACCATAAGAGTATGATCTGGATTAGCTTTTTGAACAAAAGCTCTTAGTTCTGAAATCTGCATATTATTCTTACTGCTTCTTCCAGTGGTATCTATTAATACCACATCTAAATCTGTCATGGAATTAATTGCTTCTTCCATTTCTTTTATGGTTATAACAACTCTAAATGGTATATTCATTATTTCTGCATAAGTTTTAAGTTGTTCTACAGCTCCAATTCTATAAGTATCTATGGTGATTAACCCAACTTTTTTCTTATCCATAAGAGCTAATTTTCCTGCTAATTTTGCTATTGTGGTGGTTTTTCCTACACCTGTAGGTCCAACCAACACAACTCTACCATTTATATCTTCATTTGATATTTGTACTACCTCTGACAAATAACTTTTCATGGCTTCTTCTTTATCTTCAGCTTCATTCCAAACTCTTCTACACTCTTCTAAATAAACAGGATTTAAATCAAGACTATTAACATAATTTAATAATAAATCTTCATTATCTTCACCTTTAGTATTATTTAATATCTCATTTAAAATACTCTTCATTTCTTTAACTTCATCTTCAAGAACATTTTTCTCTTCTTCTTTAGGTTTTACAACATCCTTATTCATTATTGCTTTAATACTTTCAACAGATTCCTTTAACACATCACTACTTGCAAAAGTACTTTGTGGTTTTTGTGTTTTCATTGGTTCTGTAGTGTTTTCTAAGGCTGCTGTAACTTCTATAAGCTTAGGTGAAAAGTATTTTTTAAATCCTGATTGTCTTATTTTTCTTTGACTTATAATTATTGCATCTTTTCCTAATTCATATCTAATTCTCGTCATAGCCTCATTCATATTTTTAACTACATATTTTTTTATTATCATTATAAAGCTACAACTCCTTCTGTTCTTATTTGTACATCATTCGGTATTTCATTTAAAGAAAGCACCATAACATGTGGAAATACCATTTCTATAAGTTTTCTAAATACCGGTCTTATATTAGGTGATACCAAAATAATTGGTTGATTATTATAGAAATAAACACTATCTATTGTTTGACGTATTTTTTCTAAAATTCTTGTAGTTGTTTCTGGATCAACTGACGGGAATGATCCTTGCAGAGATTTTTGTGTATTATTTGCAATTATATTTTCAATTTGTGGATCTAATGTGATCACTGTAACAGTTCTATTTTCATCTACTACTGTATTACATATGGTTCTTGCCATAGCAAATCTTACATATTCAGTTAATAACTCTATATCCTTAGTATTTCTTGAATTATCTGCTAAAGATTCAAAAATTGTTACAGTATCCTTTACTGGTACCTTTTCTCTTAATAAATTTTGTAATACCTTTTGTACTTCACCGATGGTCATTAAATCAGGTATAAGTTCCTCTACAACTGTGCTATACTTCTCCTTCATATTATCAACTATCATCTTAACTTCTTGACGTCCTAATAATTCATGTGCATGAGATTTTATAGTTTCAGTTAAGTGAGTAACCATTACTGTTATTGGATCTACCACTGTAAATCCTCTTATTTCAGCTTCTTCTTTTTGATCTGCATTTATCCATACAGCTGGCAGACCAAATGTTGGTTCAATAGTTTTAATTCCTGGCATAGTGCCACCTTCTCCTGATGGATCCATACAAAGAAGCATGTTTGGCATCAATTCAGAGGAAACTATCACTGTTCCCCTAATTTTTAATATGTACTCATTATTTTTAAGCTGTAAATTATCCCTTATTCTAATAGGCTGTACAATTATACCCATTTCAATGGCACACTGTCTTCTAACTGAAGCTATTCTTTGTAATAAATCTCCACCATTTCTTTCATCAGCTAAAGGTATAAGACCATATCCAATTTCAACTTCCATAGGTTCTACAGAAATTAAATTCATAACATTCTCAGGTTCTTTTCTTATTTGCTCTTCTTGCTCTTCAACTTCTTGAACCATAGCAACTTCTTGTTTCTTTTCCTCTTCCTTTATAAGCATAAATGATAATCCACCCATAGATGCCCCTGCCAATGCAAATGGTACTGTTGGCATTGATGGTATTATTGCAAAGGCAAACATTATTGTTGCTGCAATTCCAAGAGCCACTGGGAAAGCTGATAACTGAGTAGTTAAAGTTTTACCGAAATTATTTTTTGAATTTGATCTAGTTACAAGAATACCAGCAGCAGTAGAAATAAGTAATGCTGGAACCTGACTTACAAGCCCATCACCTATTGTTAAAATAACAAAACGACTAGCTGCCTCTCCAGCTGACATACCCATTTGAGTAATACCAATTATAATTCCACCTAAAACATTTATTACAGTAATTATTATACCTGCTACAGCATCACCTTTAACAAACTTAGATGCCCCGTCCATAGTTCCATAAAAATCTGCTTCAGACTGCAAATCAGCTCTTCTTTTTTTAGCCGTTGCTTCATCTATTAATCCTGAATTTAAATCAGCATCAATACTCATTTGCTTACCAGGCATTGCATCTAATGTAAATCTTGCAGAAACTTCTGCAACTCTAGTAGACCCATTAGTTATAACAAGAAACTGTATTATCATAATTATTAAGAATATAATAACTCCAACAACATAATTTCCACCAACTACGAAATCACCAAAGGCAGTAATTATACTTCCTGCATCACCTTTACTTAATATAAGTCTTGTAGAAGAAATATTAAGCCCCAATCTAAATAAGGTAACTACCAATAGTAATGTTGGGAAAACTGATAATTGTAGTACGCTTGTGGTAAACATAGTAATCATTATTACAATAATTGATAAAGTTATGTTGAGTGCCAGTAAAATATCTAAAGCTATTGATGGTAATGGTATTATTATCATAAGTACAATACCAATTACCCCAAAAGCCACCAACACATCAAGATTTTCTTTTAAATTAAACTTTCTATCGATAGCCAATTTCATCAATCCTTTTAATTATCTTATTTTTTCATTTTATATATAGCCACAAGAATTTCAGCTACAGCTTGATACATTTCCTGTGGTATTTCTCTGTCCAATTCTACCTCTTTATAAATCATTCTTGCTAAAGGTTTATTTTCTATTATTGGAACATCATTTTCCTTGGCCTTTTCCTTAATTCTAATAGCTAAATGATCTATTCCCTTTGCAACCAATTTAGGTGCATTATTCTGTCCATCTTCATACTTTATAGCTACAGCTATATGAGTTGGGTTAGTAATAACTACAGTTGATTCCCCAACAGCATTCATCATACCTTGAGTTATCATGGCTCTTTGTTTTTGCTTTATCTTAGCCTTTACCTGTTGATCCCCTTCCATCTGCTTATATTCATCCTTTATTTCTTGCTTAGACATTCTAAGTTCTTTATTATGGAACCTAAATTGAATAAAATAATCAGTAGCTGCCAGCACTATTAAAAGTATTACTATTTTAGTAAATAAACCAACAACTATCTGTTTTATTTCACTACCTATACTTGAAACATTTAATGTTGATATATGAAGAATATCATTATAATTATCTTTCATATAAGAATATCCAATATAAGTAACAATAGTTACCACCAATAGATTTTTTAAAAGGTCAAAGGCGCTTTTATTAGAAAACATATTTTTAATACCATTTAAAGGATTAAGCTTTTTTAAAGAAGGTTTTAATGGTTCTCCAGTTAATAAAAATCCTGTTTGCATTAAACTAGCTACTATTCCTGCAACCATTATAGGTATTACTACCAATATAACTGTTGAAGCAAATTTAGTAAAAGAATTACTTGCAATTGACTTTAATAAACCATCTGTCAACTCCATAGAGCCTACATTGCTTAAATAATAAATTATTATTTCTTTAAAGTTATTAATTATCTTATCACTTAAAGTCATAATCACCAATAAAGTTGCTATGGTAGTAAGAGCAATTCCTATATCTTTACTTTTAGCAATTTGACCTTTTTTTCTAGCATCAGACTTCTTTTTAGGAGTAGCTTCTTCTGTTTTATCATCTGACATAAAAATAAGTGCTACAGGAGCTACATTTAATATTCTTCTTATAACTGAAGGTAAATAACTTAAAGCACCTATAAAAACTTTATTTATTATCGCTATAGAAAGTGTAATCATTAATAACCCTACTATCATCTTTACAGGCATACCTAAAATCATTACATTTATTTGTGGAACTACTCTAGATACTAATCCCATACATATATCTGTCATTATAATTATAATAACTATAGGTAATGCAATTTTTATTCCCATAAAGAAATATTCTATTATTATCTGCATACTTTCCATCATAGATTCTGATGAAATTATTGATGAACCTACAGAAACAACTGAAAAACTTTCTATTAATGACTTAATGATCAAATGATGTGCATCTGTTATAAAAAATAATACTAAAGTACAATATTCAAGTAACTTTCCTGTTACAGTGGTAGTTGATGATGCACTGGCATCTGCCAGTGACAACATACTAAATCCTATATGAAGATCAATCCAACTTCCAGCAAGCTTTAATATTTGAAATAAACTTTTAGTTACAAGTCCTAAAAGTGCTCCAGTAATCCCTTCGTTTAAAAAATATATCAGTAGCTTATTATTATTATTTATAATTTCCATACTTACATTGGAAACCGTTGGTTCAATTGCAAAAGCTAAAATCATTGGAATAGCTAATTTCAGTACCTTTGGTGTTCCACTTGGAAAAATAATATTAAAAACTATAAAAAATGCTGATAATCTTACGAAGATAAACATAACAGTAAAAATAATTGCTGAATCTATCATTTATCCCCCTAAGATATCTTAGTAATGATATTATATATATTTTCTGTATATTGAACCATAGTTTTTGATATCCAAGAAGCTAAAAATAATCCTATTGCACATATTCCTAACAATTTTGGAACAAAAGTTAAAGTTTGTTCCTGTATTTGGGTTGTTGCTTGAATTATACTTATTATAAGACCTATAATTAATGCAGCAGCTAAAAAAGGTCCTGCCACCTTTATTACTGTCATTATAGATTCTTTTATTATTCCATTTAATAACGCTTCACTCACTTTTATTCACCTCACGAAAAACTTGTAATTAATGATTTTACAATTAAATTCCATCCATCTACCATTACAAATAATAACAATTTAAATGCCAAAGATATAACTGTTGGTGGAAGCATCATCATACCCATAGACATAAGCACACTGGCTACTATCATATCTATTACCATAAATGGTACAAATAATAAAAATCCTATTTGAAATGCTGTTTTTAATTCACTTATGGCAAAAGCAGGAACAATAGAATATAAAGGAATATTTTTTCTTGTTAATTCTCCACTATTAAGCTTTGCGGCATCAACAAATAATTCCAAATCCTTTTGCCTTGTTTCTTTTAACATAAAATCCTTTATTGGATTAGATGCATTTTCAAGTGCTTGCTCAAAAGTTATTTCTTCATTTGAATACGGCTTTAATGCAACTTCATTTATTTCTGTATATACTGGTTGCATTATGAAAATAGTTAAAAAAATAGCTAATCCAACTAAAATTTGACTAGGTATTGATTGCTGCGCTCCTATGGCATTCTTTAATAATGAAAAGACCACCGTTATTCTAGTAAATGATGTAAACATTATTATAAATGATGGTAATAATGTTAACATTGTAAAAAATATAAGTATTTTTATACTATCCACATAATCTGCTGGAGTATCTCCACTACTAACAGATAAATTAAAATGTGGCGATGCAAAAGCTTCCTTTGGAATCATGAAAGTAATTGCTATTATAAAAAACACTATTAATTTATAAGCTTTTTTATTTTTCATATTTATTTTTCCTTTTCTTTAGTTTATTTATTACTTCCTCAAAAGGCTTTATAATATTATTAAAAGCTTCTTTATTTTTTTCAATTTCAAATTTCTTTAAAACTTCAATCTCATTTAGCTCTTCTTCAGTTAGCTCTTTTATAAATTCACCTTTAGAAGGTGATACTGACATTACATATGCTTTTTTTCCTATCTTTATTATTTGTAAAGATACATCTTTTGATAACTGAGTTCTTTCAATTACTCTTATAGTTTTTCTTGAATTTACCTCATTTAATTTGCTTTCATTAAATTTTAATAGTAAGAGCATTAAAAGTATAAGAACTATTAATGTTCCTATAATTTTAATACTCATCAATACAAATTCCATATATATGTACTTCCTATTATTGAACTAAAAGTTCATTAAATTTAATATCTATAATAGTTCCAGATTTTAAATTTGAATTTAATCTTTGTACTAAATCTCTCTTTAAATTAACTTCATTATCAGCAGTAAAATCTGAAGTTTTTAAAGATTTTAAATAAAATATTGCTGAATCTCTTAAAGCAACAAGCTTAGTAGTAATTTCTTCTCCTACTTCTGTATTAGCACTGTCATAAGTAACAGTAGCAGTCATTTGCACATATTTTTTGCTACCTTCATCACTTAAATTTACAAGCAATTGCCCTAATTCAGTATAAGCTTCTACTATTGGTGCTTCTTCAGAATTTGCCTTTGACATACCATAATATACTCCAGCAAAAACTCCTCCACCTAGCAGTAATAATGCTACAACTATAATAATAATTAGTTTACCTTTACCTTTTTTCTTTTCTTCTGCCATTTCTTACTCCTTATCATCAGCTATAATTAAAATATTTACTCTTCTATTTTTAGCCATATTTTCTTCAGTATCATTAGGCACCACTGGATGATGTTCACCATATCCTGTAGCACTTAATCTTTTTGGATCTATGCCTGTATTTTCAACAAAATATTTTACTACATTTACAGCTCTATCCACTGACAATTCCCAGTTAGAAGGGAATTCTGCTGTAGAAATAGGTCTATTATCAGTATGCCCTTCTACTACAATAGTATTATCTATAGAAGATAATAATTCTGCAATAGATGATAATACTGCCTTGCTATCTTCCCTTAAAGTTGATTTTGAAGTTTCAAAAAGTATACTTTCTCTAACTTGAATGGCAACACCTTGTTCAGTTTCAATTATTTCCACTGCCGCTTCTAATTCATGCTCCTTAACAAATTTACTTACTTGATAGTACATACTTTCTTCAATATTTTCACCATCTACAGTATCTGTTGGTGTTTCTCCACCAATTAAAGGAACATCACCATTATATAAATTATATTCTAAAATACTATCACCAACTTCACCTGCCATTACACTTCTGAAAGCTTGAGAAAGTGCTCTCATTTTAGCTTCATCAGTAGAAGACATTGCATATAAAAGAACAAAAAAAGTCATCAAAAGAGTAACACAATCAGAGTAGGTAGCTAACCATTCATCACCGCTTGGTTCATCACGCTGTACTTTTTTCCTTGCCATAACTTATGCAACTCCTTCTGTATTTTCTGTATTACTATTTATATATTCTAATCTTTCTTTTGCAGATAAATAAGTTAAAAGTTTTTCTTCTACAATTCTTGGGTTAACACCTGATTGTATTGCTAAGATACCTTCTAACATCATAGTTCTTGTACCAGTTTCTAATGCACATTGTCTTTTTAAATTTGCACCTATTGGATTACAAAAGTAATTAGCTAGGAATGAACCATAAAAAGTTGTAAGAAGTGCAACTCCCATACCAACAGCTATACTTTGAATATCATTTAAGTTTTGCATCATTTGAACTAGCCCTATTAATGTACCTATCATACCAAACCCTGGAGCATATCCACCCCAAGCACTATACATACCTGCCACATTCATTCCTCTATTTTCAGTTTCATATATATCTAGCTCTAATATTTCCTTAATAGTTTCCGGCTCAATACCATCAACAACCATTTGCATACCCTTTTTTAAGAATGGATCTTCTAAATTACTTATATCTTCTTCTAAAGATAATAAACCGTCTTTTCTTGCTCTTTGTGAAAGATTTGAAAACTGGACTATTATATCTTTTTGAGAAGCACTACTTTCTTTAAATGCATTACCAAGACTTCCAAACATCTCTTTGATTTCATCCATAGTATATGTGATAAATAAAGCACTTAAAGATCCTCCAACACATATGAATATTGATGGAATATCAATAAATATACTAAAAGGACCTCCAGAAACAATTCCATATCCTATTAAGGCAGCTCCAAGTACAAACCCAGCCGGCGTCATAATATCTGTTTTCTTCACATCAATTCCCCCTAAATTCTATACGTAGCTATTCTATTTTTATATCTTATAACCTTATCTTTTACTTCATGTATAGTTTCTAAAACAATATACTTTTTCCCATTGGTAAGTGTTATTAAAGTTTCAGGAACTTCTTCAATCTTTTCTATATGATCTGCATTTAAAGTAAATTCTTTATTATTCATTGCTGTTAAATCAATCATACTAACACCTTTCTTGCTTATTGAATTACCAATAATGAATCAATTAAAAATAATTAACTCATTTTTGGTAATTCAATTTTTTACTATAATTTATGAGCTGAATGATAAATTAAATTTAATCCATCATTCATTGCTCATAATTGATAATTTACAAACTATCTCTTTAAGTTAATTATTTCTGAAAGAATTTCATCACCTGTAGTGATTGTTTTTCCTGCTGCTTGGAAAGCTTTAGTAGCAACTATCATATCAGTAAATTGTTCTGCCATATCTACTCCTGACATTTCTAAATATCCTTGAAGAATATCTCCATATCCTTTACTATTCCTATTTACACTATTTTTACCACTTGAAATTATTGCTGCTCCTGAACTTCCTGAAGGCTCATACATATTGTTTCCTATATCTGTTAAACCAACTTCATTTTTAAAGCTTGACATAGCTATTTGACCAAGAGCTGTTATTTCACCAGTTTCTAATACACCTGTTATTAATCCCTCAGCTGATATATTAAAGCTCTTTACTGCAACTTTATCTCCATTATCTTTAATTACTTTATCAGGTATTTTTAAAGATACTAATTTCTCATCTGATGCTACAGTTTTACTATTTGATTCTACATATAATACATCTCCATTTGGTCTTATATTATCATCATTATTTTTATTTGCTCCTGCATTAGGATCTGTCTTAGTTATAGCATATCCTAAAACTCTATAACCTTTTGATGTTAAAAGGTTACCTTCATTATCTAATACAAAAGAACCATCTCTTGTATATGCCACAGAAGTATTATCTGGCATATTACCTACTCCATTATTATCTATTGTTATTTTATCATCATCTCCGCCTGTAAGTGCTGGTCCAGTAGCTACCATAAAGTATCCACTTCCATCTACTGCCACGTCAAGAGATCTTGATGTTGATTGCATTGAACCTTGAGACATTATTTTATCTATACTGGCAATTTGTGCTCCAAGACCTACTTGCTTACCATTAACACCTCCTAAAGAATCTGATGCTGCACTGGCACTACCTAATGTTTGACTTATTGTAGTACTGAAATTTACTCTTGATCCTTTAAATGCTGTTGTACTTACATTGGCTAAGTTATTACCTATAACATCTAACTTAGTTTGATTTACTTTCATTCCTGAAATCCCTGAATATAACGATCTTAACATAAATATTTCCTCCTAAAAATTTTTCATTTATTTCTTGCTTCTATCTTTCCACAAGACAAGGCCTCCATATTTGGTCCAGCCTAATAAATTTTTATAATATAACTACACTATCTATATTGGTAAAAACATTATTTTCTGCTCTCTCTTTCTCTACAGCAGTTATTATTGTTCTATTTTTTATATTAGCTATTAATGCCACATCCTTATATATAAACACTGCATTTTTAGCACCCTTTTCTTTTGCTAACTCAAAACCATTATTTATCACATTCATATCATCTCTTGAAAAGCTTATTTCATTGAATCTTTTACAAGCATGTTTAGATAAAATAAATCCTTCATTTTCTGTCTTTATATTATTTAATACATCATTAAAGCTAACTTCCCCTGTGTTACCATTAGTTAATTTTGCTTCACTTTCCAGGTTAAAAAAATTACCTACAGCATATGCTCTTCCATTAACTATTCTATACCCCATAACTCACCTTCTTTTGTTATATTGGAGTATCTTGCACCTTTTCAACTAAACTATAGTCGTAAGTCTTTACTTCTCCATCTAAAAGCTTAACTTTAATATTTATAGCACCATTTTCTCTAGATACAGACATAACTTGTCCTGTTACCTTTTCATTATTACCATTTTCTTTACTTTCAGTAAGTTCCACATATTTTCCTATATAGGAACTTGCTGTCATCATCGCAATATTTGTATTCATATTGTTTAAAGCTGAAAGTGATGAGTCTCCTACATCTAAAACCGTTTGAATACTACTCATTGGAACATCAATATACTTTGTTTGATTATCCTCATAAACCTCTATTGATACTGTATAACTCGTCCCATTGTTTCCACTTACACCTCTAACTATACCAGTGTAAGGAATACCTTTATTATCAAGAACATTAACTGTAACACCTTTACCTACTAAGTTATATGCTGCTGAATTAGACATTGTAGTATTTAAATTAGACATTTGTTCCATAGTTGAAAACTGTGCTAATTGTGATATGTATTGTGTTGAATCTGTATCAGCCGTTGGATCTAAATTAGATAATTCTGCCACTAATATTTGTAAAAATGCATTTTTATCTACACTTCCACCTGCTTCAACAATTGAAGTTCCTCTATCAGTTTTTCCTCCAACAGTATAATTACCACCAGCTCTACTTTGCCCTGAAATTGTACTTATATCTGACATATGTATTCTCTCCTATGCTAATAAGTTAACATTAGAAATTTCTTCTGAAATTTCTTCATTTTCTTCTTTATGTATATTTATAGAATCATTATCTTCTACAGAATAATTTTCTTTATTTCTTTCATCATTAAATTCATTACTAAAACCTTGTCCACTATAATAAGTAGTATCTTCATATAAGCCAATATTTACTTCTTTAATAATTAAACTTTCATTGCTTAAATGCTTTTTAATTTCTTCCATATTAGAATTTAACAATGTATATGTTTCTTTAGATGTTGATTTAATATCTGCCTTCATTATTCCATCTTCAGATATTATCTTTATGGTTATTTCACCTAATTCCTTAGGATATATCTTTACAGTAAGTTGCTCCACTTGATTTTTAACCATATACTTAACATTAGAAACCACATCAGTAGCTACTGTTTCTCTTGAAACTGCCACAGGTTTCACCTCTGATATTAGACTTGAAGCAACATCATTTTTACTATTTAAAACTTCTGTAAATATAGGTGTGTCTTCAACTATGTAATCCTCAACTTTATTTATGTCTTCATCCATTGTCATAAGCTTGGCTAAAATATCTTCTTCACCTTTTTGCTCACCATTAGATTTATCTATATTAAATACCATCTTTAACATTTCAACACCTTGTGAAGTATCCTTTTTACTTTCGCCTTTAGAACTATCCACAACTTCTATAAATTTATCCTTTTTAATTTCATTGCCATCTTTATCACACAAAACAGTTAATAGTTTATCTATATTATCCTTTGTGACAACTTTATCTTCTTCTAAATTTAAAGTTTTAACAATTTCTTCAAGTGGTAAATTTGTTGTATTAGATAATGTTTCTTGATTTAAATCTATATTTATATTTTCAGCACTATTTAAAGATATTTCTTCTATTACATTTGAATTTACATTTTCAAATATATTAATATTTTCTGATTCAAATACAGTATTATTTTTAAGTAAATTTATATTTTCTAACACATTAGAGTTATTGTTATTTATTGGCTCTGATGAAATATTTAAATCAGCAATTTCACTTAAATAATTTATATTTTTTAAAGTATTGATACACTCTAAACTAGAAGTATTACCAAATTCTAAGCTAGGAGTATTGCCAGATTCTAAATAAATTTTTATAGGTAAATTACTATTATCAATAACTGGAATATTTAATGCTTGAAGTAATACCATTACTTCTTCAATTATTTCCTCCTTAGTTCCATTTTCAATTTTTTCAATAACTTCAGTTTTATCTATAGCTTCATTTATATCTTTAGATACATTCTCAACAGTTGTTTTGTTATCTTCTGTAGTTTTAGAAAGAGAATCTTCCTTGGAACTCATCACTGATTTAAAATTACCATTACTGCTTTCATTTTTGGTTTTAACTGAATTATCACCATTAACATTACTGTTATTATCAACTTTTCCCATATTGGCTATTACAGCATTTAAATTACCTAAATCCATGTTCTTTCACCTCCTTTCCAATCTTTCTCATATGGGCATATAGTGCAAATTCATCATTGGCTATTTCTTCTTTTCTTTTTTCATCTGCCATAAACTGATTAAATCTCTTTTCTCTTAATATATCTACAGTTTTTCTTTCAATTTGCCTAACCTTTAATTGCTCTCTTCTATAATCTACTTCTTTTTGTTTTTTCTCTATTTCTATTTCAGTTTGTTCAATACCTTTATTTAAAGCTATTAAATAATTTTTCTTTAATTTTTGATATATAACAGTTTCTCCTGCTGTAATTCCATTATATTGTTTATACTTATCATTAAGATCATTTAACTTATTAATGGACTTTTGCAGTTCCTGCTGACTATTATTAAAAAGCTTCTTACCTTCTTCTTCTCTTGTTTTTCTCATTTCTAACAATTTCTCAAGAGAAAATTTAAATCCATTTGCCAAAATTAATCTCTCCTAAAATTATCATCCAAATATAGCAAATAAATTATTTAAATTATCTGCAAAAGTTGTTTTTTCATCAATTCCTTGCTTTAAATAAGCATTAATACTATCATTAAATTGAATAGCCAAATCTATCTTTTTACTGGAGCCCTTAACATACGCTCCTAAATTTATAAGGTCTTCTGATTCCTTATAAGTAGCAAGTAAATCTCTTGCTTGTGATGATACTGCTTTATGCTTATCATCAGCTATTTGAGACATTAATCTACTTACGCTATTTAATACATCAATGGCTGGGTAATGATTCTTGTGAGCCAATGCTCTTGACAGAACTATATGACCATCAAGTATACCTCTTACTGTATCTGCAATAGGCTCATTAAAGTCATCACCATCAACTAGTACCGTATAAAAACCTGTTATGGAACCAACATCTGATGTACCAGCTCTTTCTAAAAGCTTTGGTAACTTAGCAAAAACTGACGGTGTATACCCCTTTTGTGCTGGTGGCTCTCCAATGGCAAGTCCAATTTCTCTTTGCGCCATGGCAAATCTTGTTACAGAATCCATCATAAGAATAACTTTCTTACCTTTATCTCTAAAGTATTCTGCTATGGCAGTGGCTGTTAATGCACCTTTAACTCTTTCTAAGGCTGATTTATCAGAAGTAGCACAAACTACCACTGATTTTTTCATCCCTTCCGGTCCTAAGTCTTTTTCAATAAACTCAAGAACCTCACGGCCTCTTTCTCCAATCAGACATATAACATTAACATCTGCCTCTGCTTCTCTTGCAATCATTCCTAATGTTGTACTCTTACCTACTCCCGACCCTGCAAAAATACCTATTCTTTGTCCATCACCACAAGTTAGAAAACCATCAATGGCTCTTACCCCTGTAGGTAGTATATCCTTTATTCTTTTTCTTTTTAATGGATCTGGTGGTTGATTTTCTAAAGGATATGGTGTTCCAGTTAAAAGTTCTCCACCATATATTGGTTTACCTAAACCATCTAATACCATTCCCATTAAATCATCAGAACACTGTACTTCAAGAGGTCTTCTTTCAGGAACAACTATACATCCTGGAGATATACCTACAAGTTCACCTAAAGGCATTAATATGACTTTGTTATTTTTAAACCCTACCACTTCACAACTTACAGGATTATTATAAACATTATATATAGTGCAAACTTCCCCAACAAAAGCTTTTATTCCCTGCACTTCAATGGTAAGACCTATAACTTCACTTACTATGCCTTCACAGTAAGTAGTATCTATTTCATTAACTCTTTTCCTAATTAAATTAAAATCTATATTAAGCATCTTCTTCACCACAAAATTCCTTTATAGATTCTTCTAATTTTTCTAAGCTAACATCTAAACCAACTACAACTTTGCCTGTACTTTTTTCCAAAACTGCATTTCCAAGTTCCATTAATGGATCTTCAAGAACTAGTATTTCCCCAGAAATAGCATATGACTTTTTCCATTCATTAACTTTAGACTCAATGGCCACAATATAGTTTCCATTACATTTTATAACTATATTTTCTTCACCTCTAAATTGCTCCAGTACAGGATTAATTAAGCTTATAACACTTTCATCATTTTCAAAATTTTTATTTGTTATAATCTTTGCCATTTCCAATGAAAGTTTCACTATTTCCTTCTCTTTTTTTATTTTATAATCTTCCACTTGCTTTTCAGCACTTAATAAAATTTCTCTAGCTTTTTTTACAGCTTCTTCTATGATGCTTTTAGCTTCTTCCTTTGATTCTGCATATCCCTGCTTATTGCCATCTTCATATCCATTATTTACACCTTGAGCATATCCTTTTTCATAAGCTTCTTTTTCAATATTTTTTGAATATTGAAAAGCTTCCATAATAATATGATCAGAATCTTTTCTTGCCTTATCTAATATACTTGCCCCAATGACTTCATAGCTTTTAATTTGACTATTTTCAATTTCTTGAAAATGTTGCTCTTCTTCAGTAACAACACATTCTGTTACTATTTCAATATCACCTTTAACAGATGTATTACTAGATTTTATAAGATTACATGATGAGTGCATCTTCTCCACCTCTTGAAATAATTATTTCTTGTGCATCTTCTAATCTTCTAATAACAGCTACAATTTGTTGTTGTGCTTTTTCAACATCAGTTAATCTTACTGGTCCTAAATATTCAATATCCTCTTTTAATGAAGCTGCTGCTCTCTTAGATTGATTTTTATAAATAGCATTTGCCACTTCTTCTGAAGCTCCCTTAAGAGCAAGAGCAAGCTCTTTAGTTTCAACATCTCTAAGAATTCTTTGAATTGCCACATCATCAAGAGTAAGAATATCTTCAAATACAAACATACAGCTTTTGATTTTCTCTGCAAGCTCATAATCTTGTTCTTGTAAGCTTTCAGTTATATTCTTTTCAGTTGTTCTATCAACTTGATTTAATATACCTACTAAAGTATCTATTCCACCTAATACTGTAGTTTCAGTTTTAACAATAGTAGCAGTTTTTCTAATAATATTAATCTTTACACTTATTGGCGTTTGGTTTTTTATTGTTGCTAAACAAAAGAAAAATGATGGAGAAAAAAGTGAAAAGAATGAAGCTACACCATCTCCAAATGCTACATACAATTTACAATCAATAATGGATTTTATGGAATTTGAAAAAGTAGAAGATAACATGATAATTCAAAAAAAAGGTAAATATTTGATGGTTCTAGAATGTCAAGGAATTAATTATGATTTAATGTCAGAAATGGAAATGGCTTCTGTTGAACAAGGTTTTATAGAGTTTTTAAATACATTAAAATTTGATATTCAAATATATGTTCAAACAAGAACTGTAAACATGGAATCTAGTTTAAGAGAATACAAATTAAAATTTAGAGACATTGAAGATAAATATAATATATTACAAAATAAATATATGCAATTAAAAAGTGCAGAGTCAGGAATGTATACAGATAAAGAAATATATGATGCATATGTAGAATATGTAAAACAAAAAAATAAATATGAATATACAAAAGATATAATTGCAAATACAGAGAAAAGTAGTTTAAATAGTAGTGTATTACATAAAAAATATTATATTATAATTTCTTGTTATGAAGAAGAAATAAATACACAAAATTATTCACGAGATGAAATACAAAGTATGATTTTCTCAGAGTTATATACAAGAGCTAGATCAATTATGAGAACCTTATCAAGATGTGAAGTAAATAGTAAAATATTAGATTCAAAGGGATTAGTTGAATTATTATATAATGCTTATAATAGAGAAGATTCAGACATATTCAGTGCACAAACTGCAATAAATGCAGGTTTTGATTCATTATATTCAACAGCTCCTGATGTAATTGATAAGAAGATGAAATTAATTAATAAACAAATAGAAGAAAATGGAACAAAATTAGCAAATGAGGCTGTTATGGAAGCAAAAAGTGATAAAGAAATGATGCTTAGAATAAGAGAAGAAAATGCTAAAAACTTAATATTTGATTTTGCTGAACAATTAATTTCAGAAAATGAAGAATATTTAGGAAAAGATATATCAGAAGATGCTAAAGTTAAGGTAAGAAGAAAAAAGAAAGAGGCAACGGAAGGAGGAAATGAGAATGAAACTAATGAAAAAACAAAAGCAACAAGAGGAAGAAGACCAAGCTCAGGTAATGAATAATGAAACTTTATATTTGAAGAAAAAAAGTATAAAGGAATTAGATCGGAAGAGCGTCGTGTAGG
>OGIU01000435.1_pt1 | contig 25853 bp, 23 predicted proteins | sample 1571791 | NCBI WGS metagenome assembly OGIU01 (sample SAMEA2582104, study PRJEB24529) | metagenome | biome: Human gut stool | place: China | collected 2011
CACCAATTATATTCATAGCCTCTCGCATATCCTCATGACTCATATTATCAAGCATAATAATATCTGCGCCTGCCTCAACAGCTTCACGTACCATTGAAAGGTTCTCAACTTCAACTTCTATCTTTCTTACAAATGGTGCATATTCCTTAGCCATTGTAACTGCCTGCTTAACTCCGCCTGCAGCACCTATATGGTTATCCTTAAGGAGTACTCCGTCTGTAAGATTATATCTGTGGTTATTACCACCTCCGATTCTGACAGCATACTTCTCAAATATACGGTTATTAGGTGATGTCTTTCTTGTATCAAGAAGCTTTGTCTTAGTTCCTGCAAGCAGCTTCGCAACACCATTAGTATATGTCGCAATTCCACTCATTCTCTGGAGATAATTAAGTGCTGTTCTTTCTCCACACAGAAGAACTCTTATATCTCCTCTTACAACTGCCATCTTCTGACCTTTCTTAACCTCATCCCCGTCTTTTGCAAAAAATGTAATCTCTACATCTTCATCAAGCAGTTCAAATGTTCTTGCAAATACCTGCAAGCCACATATTATTCCATCCTGCTTGCATATAAGCTCGACTTCTCCAAGCTTTGGTTCTGGCATAACACTGTTAGTTGACACATCCTCACTTGTAATATCTTCTTTAAGTGCTCCAAGAATGAGCGGATCCACATTTAACTTTAAAGTAACTTTATCAAACATATCATTTCTCCATTTCTATATATTATGCGTAATTCTTCTTCTGGCTTTCTTCATAGGCTTTATCTGCCTCTTCAATCTTTTTATTGACTAATTTTGCATATTCTCCGTCAATTTTCGACTCATCTGCATATTTTTCTGCATCAAATGTATCAAAATATGTAATCTCATCCTGTGTCGGTTTAACAACTGCATTTTCAGTAATATCAAGTGCTGCCCTCTTTGCAAACACAAGACTTTCAAGAAGTGAGTTGCTTGCAAGCCTGTTTCTTCCATGAACTCCGTTGCAGGCTGTCTCGCCTATTGCATACAGGTTATCCATTGTTGTTCTGCTCTCATGGTCTACCTTAATTCCTCCCATGAAATAGTGCTGTGCAGGAACAACCGGAATACACTCTTTTGACGGGTCATATCCCTTATCAATACAATACTGCACTATATTAGGAAAATGCGTTTTTAATTCTTCTTCAGGTATTGTCCTTAAATCTTCCCATACAAAATCTGTATTGTCCTTTGCCATCTGTTTTCTAATCTCTTCTGTAAGCAGGTCTCTTGGAAGCAGCTCATTAACAAATCTTTTTCCATTCTTATCATAAAGCTTTGCGCCTTCGCCTCTTACTGATTCAGATATAAGAAAGCTCCTGTCTTCCTCTTTGTCAGAATAAAATGTTGTTGGATGAATCTGGACATAATTAATATCCTTTAATTCTACTCCATGCTTTATAGCAATTGCAATTGCATCTCCTGTAAGATGTCTGAAATTCGTTGAATGTCTGTATAAACCACCAATTCCACCTGTAGCAAGTACAACATCTGAAGCTTCTACCTTAATAAGCTCTCCATTTTCTGTCCTTATAACCGCACCAAGGCATCTGTTATCTCTGCTTATTATATCAAGCAGTCTTGTGTATTCCATAATTGTCACATTGGGAAGAGTTCTCACCTTCTCTAACAGATGGCTTGTTATCTCTTTACCTGTAATATCTTCATGGAATATTATCCTGTTAGATGAATGAGCTCCTTCTCTTGTGTATGCAAGACTTCCGTCAGCCTCTCTTGCAAATCTTGCTCCACAATCGACAAGATCTTTTACTACACCTGCTGATGAACGGATCATTATTTCAACAGATTTCTTATCATTTTCATAATGGCCGGCTTTCATTGTATCTTCAAAATAACTGTCGTAATCTTCTTCACATTTTAGCATACACATACCGCCCTGTGCCAGAAATGAATCACTGCTCTCACAATCAGACTTTGTTATCATAAGAATCTTCTTATCGGCAGGCAGATTCATTGCCATATACAGACCAGAACAGCCACATCCGGCTATCAACACATCTGTTTTAATTGTATTATTCATAAGATACCTCCATTCTTTCTGCGCATACTACAATCTTACTTTGCAAGCTCAAGCATTCTTGTAAGTGGCTTCATTGCTTTCTTTGCAACTTCTTCATCTACAAACACTTCATTATTTTCCTGCTCAAGAACATCAAGCACCTTATCTAATGTTACCATCTTCATGTTGACACATACCTGGTCAGGCTTTAATGTATACAGCTTCTTGCCAGGTGCCTTTTTTCTTATCTCACCAAATACACCATCAACTGTTGCAATTATGAATTCCTCACAATCTGTATCTACGACATAATCAATAATTCCTGATGTACTGCCTATGTAATCAGCATGTTTTAATACTTCCTCTGTACATTCAGGGTGTGCTGCAAGCTTTGCCTGCGGATATTTCTTCTTAGTTTCAACGACCATATCCTCTGTTATCGCAACATGTCTTGGACAGAAGCCCTTATTAAGAATCACATTTTTCTCTGGAACCTGCTTTGCAACGAATCTTCCAAGATTCTGGTCAGGAATAAAGAAAATGTTTTTATTAGGAAGGTTCTTTACAATCTTTACTGCATTTGATGATGTCACACAGACATCTGAATATGTCTTCAACTCTGCTGTTGAATTGATGTAACAGACAACTGCAAGGTCATCATACTGTTCACGCATCTTAAGAATTTCTTCCTTAGTTGCCATATGTGCCATTGGACAATCAGCCCCCGGCTCTGGCATAAGCACCTTCTTTTCCGGATTAAGAATCTTAGCACTCTCACCCATGAACTCAACACCCGCAAATACTATAATATCCTGATCTACCTTAGTAGCTACCTTGCTAAGATAGAATGAATCCCCAACATAATCAGCAACTTCCTGAACATCTTCATCAACATAATAATGTGCAAGAATAACTGCATTCTTCTCTTTCTTCAACTTTAAAATATCACTTGTAACTGACATATTGCTTCTCCAATCGTTAAGGTTTACATATGCTTGACTTGCGTTTTACATACATTGTGCTAGAGTATACCACGAATGTTTACATGTGACAAGACAGTTGTAAAATTTTCTGTATAGTTGTGGTGTTCCCGTGCTGTAACGGGTGGCTCTGCATGCTGGGGTAATGGCTCAGTTCTTCACAGCCTGAGGCTTGGGAATTCTGCTCTATGTATATGCTTTCACTCGCAACTGTGTGACTTCCGATGTAAAAAATTCCCAGAGAAATCATTACTTTGCCGATTTCTCTGGGAATTTTTACTATTTATTATATTATCTGCCACTAATCTTCTTCAATATGTTCCCGTCCCTGTGCGATTATGCTTCTTACATGATCGTCTGCCAGTGAATAGAATATTGATTTACCTTCTCTTCTGTTCTTTACTAACTTATTCTGCTTTAATATTCTTAGCTGATGAGATATTGCCGACTGTGTCATATTGAGAGCCTGTGCCAAATCACATACGCACACTTCTGCCTCGAATAATACATACAGTATTCTAATTCTCGTTGAATCACCGAATACCTTGAACAATTCTGCAAGGTCATATAATTCATTCTCATCTGGCATTGTTTCATTAACTATCTTTAATAAGTCCTCATGTATTTCTATTGACTCACAGCATTCACAATCTGCCATTATATTACCTCTTTCTTTATAAGTTCTTTACGAATAATGCTCTTATTGCATTGATTACAGCAATAACCATTACACCTACATCTGCAAATATTGCTACCCACATGTTTGCTATACCTATTGCACCAAGCACCAGACATATAAGCTTTATGCCTATTGCAAAATAAATATTTTCATAAACAATACGTAAGCATTTTCTTGATATCTTAATTGCCTTTGATATCTTTAACGGATCATCGTCCATCAATACTATGTCAGCTGCTTCTATAGCGGCGTCACTTCCTAATGCGCCCATTGCTATTCCGATATCTGCTCTTGAAAGTACCGGTGCATCATTGATACCATCACCTACAAATGCAAGCTTTTTCTTTGATTTCTTATGTTCTAACAGCTCCTCAACCTTAGAAACCTTATCTGCCGGAAGCAATTCACTGTACACAGCATCTATATTTAATTCTTTAGCTACAGCATCTGCTACATTCTTTGCATCACCGGTAAGCATTACTGTCTTACGTACTCCAGCTTTCTTAAGTTCTTCTATAGCCTGCTTTGCATGAGGCTTTAACAAATCTGATATTAGTATAAGTCCTGCATATGCCCCGTCAACTGCCACATGAACCTGAGTTCCGGCCTCGTTGCACTCTGCATATTCAAGACCGAGTCTTCTCATAAGCTTTCTGTTACCTGCAGCCACTTCTCTTCCTGATACATTAGCCTTAACACCTTCACCACTGATTTCCTCAACATCTGTAACTAATGTCTTGTCAATCTCTTTTCCATAAGCTTTCTGTAAACTCTTGCTTATAGGGTGTGTTGAATAGCTTTCTGCAAATGCAGCATATTTTATAAGTTCATCTTTGTCAATAGTGTTATTATATACACCACTGACCTCAAATACTCCCTGTGTCATAGTTCCTGTCTTATCAAAGACAACAATGTCTGTCTCTGCAAGTGCTTCAAGATAACTTGAACCTTTTACAAGAACACCCTGATTACTTGCTCCACCGATTCCTGCAAAGAAGCTGAGCGGAATACTTATGACAAGTGCACAAGGACAGCTTATTACTAAAAATGTAAGCGCTCTGTATATCCACATTCCCCACTGAGGAGATACTCCTAAGAATATCATGCTTACAAGTGGTGGAATTATAGCAAGTGCCAGCGCACCGTAACAGACTGCAGGTGTATATATCTTTGCAAATTTACTGATAAAGTTCTCTGACCGCGATTTCTTGGAACTTGCATTCTCTACAAGATCAAGTATCTTAGATACTGTGGATTCACCAAATTCCTTAGTTGTGCGGATCTTAAGCACACCTGACATATTAATGCAGCCGCTTATTACTTCATCACCAGCCTTTGCCTGTCTTGGAAGGCTTTCACCTGTAAGTGCACTTGTATTAAGAGTTGTATTACCTTCTTCAATAATACCATCAATAGGAACTTTCTCTCCCGGCTGGACAACAATAACTGTACCAACCTCTACTTCATCAGGATCTACCTGCTCAAGCTTTCCATCAACTTCAATATTGGCATAATCAGGTCTGATGTCCATAAGCTCACTTATGTTCTTACGGCTCTTTCCAACTGCAATATTCTGGAACAGCTCACCAATCTGATAAAAGAGCATAACCGCAATTGCTTCTGTAAAATCACCATCATCTACAAGTGCAATTATAATTGCACCTACAGTTGCAACTGCCATAAGGAAATTCTCATCAAATACCTGTCTGTTAAGAATTCCCTTAATTGCTTTCCTTAAAATATCATATCCAATAACAAAATAAGGAATCATGTACATTATAAAAAGAACAACCGTAGGAATATCAACAAATGTGTTTATCACCTTAAAAGCAATCATAAGGACTGCTGCGATAATGATTCTTGTAAGCATCTTTTTCTGCTTTTTATTCATATTCTACTCCAATCTGCCAGAACAACTCTCACGGCTTTCTATTACAGATATATCTCGCAATCATCTTCTACTTTCTTGCAGTTCTTAAGAACATCCTGCATAACAGCCTTAGGATCCTGTCCTTCTTCAAATTCAACAATCATCTTAAGTGCCATAAAATTAACTGTAGCATCCTTAACACCTGCTGTATTCTTAGCTGCATCTTCCATCTTATTAGCACAGTTTGCACAATCAACATCAATCTTATAAGCCTTCTTCATAATATTCTCTCCTTAAAACATTAAATAATCAAAATTCTTTCATATGAACATTCATTCATATGTTCATTTTCATTATAACACCTATAAAACTTCTGTCAACAAGAATTCACTATATTTTTCCGCAAACATTTTATGTCCTTTCTCATCTAAATGCTGTCTGTCAACTTCACTTGGTTTTGCAGCATCAGCGGCATCAAAATAATAAAATCCATTTTCCTTTGCTATTTTTTCATATTCCCATGCAAGCTGCCTTGAAACATTTTCAGAACTTTCATTAAATTCAGGATCAAAGCCTTCTTCACCAACACCCTTTCCAAGATGAATCGGAGAAACTATAACTATCTTTGCATGTTCTCCTGCTGTCTTGTTAGCCTTTCTTGCAACTGCCTCCATTCCTTTTGCAATTGTCTTTGCATCAGCATGAAATTCAGTCTTGCAGTCATTCGTACCAAGCATTATAGCTATAACATCTACCGGCTTATGTGATTCAACAACTACTCCAATAAGATCAATGCCCTTTCTTGCATCTCTTACAGCATCTGGAAATATAGTTGTTCTTCCGCACAGTCCCTCTTCAATAATATTATATTCATTTCCAAGAAGATTAGCTATTCTGCCTGTCCATCTTACATCATAATCATATCTTCCTGATTTATCAGGCTTATATCCATAAGTATTAGAATCCCCAAAAAACAAAATATTCTTCATCGCCACATCCTCCCATATAATATCTATCATCATTCATTTCATACTTGTTTGGTATGTTTATATGTTAATGCTTGTAAGAGAATTTGTCAACAAAAATTCCATATTAAAACCAAAGTATAATCACTCAATTTGCTTGCATGTTGTGTCAGTCCATATTTCCAAGTGGTGGTCTGTCAGAATATAAGCTTGATTTTTTATGAGCTGTGTGGGAGTTAGGGCTGCTATATACAAAAAATCAGTGCTAAAAAACGCGTTCAAGCGAAGCGCGTTGTTTTTTAGCACTGTAATAAATTCTGTATATAGCAGCTCTTACTCACACTAAGCGAATAAACCATGAAAGCTTGTGTTCTGACAGACCACCACTTGGAAATGTCCGGACCTAACACAACCCTACTGCTCTCTTTGCAAGCCTGTCAGCCTCTTCATTTCCTTCCACCCCTGAATGTCCCCTGACCTTCACGAATCTGATATTAATTGAATCCCTGACAGATGTAATATAATTATAATATTCTATTGTTCCTTTTTTGTTTCGTTTCCATTCTCCCACAGCCCATGCCTTGATACCTGCATAATCATAGAATATAGAAATATCTTTAAGTCCAAGCTCTATTGCTTTTTTTACAGCGGCCATGCTTCCAAGAATCTCTCCTGCAACATTACGCATTGAAGCCATCTCTTTATCACTGCCATTGCCTGACAATTCATATCTTACGCCATCATGCATAAGAAAACCGCCATATCCATACACTCCGGTTGCAATATTAAAAGAACCATCAACAAATGCATAATCATTGTCAGGCATTACATCTTCCATATTGCCACTTCCGGTCTTTCCATTAATCTCCTGTACAGCTTCCCTTCCCATATAAGCCTTCGCCTCTTCCTCAGATGGAAAGCTCTTATATTCGGCAGCTGGAAAACCATGCACATTCTTCTTACATTCGTCCCATGTCTGATATATTCCAGGAACTTTACCTACACGCACAGCATAATATTTCTTAGCCATATATATTTCCCTATTCTGATTAATAAACTCTGATTACTCCGGCAATCTCTTTTACCACTGAAAGTCCGTTAAATACTGTCATTGCATCATTAAAATTCTTCTCTGCAACGACATCAGTAATGATAACCAGTTCAGCAACGCCGTCCTTACGGCTCTTCTGGACCACCTGCGCAATACTTACATCATTGTTTCCAAGAACACTTGCAATGTTAGCAAGAACCCCCTGCTTGTCTAATGCTTCTATTCTTAAGAAGAATTTGCTCCTGGTTTCAGATATATCCTTAACAGGAAGCTCTTTGTAGCATGAGCAGCCAATCTTGCCGCATGAGCCATGAACTATGTTACGGCATACATCAATAATGTCACCCATAACAGCAGAAGCTGTTGGCATCTGGCCTGCGCCCCTGCCCATAAACATGGTATCATCACTTGCATCTCCATGAACAAATACCGCATTAAATGAATCTCTTACTGTAGCCAGAGGGTGATTCTCATCAATAAGCATAGGATGAACCTTAACTTCAATTCCGTCCGGCGTATTTCTGGCAAGACCAAGAAGCTTGATAACATAGCCGAATTCCTTAGCATACTTAATATCTTCTGCTGTAATCTTAGTAATACCCTCTGTATATACCTGATTAAATGTTACTCTTGAATTAAATGCGATTGATGACATAATAGCCATCTTTCTTCCTGCATCATATCCTTCAACATCTGCTGTAGGGTCTGCCTCTGCATATCCTAATTCAGTTGCCTTGGCAAGAGCGTCTTTGTAATTCATTCCTGATTCAGTCATCTTGGTAAGGATATAATTAGTTGTTCCGTTAACAATACCGATAATCTCTGTGATATTGTTGCCAGCCATGCTCTGCTTTAATGGTCTGATTATTGGAATTGCTCCTGCAACAGCCGCCTCAAACTGAAGATCAGCATGCATTTTGTCTGCCATTCCCATAACCTCTTCACCATACTCAGCAAGAAGATCCTTATTGGCAGTAACAACCTGCTTTCCAGCCTCAAGTGCCTCAAGAATATACTGCTTTGCAGGAGTAGTTCCACCCATAAGCTCTATTACAATCTCAATATCCTTATCTTCAATAATATCCTTCCAGTTATCAGTCAGTAATTCTCTGTCAATTGGAGCACGGTCTTTATGAAGATTTCTTACAAGAACCTTCTTAACTACAAGTTCTGCCCCCGTCTTACTAATCACATCATCTTTCATACTCTGACATAACTTGTATACACCTGTTCCTACTGTTCCTGCACCTAATATAGCCGCATAAATCTTTCTGCTCATTACTTTGTACGCCCTCATTCCTGTTTATTATGTTAAGTTTATTATATTAATCTGTGATATATTTATTTCATATCTACAGCATCAACCTGATCCTTAAAGTTCTTTATCGCCTTTCCAGCCTTCTTTGTTACAGATACAATTCTCATAAGAGATATAAAGTCCCATAATCCTTCTATCATCAGAGCAATTCCAATAAATACTATAAGTGCTGATGATGTTGAAAATGGATTCAATAATGCAATTATACCAATAACCACCATTACAACTGCACCTATGAGCTCAATCCACCATTTGTCCGACTCTAGATGATAGAAATCCACAGCATACTGGAGTTTAAGGATTCCATCAACAATAATAATAATTGCAAGTGCTGTTCCTAAGAATACAGCAATAAAGCCTGGTTTAATCACGAAAAACATACCAAATGCAAGAAGAGTAACTCCCTGTACAAGACCATATGATCCAAGAATCTCACTGCCTGCAATTCTGAAATAATTGATAAGCCTTAATACTCCCCAGACACATAAGGCAACTCCAATTCCTTTGCATATGATTTCCTGGGATGCTGTTGGAAATATTACCAGCAGTAAGCCAAGAACAAACAATGCAATTGAAACAATAATAATCTCAAATTTAATTGTCTTTAACTTCTTATAAATACTGTTCATACGCTCCATCTCCTTTTCACTCATTTCAAAGAACCTTAGTCCTTTTATTCTTTTGATTATACACAAAAAAGAACATCACTTCAAGACATGCAATTTTCTGCACTTTAATCTGTCCGTGATGTTCTTTATTATTATTTAATATTAAGTTAACAAATACAGATTACTCTGCTCTTGACATAGCCTGCTCGTAATCTCTTGTTCCAACCCAGATTTCTTTAGTATATGGGCACTTCTTCTGCTCAATAGAGCGCTTGATAATAACCGAAATACATACCACATTTGCTATTATTGCAAGCATTGCAACAACGCCCTGTGCTGTCGGGTTAGCTGTTATACCGAAGTTTGCAATTGCATCTCCTGCACTTGCACCTGTAGCATGACATGTAATTGCTGCATTATAAAGATCAAGTGCCTTAACACCAGCCTTAGTTGCTCCACCATATAATGATGGCAATACACTAAATGTATTGCTTAACTGGAATAATGGTAATACCTGTGCAAACATACACCATGTTGCAAGTGTCATGGCTCTGTTCTGAATCCATCCGCCCTTGTTCCATAATGCATTCGCAAATGTAGGAGCAAGAAGAAGAGCTACACCACAGTACCATGTATGTGTTGGAAGATTACAGTATGTATACTCAAAATTCCAGATATCATAAGCAACGATAAACCATATTGTCATATCCGGCCAGAGCATATCATCCTTCTTCTTAGATGAGTAAATTCCCCACCAGCCTGTCATACAGAAGATATTAATAAGTCCTGCAATACCATTAACAATATTCCACCAGCCGCCATAAAGGAATACACCTTCATTAGATGCCCACCACGCACCAGAAAAATCTCCAGTAATCTGATAAGCTCTTATAGCTGATTCAAAATCAGATGCTACTGCAATAAGAATATTAATAGCAACGATTATAAATGGCCATGACTTAAACCATTCTTTCTTTCCAATTCCCCACTTATACTTAATCATGAGGAAACCGACAACTCCGATATCTGCTGCATAAAGCTTAGCATAATGGAACCATCCGTTCATATACTCATATGTCTGATTGCTGTGCCCACCAAACAGACCTGCCTGAATTGCTATGAAATAGATTGTGAGTATAGCCGGAATGATAACGAATAACACGATACCACCAATCTTAGTACGACGACCTATCTCATTAAGAATTACTAATCCTGCAAACCCAAGCACCCAACCCAGTAACTGAGTCATGGCTGTGCTGCCATAAAGTTGAAATAACATTGTTCACGCCTCCAATCAATTATTGATGTTATTTATATATATTTTACACTTTTTTAATTATTATTTCAAGTTATTTTTATAACAAATGACACTTGGTCATTTCTCACTTCTATTTTCATCGCTGCACGCGCAAAAATAAAGGATAGTCCTTACGGACTATCCCATATATTTTAATATCTGTGTTTTTTTATTGTTGACTACCACAAGACTTTGCTTTGCTGAGCGCATATTCTTCTGTATTATTGCTCCCCTGATTCCATCAAAAGATTTAAAGAAACTATTAATTCCAAGCTCTCTGGCATTCTCCTCCAGCCGGTTAATTGATGTATAAGCTGCAGACCACTGGGAATTATTAATTGTCTGTTCCAGTCTTATGAAGTCATAACACGCCATATATTCCCTTACATCCTTTATATATACTGTCATAACAACTTCATTCTCTATATCTTTATCCTTGAATTTTGAATTAGAAATATCTATTCCGAATCTTCTAAGATTCGCGATTATTTTCATCAATACCTGTTCGCGGGCTGACATACTAACACTCCCCTCACACTCAGCTTTCTTATATTCTGGGCAGTACAATATTATGCTTTATTTTTATTTTTCCCTTCAGGAATAACATATATCCATATAAGTGAACTTACAAACAAAAACATTGGATAAAACAGCTTTGGAAGAATCTGAAATGCTGTAATGTTATATCCAAGCTCTGAAACCGCTGATATGGCAACCAGCATCTGTGCACCATATGGTATTATCCCTTGAAATATACATGAAAATGTATCAAGAAGCGAAGCCGCTTTTCTTGGAGTAATATCATAATCCTCAGACATCTCTTTTGCAATAGGGTTAGCCATTACAATAGCAACTGTATTATTAGCTGTAGCAATATCCATTGTTCCAACTAAAAGTCCCATTCCGAGCTGTCCTCCTTTTTTTCCTTTAAATAATCTTCTTATTCCATTAAGTAAAGCGTCAAATCCACCATATTCTTTAATAAGTGAACACATTACAGATACAAGAACTGCAACCATACATGTCTCAAACATTCCTGACGCACCACTTCCCATATTAAGAAGCAGAGTCTCCAATGTAACCTCGCCCATAACAAGCATAATAACTATTCCCGAAATAATACCTGTTATAAGTACAACAAAAACATTTACACCAATAATTCCACCCGCAAGTACAAGCACATATGGAATAATCTGAAAAAGATTATATGAATGTGCAATCTCACCATGAATATCTGTACTAAAAGAAAGCACAAGAATTATAACAAGGGTCACAATTGCTGCCGGAAGTGCTATCCAGAAATTCTCCCTGAACTTGTCTTTCATGGCACAGCCCTGACCATTACAAGCTGCAATAGTAGTATCTGATATAAAAGAAAGATTATCTCCAAACATTGCACCACCCATGACAGATGCAACACATAATGCCATACTAAATCCTGATGCTTCTGATACCGCAACCGCTATTGGTGTAATAAGTGTTATTGTTCCAACAGATGTACCCATTGCAGTAGATACAAAGCAGGCAACAATAAAAAGTACCGCTACTGCAAACTTTGCAGGAATAATGCTTAACATAAAATAAGCTACACTCTCTGCACTGCTTCTTCCTACAACTCCGACAAATATTCCGGCTGTAATGAATATCAGAAGCATTGTAACAATGTTCCTGTCAGCCAGCCCTTTTGCCATTACATCAAGCTTTTCATCAAACTTAAGCTGTGAATTCTGCATGCACGCTACTAGTATTGCAGCCATAAATGCAACAATAATTGGTACATTATAGAATCCCATTGGAATCTTCATGACATATTCAAATATAATTCCGGTTCCAAGATACAACACAAGAAAAACAAGTATAGGTACCAGCGCAACCGGATTAGAATTCCTATCCTTTTTCATAATACCAATTAATCCTCGCCCATCTTAGCAAGCTTGGCAGCCTGGTCGGCAGCGATACATGCATCAATAATATCCTGGATGTCTCCATCCATAATCTTGTCAAGCTTATATAATGTAAGACCAATTCTGTGGTCTGTTACTCTTCCCTGTGGGAAATTATAAGTTCTTATCTTCTCAGCTCTGTCACCTGTACCAATCTGGCTTCTTCTTGCATCTGCCTCTGCGTCATGTGCTTTCTGAGTCTCAATGTCATATAACTTGGCTCTTAAAAGCGCAAATGCTTTCTCCTTATTCTGTATCTGTGACTTCTCTGTCTGTGAATAAATAACTATTCCTGTTGGATAATGAGTAAGTCGTACAGCAGAATCAGTTGTATTGACACACTGTCCACCATTACCTGACGCTCGCATAACATCAATACGGATGTCCTTCTCATCAATGTGGATATCAACCTCTTCTGCCTCTGGCATAACAGCTACAGAAGCAGTAGAAGTCTGTATTCGTCCGTTAGATTCAGTTACCGGGATTCTCTGTACTCTGTGTACACCAGATTCATACTTCATAATAGAGTAAGCTCCCTGTCCCTTAACCATGAATTCTACTTCCTTCATTCCACCAATACCGGTTTCATCGCCACTTAATACTTCAACCTTCCAGCCTCTTGCCTGTGCATAGTGTACATACATTCTGAAAAGCTCTGCTGCAAAAAGTGCCGCCTCTTCTCCACCTGCACCCGCTCTGATTTCAACAACAATATCCTTATCATCATTAGGGTCTTTAGGTAAAAGAAGAATCTTTAATTCATGCTCTAATTCTTCTACTCTTGCCTTAGATTCATTAAGTTCTTCCTTCGCCATCTCTTTAAGTTCTTCATCTGTCTCTTCATCAAGAATAGCAAGACTGTCCTCAATATTCTTCTTACAGTTCTTATACTCAGTATAAGTTTCTATAAGTGGTGCAAGACTGCTCTGTTCTTTCATAAGCTTTCTGAACTTTTCCTGATCATTAACCACATCAGGATTACCAAGTTCAGCCGTTATATCTTCATATCTGTTGACTGTATCTTCAAGTCTGTCAAACATACGTGTCACTTTTCCTTTCTATCTCTAACTATATAATTACTTTCTGCCCATAACAACACGGTCAAGACCAGCGAGGTCTTTTACAACCGTTATATCTCTTAAACCAGCCTGCTTCATTATTTCAGAAACATCTGCTGCCTGTTCGGCTCCTATCTCATAACACAGGTATCCGTCTGTCTTAAGATATTCTCGTGCTTTCTCAGTGATTTCCCTATAAAACATAAGTCCGTCCTCTGTTCCGTCAAGTGCAAGCAGAGGATCATGTAAACGGACTTCATCCTGCAGAGTTTCTATAACCTTAGTTGGTATATATGGTGGATTGGATACTATTGTATTAAATGTAATATCATTACCCAATTCGCCAAATAAATCACTAAGCATAAAATCAATATTATCAGCCTCGAGATTATGCTTATTCTTCTGTGCAACTTTAAGTGCCTTTTCAGAAACATCTACTCCAAGCACCCTGCTTTCCGGGAACTTCTTAGCAAGAGTAATCCCAATGCAGCCTGAGCCTGTACACATATCAAGAATATTATCACCATTTCTTGTAACCTTGATTACCTCACCAACAAGCACTTCTGTATCAGGTCTTGGTATAAGCACATCTTCATTCACTTCGAATTCATATCCATAGAAATATGCTTTTCCCAGAATATGCTGCAGCGGAACATGCGCAGCCCTTTTATCAATATACTCTTCATACAGCAAAAAATTCTCTTCTGACAACATGCTGTCACCATTCACAAGATAAAAAGTTCTTGTCATACCATTAATGGCAGATAATAATTCAAAACTGTCATGGTCTGCATTATCGACGTTATTATCTCTAAGTCGCTTTGCACCCCATTTTACTGCTTCTCTAATTGTCATCATAATTATCTGTCTTCCAGCCTTTTCTGTTTAAACATAGGAACATCCTCAGAATACTGCTCTTCTTCCGGCTCTTTTCCAGTTTCGAACTCAAAGCCCGCAACTACCTCTTCCTCTGTAAGTTCCTCTGCTTTATCATCAGCATTATAATCAATTGAATTATCATATACAGTACTTTCTGATTCATCACTTGCTTCATATACAAAAGCAAATGACTCCCTGTCTGTATCGTCCATACCAAATTCCATCTCCCTGCCCATCTGTAAATACTTTTGTTCAGGGGTAAGTTCTGTTTCCTGATTATCTTCTGACTTCTGTTCCTCTATATCAATAGTTCTTGTCTCTTCATTCCCATGAATAAGACTTCCTGATATTGCAAGTTCTGCCTCAGATGCCACAAGTGCTTCAACCGGATTATCGGCTTCTGAATAATATTCAGCAATAAACTGTCTCCAGTCAAATACTTCCTCAACTGCCCTTATGGCAACTTCAATCATATCCATATCCGGCTCTCTTGTAGTAAGCTTCTGAAACCACATTCCCGGTTTACTCAAAACTCTTACAAATGCATTATCATTCTTTCCTGCCCATCTTATTACCTCATAAGAAACTCCTGCAATTACAGGAATAAGCAGAATTCTTATAAGTATCTGCAGTGCCGTATTATCAACTCTTATAAATATAAAAAACACAATACTTATAAACATTACAAAGAATAAGAAGCTTGTTCCACATCTCTTATGATATCTTGAGCTGTTCTTTACATTCTCTGGTGTAAGTCTTGCACCATTCTCAATGCAGTTGATACATTTGTGTTCAGCACCATGATACATGAAAGTCCTTTTAATATCTTTCATCATGGATATAAGTAAAATGTATATAACAAATATTAATAATCTCACAACGCCTTCTATGAAATTAAGAAGTGTCTTGGAAATTATGTATTTTGATACCAGTCTGGCTGCAAGATATGGAAGAACCATAAACAATCCAATTGCAAAGAATATTGACAAAATAACCGTTACTGCCATTAGAACCGATTCAAACTTATCCTTAAGAATATTCTTGCCAACCTCATCAATCTTAGTCTTCTCCTGTTCTGCCGGATCATCATAAAAAGATGCTGAATAATTAATTGTTGATATACCTGTAACAAGTGAATCAACAAAACTGACAATTCCTCTTATTATAGGGAAATTGAGCCACTGATGCTTTTCTGTTAAATCTCTGCTTTCTTTGACAACAACTTCAATTTCATTATCAGGTTTTCTGACTGCAATAGAATATTTATTCTTATTACGCATCATAATACCCTCAATTACAGCCTGTCCCCCAATTCCTGATGGCTTCATATTACACCATACCTTTCTTAAATGTTTTGTATACATTCAAAAAAAGTTGAGGTCCCGAAAAACCTCAACCTTAATTTCAAAATTAATTGTTTGATACTCCGTACTTCTTGTTGAACTTATCAATACGTCCGCGAGTAGATGATGCCTTCTGCTGTCCTGTGTAGAATGGATGGCACTTTGAACAGATTTCTACGTGGATTTCTTCCTTAGTTGAACCTGTTACGAACTCGTTACCGCAGTTGCAAACAACCTTTGCCTGATAGTAATCTGGATGGATTCCTTCTCTCATGATTTCACCTCTTTACAAATTATTAAGTATTACAATTGTGAATTCCGCCTTAGATTCCCTTTCTGTCCCGATGGGATCTATGCGCATTAGACACAATGACCTCTTTATCTGTCATAAACAGCTTTCATATTGTATCACGATGCGACATGTTATGCAAGCATTTTTTCAAAAGAGTTATAAAAAGAAAATATATTTTAAATATAATGGTTCTTAACTACTGTTCTTACAAGTTCCTGATTATTCTTAGTCTTAACAAAAAGATCCAGTATTCTCTCTGCCGCCTCATCTGTCTTTAATCCATTAAGAGCTTTTCTCATTATATCAACAGCTTCCTGCTCTTCACTATTAAGAAGAAGATCTTCTCTTCTTGTACTTGATTTTGCTATATCAATTGCAGGGAACACTCTCTTTTCTGATAGCTTTCTGTCAAGAACAAGTTCCATGTTACCTGTTCCCTTAAATTCCTCGAATACAACGTCATCCATCTTGCTTCCTGTCTCAACAAGAGCAGTTGCAAGAATCGTAAGACTTCCACCCTCGCGCATATTTCTTGCTGCGCCAAAGAATCTCTTAGGCATATGAAGTGCTGCAGGGTCAAGACCACCTGAAAGTGTACGTCCACTTGCCTGAACCGTAAGATTATATGCTCTTGCAAGTCTTGTTATACTGTCAAGAAGAATTATTACATCTGTCTTCTGTTCAACAAGTCTCTTGGCTCTTTCAATAACCATCTCTGACACTCTCTTATGTCTCTCTGGAAGTTCATCAAATGTTGAATATATAACCTCAACATTATCACCCACGATTGATTCCTTGATATCAGTTACTTCCTCAGGTCTTTCATCAATAAGAAGAATTATAAGATGCATCTCAGGGTTATTCTTAGTTACAGCATTGGCAATCTGCTTAAGAAGTGTTGTCTTACCAGACTTTGGCTGTGAAACAATCATTCCTCGCTGACCTTTACCTATTGGTGATATAAGATCAACCATTCTCATTGCCACTGTACTTGAATTCTTTTCAAGATGAATTCTTTCATTAGGAAAAATTGGTGTAAGACTTTCAAATGCAGGTCTTCTCTGTGCAACTGACGGATCTTTTCCATTAACACTTTCCAGATACATAAGGGCTGAAAATTTCTCACCAGATGTTTTCATTCTCTTAGGTCCCTGAATAATATCACCTGTCTTTAGATTAAACTTTCTTATCTGTGATGGAGAAACATATACATCGTTCTCTCCCGGAAGAAAGTTCTCACATCTTATAAATCCATAACCATCCGATAAAACCTCAAGTATTCCATCTGCTAATGGAGCATCATGCTCTTGTCTTGGCTGTGCATGATAATTATCTTTCTTATCTTCTTTAACATACTGCTCACTCTTATGGTGTGACTCATCCGACATTCCTGCCACATCATGCTCTGCTCCGGCATCTTCAGAAACAACAGCTTCAACTTCTGCCGGCTCTTTCTTTTCTTCTCCTTCTGCTGCAGCAATAATCGCATCAATAAGTTCACTCTTTCTCATTGTTGATATATTTTTTATATTCTTGTCCTTCGCAAATTCGCGTAATACACTAACTGACAATGTTTCTAACTTTGCCTTCATATAATCCACCTCTGTTATTAGTCATAGTTTAATGGGAAATGATGCAGAAATCGCATCAAAGATAAATTAATTATACAACGTATTATTCTAAAAGAAAAGACTAAAAATGCTTTTTTTAGTCAGAGCAATATGTTATTATATATAATACTGTTAAAAGCACTAATTATTGAAAGGAAGATTAGATATCATGACTAATGCAGAGAAAGCCTTACAGCTCCATGAAGAGTGGAATGGTAAATTTGAAACAACTCCTAAAATGAAGATTCAGACAAGAGAAGATCTTGCTCTTGCTTATACTCCTGGTGTAGCAGAACCTTGCAAGGTTATTGCCAAGGACAAAGAAGCAGCTTATAAGTACACTATCAAGTCTAACACTATCGCTGTTGTATCTGACGGAAGTGCTGTACTTGGACTCGGTAATATCGGTGCTCATGCCGCTATGCCTGTTATGGAAGGAAAAGCTGTTCTTTTCAAAGAATTTGGTAACGTTAATGCTGTGCCTGTCTGCCTTGATACACAGGACACAGAAGAAATCATCAAAACTGTAGTTAATATTGCACCTGCATTTGGCGGTATCAATCTTGAAGATATATCAGCTCCAAGATGTTTTGAAATCGAGACAAGACTTAAAGAGCTTCTGGACATACCTGTATTCCATGATGACCAGCATGGTACAGCTATCGTTGTATTAGCAGGTATTATTAATGGACTTAAAGTTACAGCCAAGACTAAAGAAGATTGCCAGGTAGTAGTCAACGGTGCCGGTTCTGCCGGAGTTGCTATCACAAAGCTTCTTCTTACATATGGTTTCAAGCATGTAACAATGTGTGATAAGTCTGGTATCCTTTCTAAGACTTCAGAAGGTCTTAACTGGATGCAGCAGTCAATGATGGAAGTAACTAACCTTGAGAACAAGACTGGTTCTTTAGCTGATGCACTCCGTGGTGCAGATATATTTGTCGGAGTTTCTGCTCCTAATATTGTTACAGCCGATATGGTCAAGACTATGAATAAAGATGCAATTATATTTGCAATGGCTAACCCTGTTCCAGAGATTATGCCTGATGTTGCCAAGGCAGCTGGTGCAAAAGTTGTTGGTACAGGACGTTCTGATTTCCCTAACCAGGTTAATAATGTTATTGCATTCCCTGGTATCTTCAAGGGTGCTCTTGAAGGCCGTGCAAGACAGATAACTGAAGATATGAAGCTTGCTGCTGCACTTGCAATTGCTAACCTTGTTCCAGATGACGAAGTAAGTGATGTCAATATCCTTCCTGAAGCATTTGACCCAAGAGTTGCTGATGTTGTAAGCAAAGCCGTAATTGACCATATTGAGAAGTAATTATGCTTCCATATTATTATTCTGTAAGCGAATATCTTAAAGACACTTATGGTAAGAAACTATATAAATTAAGTCTTTCCGGAAACATGACCTGTCCTAACAGAGACGGAAAGTTAGGTACAACAGGCTGTATATTCTGCAGTGGTCATGGTTCCGGTGATTTTGCCGTTAAAGATATTGACAAAGCTAAGACTTTGATATCTAATAAATATTCCGGCAGTGAATATATTGCATATTTTCAATCATTTACTAACACATATGCTGATGCCGGATATCTGCGCGAACTTTTTATGCCTGTAATACTAAGAGACGATATCCGTATCTTGTCTATCGCAACAAGACCGGATTGTCTCGGTGATGACGTCCTAAAGCTTCTTGATGAACTCAATCGCATCAAGCCTGTATGGATTGAATTAGGATTACAGACAATTAATAATTCGACTGCCGACTATATACGCAGAGGATATCCTTTATCCGTATATGATGAAGCCGTAAGCAATCTTCTTTCCATAGGAATTGCACCGGTTGTTCATATGATAATCGGTCTTCCACATGAGACAATAAGCGATTATATTGCTACTGCCCGCTATATATCAGACAGTGGTGCATCGGGAATCAAGATTTCTTTATTGCACATTTTAAAAGATACCGACCTTTACAATGATTATTGTAAAGGATTATTCAAAGCTCTTACCATGGATGAATACCTTGCCGCAATAGGAGCTATACTTCCTGTATTGCCAAAAAGCATGGTAATACACAGACTTACCGGTGACGGACCTAAGAATATTCTTGCTGCACCTTTATGGACAGCTGACAAAAAGAGAGTTCTCAACACACTCTCTCATTACCTCAAAGAAAATATGATTTATCAAGGAAAAGATTTATGAACACTGACTCAACCACATTGTACAAATTAATGATTTTATATATGCTGAGCAAAGTGAATTTTCCATTATCAAACACACAGCTTTCATCTTTCATGTTAGATAAGCAGTACACGGATTATTTCACTTTCCAGGAAACCATCAACTCTCTGGTTGAGGACGGCTTTATTAGAGGCTACTCGCATCAGAGCAGCACACATTATACTCTCACTAAAGAAGGTGAAGAAACTATTGCATTTTTCTACACCAAGATATCAACTGCCATACGTGATGATATAGAGACCTATCTGTTTGATAACAAATACGAATTAAAGAATGAAGCCGGAACTGTAACTGACTGCTACAAGCTGTCTAATGGTAATTATATTGCACATTGTCAGCTAAAAGAAGGCGACACAACTCTTATTGAACTTAACCTTAATGTTCCAGTTGAAGAACAGGCAGAGATAATATGTGCAAGATGGCGTGAAAACAGCCAGGAAGTATATGATTATATCGTTCGTAAACTTATGTAAAAAAGCTTTCCGACAGGTGTATATGCCTGTCAGAAAGCTTTTTATTTACTCATTATCTGCCGCTTCTTCCTGTGGCAGTACATATGAATCTATAAGCTGCCATAATTCTTTAAGTCCCTGCTTAGTCTGTGATGAAAAAGGAATAAGAATATCTTCCTGCCTTAATCCAAGTCCTGTTCTTACAGCTTTCACCTGTTTGCTTATCTGGCTTCTCTTAATCTTATCCAGCTTTGTTGCAACAATTACAGGTCTGTAACCGTTATTTACAATCCAGTCATACATCATTCTGTCATTATCAGATGGGTCATGACGGATATCTATCAGCAAGAACACTTGCTTTAACTGGCTGCTCTTTCTTAAATATTTCTCAATCATCTTACCCCATTTTGCCTTGACAGCAGGGCTTACATTAGCATATCCATAACCCGGAAGGTCAACAAGATACATACTGTCATTAATATTGTAGAAATTAATAGTCTGTGTCTTACCTGGCTGTGATGACGTTCTTGCATATGATTTCCTGTTCATTAATGCATTAATAAGCGATGATTTACCAACATTTGACTTACCTGCAAATGCAACCTCAGGGAATGAAGTCTCAGGAAGTGTACTTGTAACTCCGACTACTATATCCAGATTAACTTTTTTTATAACCATAATCCGCTGCTCCTTTCATTTAACGCATTAATGCCTGTGCAAATACTTCTATAGCATTATTAACATATATTATATTCATCCCTTCAGTTATCTCTGTGTCAAGTTCCTCTACATCAGACCTGTTATCCCGAGGTACAAAAACATTTGTTATGCCCGCTGTCTTACTTGCAAGAAGCTTTTCTTTAAGACCTCCTATTGGAAGTACCTTACCTCTTAATGTAAGCTCTCCAGTCATTGCAACATCTGCTCTTACAGGAATTCCAGTAACCACAGACAATACTGCCGTTGCCATTGTAATGCCAGCAGAAGGTCCGTCTTTCGGAGTTGCACCCTCTGGTATATGAAGATGGAATGCATGATTCTGGAAATATTCAGCATCCACTTTATATCTGCCTTTTTCTGTTACTGATCTGATATAAGAAACAGCTATGCTTGCTGATTCTTTCATTACATCACCCATGTTACCTGTAAGCTTGAACTCGCCTTTGCCCGGCATTGTTATAACCTCTATCTCAAGAGTATCTCCACCTGCCTGTGTCCATGCAAGCCCTCTTACTATACCAACTTCACCCTTTGCATTCTTTTTGTCTGGTCTGTATTTAACTTTTCCAAGATAATCTGTAATATTCTTATCAGATATATTAACTGTTTTCTTTACAGTCTTATCTCTTGTTCCATCAGATGTGAACACTCCGGCTTTGTATAATTCTCTAACCGCTTTTCTTACAATCTTTGCAATCTGCCTTTCAAGACCTCTCACACCAGCTTCTCTTGTATACGAATTAATAACTGTTCTTATAACTTTATCAGTGAACTTTACATCAGATACAAGCAGACCATTCTCTTTAATCTGTTTCTTAATAAGGTGTTCCTTAGCAATATGAAATTTTTCATTAGCTGTGTATGAACCAACTTCAATAATTTCCATTCTGTCAAGCAATGGACGGCTTATATTAGACAGATCGTTAGCTGTTGCAATAAAAAGCACATTTGACAAATCAACCGGCATCTCTATATAGTGGTCGACAAAATTAACATTCTGTTCGCTGTCTAACACTTCAAGAAGTGCTGCCGATGTATCGCCCTTATAATCACTGCTTATCTTATCTATCTCATCAAGAAGCATGAGAGGATTATTAACTCCGACATTCTTAAGTCCCTCAATAATTCTTCCAGGCATAGCTCCAATATATGTTTTTCTATGTCCTCTTATCTCAGCCTCATCTCTTACACCACCCAGACAGATTCTGACATACTCCTTGCCAAGTGCCTTTGCAACTGATCTTGCTATAGATGTCTTACCTGTTCCCGGAGGTCCTGCAAGACATATGACAGGTGCTTTTCCACTTCCTGTTATGTTTCTTACCGCAAGTGATTCCAGAATTCTTTCCTTAATATCTTTCATTCCATAGTGGTCCGAATCAAGCACTTTTGCAGCATTATCTATATCTTTGTTATCTTCAGTCGACACATTCCATGGTAGTTCAAGACATGTCTCTATATATGTTCTCTCAACATTGGCCTCAGCATTATTACCAGCAAGTGATTTCAGTCTCTTAATCTCTCTTTTTAGCTTATCCTTTACATACTGTGGTGAATCAAGCTTTTCAACGTCCGCCTCATATTCTTCCGCCTCTGTTATGGTTCCTCCATCAAGTTCTTCATTAATCGCTGCAAGTTCTTCTCTTAATATGTAATCCTTCTGGTTCTTATCTACTCTTTCTCTTACAATATTGCCAAGTTCTTCTTTAATAGTATAAGCATTTATCTCATTTACAAGTAATGTTGCAGCAAATGTATACATCTGCTCATAGTCTTCTGCCTCAAGAAACTGCTGTCTTTTATCAAAATCCATCATAAATTCCTGAGCAAACTCCATCATCAGCTTTTCTGCATCACTATAAGAAAGCCATCTCTTGACTGTATCCTTTGCAAACTTCGGATTAACATGTGCATACTGTGTCAATAGTTCTCTCATACCTACAATTATAGCTCTCGACACCATTTTATCAGGCTTTTCAAGCCCTTCAATAACCCTTACATCAGCAAGCATCATTCCCGACGCTTCTTCAAATCTATTTACAAGTGCCTTTTCAAGCCCCTCTACCTGAACCCTTAAAATTTTGCCTGGCATCTTTATTATCTGTTTTATCTTAGCAATTGTTCCTACTGTATATAAATCTGCTATCCCTGGTTCGCTCACCTGCGAATCTCTCTGTGTTACAAGATATATAAGTTCATCAGCTGCCATACTTGCTTCTACAGCTTTTACAGACTTCTTTCTGCTCACGTCAAAGTGCATTACCATCCCAGGAAAAACAGTGACATTTCTTAATGGAATAGCTGGATAATGTCTATCATATTTGTTACTCATATATTCCTCTCTATCTAAAAAAACGGACCGTCCATCATGAACAGCCCGCCTGAATTAATTTCATTACTGTGCTTTTTTAACAGCATCTGTTCTGTATTCTAACAGAGGCTTTGCGTTTCCTTCTACAGCTTCCTTAGTTATTATACATTTTGATATTGTTTCATCTGACGGAATCTCATACATTACTTCATTCATGACTGATTCTAAGATTGAACGTAAACCTCTTGCTCCTGTCTTTCTCTCAAAGCTCTTGTGGGCTACTGCCTCAACAGCTTCATCAGTAAACTCAAGTGCTACCTCATCAAGTCCAAAAAGTGCCTGATACTGCTTTATAATAGCATTCTTAGGCTCTCTTAGAATTCTCACAAGTGCTTCCTCATCAAGCGAATCTAATGAAACAACAACCGGAACTCGGCCTACGAACTCAGGAATAAGTCCAAATTTGATAAGATCCTGTGGAAGTGCCTTATGGAACATCTCACCTATATCATCATTACTCTTTTCCTTAAGTTCAGAGTTGAAACCAATTGAGCTCTTATCCATTCTTGATTCAATAATCTTCTCAAGTCCATCAAATGCACCGCCGCAAATAAACAATATGTTAGTTGTGTCAATCGGAATAAGCTCCTGCTGTGGGTGCTTACGTCCACCCTGAGGCGGTACAGACGCAACCGTTCCCTCAAGAATCTTTAAAAGAGCCTGCTGAACGCCCTCTCCGGATACATCTCTGGTAATTGAGACATTCTCGGACTTCTTGGTAATCTTATCTATCTCATCTATATATATTATTCCATGTTCAGCCCTGTCTATATCATAATCCGCTGCCTGTATAAGCTTTAAAAGAATGTTCTCAACATCTTCACCGACATATCCCGCTTCGGTGAGAGTAGTCGCATCTGCTATCGCAAATGGAACATTCAACAGCCTGGCAAGAGTCTGCGCAAGGAATGTCTTACCTGAACCTGTAGGTCCAAGCATAAGGATATTGCTCTTCTGAAGCTCAACGCCCTCATCCTCAGCATCCATGCTATCGCCCTTAGCCATAATTCTCTTATAATGGTTATACACTGCAACAGAAAGTACTTTCTTAGCCTCATCCTGTCCTATAACATACTCATCAAGGAATTCCTTTATCTGCCTTGGCTTCAAAAGGTTGATTCCATCAGAATTATCCTCAGCAATATCCTGAGAATCCATCTCTTCATTAACAATCTCCGAACATACACCGATACATTCGTCACATATATACACACCATTCCCAGGACCTGCAATCAACTTTCTGACCGCATCCTGTGGTTTTCCGCAGAAGGAACATCTAAGCCTTCCATCATCCTTGCGACCTGCCACCTCTTACCTCCTATATTAACAATATTACACACTCAGCTTATATTAACGCTTTAAATGATATGTGGAAGGAGATTCCCCCCTTCCACACCTGAAATCATTATCTGATTATTCTATCTGTCACACTTCTATGGCAAGAATACACTAGTTAATCTTCTCAACAACAGAATCTATAAGACCGTACTCAACCGCTTCCTGTGCTGTCATCCAATTATCTCTGTCGGTATCCTTTACAAGATCCTCATAGGACTTGCCTGTATTCTGTGCAAGGAGACGATTCATTCTCTCCTTGGTTCTGATAATATGTCTTGCAGCTATCTCAATCTCGGTAGCCTGTATCTCCACATTTTGCCCCTTACCTTGGGATTGTGTCAAGATACCATTTACGCTGATACTAGCTCCCGTGGTAATCGGTTTCAAGAACTCATCACCCAATTTATCTACATCCACAACGATCTGAACATTATTAATTGTAGAACCGTCATTCAAGGCGATAAAATTCACCTGTTTGCTACCACGGCGGGTACGTACCCATCCTTTCACATTCACGGTAGTACCGAAAGCGTCGCTTTTCAGCACGTCTACAATTTTTGTTCGTTTAATTGTTTCCATCTGTATCGTTTTTTGTTATTCGAAAGCTCCCATCCTAAGAGCGTTCACTTCCCTTTCATTTAAGTAACGCCATTTACCGCGGCCTAAGTTCTTCTTAGTCAAACCGGCGAAATAAACACGATCCAATTTCGTCACATGATATCCCAACGATTCGAAAATACGGCGCACGATACGGTTACGGCCGGAATGGATCTCTATACCC
>OGIU01000449.1_pt1 | contig 25098 bp, 3 predicted proteins | sample 1571791 | NCBI WGS metagenome assembly OGIU01 (sample SAMEA2582104, study PRJEB24529) | metagenome | biome: Human gut stool | place: China | collected 2011
ATTTGTTTTGTTGTCGCTACCATTAAGTAGCTTTGAATTATGGTTGGTTTTGACTATGTCAAAACCCGCACTCTGGCATATGTTCAATCATTTCGATTGATTACCTATCATTGTTCAGTTTTCAAAGATCTGTGCCCCTTCATATGGGGTACTTGAATATAATAACATTTCCATATACTGATGTCAACAAAATTTGGACAAATTTTACGACAAATTTCAGGAAAATTTTATCATTATTTTTGCACAATTTCACGGCCTAATTTTACAGATTTAAAACTTGAGTAATATTACTTTTTTAGACATATCATATAGGGAGAATTTAAAATAAAAAGAAGCCGCAACAAGAATACATCTATTGCATTCTGTTGCGACTTCTTGTCTATATGACAGTGTGTTAATAGAATCCCTTATTTGTGTCTCAACACTGTATATTAAAAACTTTTATATATAAGGTTATTGCAACTGCACATTCCTTATAACAAAAGCTATACATATAATGTAATTATATATGTATTAGATGATTAGTTATCTGTCTGAATCGCTTCACGAAGGTTAATTTCGTGCATGTCGCCAACAGAAGGTTCTTCTGCAGACATATTTTTTACAGTTTGTTTTGTAGCAAACCAAACTGCTTCGTTCATGTAATAACGCAATTCTTCATTAGATACATGTTCTTGATCTTGAGCCATGATATCAAGCATAGCATCTTCCAATGCTTGTGCTTCTTCATCTGTCAAAGGACCGCCAACGGCCTTTTGCTTTTGAAGCAATTCATTCATGCGATCAACCATGCTGCGCAATACATTGTAACCATAGCTATTTGTGTAACCTTGGTCCTTATCATATTTAGGGAATGTGTAATAGCTATACTCGTTTTTATTACGGTTTTCACCATTCCAATTCAATGCAGTTTCTTGGCCATGTACATAACCTAAAGAATGTTTACGGAAATAATCAGCATAGTTATGCTTATCTTTAGAATGTAACCATTTAGCTTCTTCTTTAGTTAACGCTTGATGATTATTCTTTTTGCTTTCAGCTAAAGCAATGTGTTTTTCTGCATTTTCCCATGCTTTCACAAATTCATGGATACTTTGCACTGCCTGAGGGCTAGCCACAGGAACCAATACAACAGAACCTGTTGTAGGCGCTTTAGCCGGATTTGGTAAAAGCAATGGATCATCAAATGTAGCAGATGCCGCATTAACATGGAATACGCCACTGCCGAATAATACTGCCGCTGTGAAAGCAAGCAAAGTGGATTTTTTCATTATATATTCCTCTTTTCTATCAACGAATTAAATCGGGTGAGAGGACCCCCAAAAGGGAATCCTCAACCCGTAATGTTCAGCATGAACGTATTATAAACCTAGTCTTGCCATCATTGCAGCAATATTAGCTTTCATTTGTTCATTTTCAGCTTTCAAATCAGCTACTTCACCTTTTAATCCTTGATTTTCAGCTTTCATTGCAGCAAGTTCACGTTGCATTGCATATGTAGAACTGATAGGTCCTTTACGATAACGATCTGCAGTTTCTGCTTCACCGTCTCTGTTGCCTACTTTCCAAGTTACACCAGCATTTGCCATCATATGGCTATTGCTACCCGCCCAAGCTACGCCAGCATGTAACATCATGGATTCATTTTTGTAATGAGCCACGCCTAATGCCAATGCGGAGTCACCACGGTAGTTACCATAACCTGCCATGATTTGAGTAGGTTCGTAAGGATCATAAGCCATAGGTTTCAATGCAGACAACGCGGAGGATAAAGCACCAACTTGACGAACTTCTTTTACAACATTATTCATGCTGTTTGCAACACGATTAAGTTGGGAACCATTAACAGCATCAGTAGAAGTGGAGCTAATTTCACCTGGTGCTACGTTAGTAATCTTATTACCACCGTTATTCAAACCAGAGCTTGTTAAGGATACGCTGCCACCACCATTATTTTTGATTGTGATACCATTACCGTTTGTTACAGTTGTATGACCGGAGTTATCCATAGTTGTAATGGAGTTGATACCAGTAATATCTTTTGCCAAACGAACATTCAAGCTGCCGTTGTTATCGGAAATAACACCGATATTGTTTGCAGAGGAAAGTTTGCTTTCATCAGTAACGCCACCTTTAACGGTTACTTTTTCACCTAAGTTACGATGGAATTCACCTTTGTCACCTGCAAAGTCTAAGCCAGCTTTCTTAAGGCCATCGATACCTTTTTTCAAGTCGCCGATGTTAGCACCATTTGTTAAGCTGCTGCTATTATCAGCAATATTGTTGATATCTTCGCCTTCGCCATAACCACTTGCCATGTTAACAACTTTATTGCCACCATTGTTCAAGCCGTCCTTAGTCAATGTTACTGCACCAGTACCATCTTTAGGGGAACCTTGACCTGCTGGAGGAGTAGTAATTGCAACACCGTTGCTGCTAACAGTAGTAGTTACTTTAGTACTACCCATGCCAGATGTAACAACCACACCATCTGCAGTTGTGCTTGTTCTCTTAGTCTTTTTGTCAGTAGTTACAACACCGTCAACAGTCAACTCAGTGGCCTTAGTTGGATTATCTACAAGTACACCTTTAGCTGTTGTTTGAGTTGTATTATTTTGACTATCAGATACTTTCACATTATCTGCAGTAAGAGTAGTCTTATTACCAAATGTATCAGTGCTTGTAACACCTCTACCGTTTGTTAAAGTGGAGTGTTGTTGATCGTCTGTAGTTGTAGTTACACTGCGTAAGTTCAAGTCTTTTTTGATATCTACAGTGTATGTTTTAGACTTATCTGCATTAACTGTAGTTTCTACAGTTGTATTGCCGCTATCGCCAGCTTTCACTGTCGTAGTTGCTGCCGCCATGCTGCTCTTCAACTGTTGAACGTTAACTGCATCTGTATCATTTACACCAGCTGCCACGTTAGTAATCTTTTGATTATTTGCGTTTAAGCCTTCGTTAGAAATGTATGTTTTACCACCTACAGATACACCTTTATTGTCAAGTACAACTTGTTTGTTTGGATCGGAACCAACTGTTACAGAGTCAAGACCTTTAAGGTTCTTAGCAAGTTTAACGTTCAAGTTACCGTTTTCATTAACTACGCCAATGTTACCATTTGAAAGTTTAGAAGCATCAGCTTCGCCACCTTTAAGTTCCAATGTTTGACCGAGGTCTTTATGGATAGCTTCACCGGAGTCGCCTTTGAAGTTCAAGCCTTTCTTAGTCAAGTCTTGAGTGTTCTTATCAATTTTATTATCTACAACTTTCAATTGATCTTCTGTTGCAGCTTGACCGTTAGTGATCTTATTAGGATCCCAAGTTCTGTTAGTCAAATCATTAACAGTACCAGAACCACCATTGATAGTTACCTTACCGGAGTTGATTGTACCGTTTGTACCATTGATATTTACAGCATTAGCACCTTCGCCAGCTCTAATGATACCTGTTGTACCATCGAAATGAACTGATGTATTGCCAGAGCCCAATGTCACTGTATCTTTCAAGTTTACAGTGTATGTTTTAGCTTTTGTAAGATCGTTGATTTCTTCTTCAACATGAATGTTCTTGCTACCTTTTACCTTAGTATCGGACGCAGCTTTTACTTCGTTCAATTGTTTAAGGTTAACAGCATCGCTATCTTCTGTACCAGCTTTAACATTTTTGATTTGTGTATTGTTTGCATTGAAGCCGTTGTTTGTAACAAATGTATTACCACCAATTGTCAAACCATTATTATTAATAGTTGTTTGACCAGTTGTTACGCTGTTCAAGCCTGTTAAATCTTTTGCAAGTTTAACATTCAACTTACCGTTTTCGGATACAACACCGATATTGTTGTCAGACAATTTAGCTTTATCAGAAACGCCACCTACAACATCCAATGTTTGACCAAGGTCTTTATGGATTACTTCGCCAGAGTCAGCTTGGAAGTTCAAGCCTTTCTTACCGTTGTCTGTAACTTTTTGATCCACAGATTTCAATTGATCTTCTGTTGCAGCTTGACCGTTAGTGATGTTATTAGGATCCCACGTTCTGTTAGTCAAGTTGTTTACAGTACCATTTGCACCGTTAACTAGAACTTTACCAGCATTGATGTTTCCTGTTACACCATCGATCGCTACTTTACCAGCATTAATTGTGCTGTTCATACCATTGATAGTCACTGCATTAGCACCGTTACCAGCTTTTACGATACCAGTTGTACCGTCGATATTAACAGCTGTGTCGCCGGAACCTAATGTTACAGTGTCTTTCAATGCCACTGTATAAGTCTTAGCTTTTGTAGTAGGATCTTGAGTTTCATCAACATTGATGTTTTTGCTACCTTCTACTTTTGTATTAGATGCAGCTTTTACATCGTTCAATTGTTTAACGTTAACAGCATCGTTATCTTCTACGCCAGCAGTTACGTTTTTGATTTGCGTATTGTTAGCATTAAAGCCATTAGCTGTAACGAATTGTTTGTTGTTGATTGTCAAGCCATCGTTGTTGATAGTTGTTTGACCAGTTGTTACGCTGTTCAAGCCTGTTAAGTCTTTTGCAAGTTTAACATTCAACTTACCGTTTTCGGATACAACACCAATATTGCCGTCAGACAATTTAGCTTTATCAGAAATGCCGCCTACAACATCCAATGTTTGACCAAGGTCTTTATGGATTACTTCGCCAGAGTCAGCTTGGAAGTTCAAGCCTTTCTTACCGTTGTCTGTAACTTTTTGATCTACAGATTTCAATTGGTCTTCTGTTGCAGCTTGACCATTTGTGATGTTTGCAGGATCCCAAGTTCTATTTGTCAAGTTGTTTACAGTACCGTTTGCACCGTTAACTAGAACTTTACCTGCATTGATGTTACCTGTTACGCCATTGATAGTTACTGCGTTAGCGCCGTCACCAGCTTTTACGATACCTTTTGTACCGTCGATGTTAACTGCTGTGTTACCGGAGCCCAATGTTACAGTGTCTTTCAATGCAACTGTATAAGTCTTAGCTTTTGTTACATTATCTACAGTTTCATCAACATTGATGTTTTTGCTACCTTCTACTTTTGTATTAGATGCAGCTTTTACATCGTTCAATTGTTTAACGTTAACAGCATCGTTATCTTCTACGCCAGCAGTTACGTTTTTGATTTGCGTATTGTTAGCATTAAAGCCATTAGCTGTAACGAATTGTTTGTTGTTGATTGTCAAGCCATCGTTGTTGATAGTTGTTTGACCAGTTGTTACGCTGTTCAAGCCTGTTAAGTCTTTTGCAAGTTTAACATTCAACTTACCGTTTTCGGATACAACACCGATGTTGTTGTCAGACAATTTAGATTTCTCAGTAATGCCACCTACAACATCCAATGTTTGACCAAGATCTTTATGGATTAATTCGCCAGAATCAGCTTGGAAGTTCAAGCCTTTCTTAGTCAAGTCATTGCCGTTGTCAGTGATTTTCTTATCAACAATTTTCAATTGGTCTTCTGTTGCAGCTTGACCACTTGTGAAGTTTTTGCCATCCCAAGTGATGTTTGTCAAGTTATTTACAGTACCAGCAGTACCGTTGACAGTCACTTTACCGGAGTTGATAGTGCCGTTTGTACCATTGATAGTTACAGCATTAGCACCGTCACCAGCTTTTATGATACCTGTAGTACCGTTGATGTTGATTGCATTATTGCCAGAACCTAAAGTTACATTATCTTTCAATGCTACTTTGTAAGTTTTAGCTTGTGTATTAGGATCTACTGTGGAGTTAACATTGATGTTTTCGCTACCTTCAACTGTAGTGTTAGATGCATTTTTAACTTCATTCAATTGATTCAAGTTAACTGCATCATTGCCATCAGTACCAGCTTTTACGTTTTTGATTTGTGTGTTATTAGCATCAAAACCGTTAGCTGTAACGAATTTATTACCACCAATTGTTAAACCTTCGTTATTAATTGTTGTAACACCAGTTGTTACACTTGTTAAGCCAGTCAACTCTTTAGCGAGTTTAACATTCAACTTACCGTTTTCAGATACCACACCGATGTTATTGTCGGACAATTTAGCTTTATCGGAAGTACCACCTACAACGTCTAATGTTTCGCCAAGGTCTTTATGAATGCTTGTAGCATCATCACCTTTGAAGTTCAAGCCCTTCTTAGTCAAGTTGCTACCGTTGTCAGTGATTTTCTTATCAACAACTTTCAATTGGTCTTCTGTTGCAGCTTGGCCGCTTGTGATGTTATTAGCATCCCAAGTGATATTTGTTAAGTTGTTTACAGTACCTTTAGCACCGTTAACAAGAACTTTACCGGAATTGATATTGCCTGTTACACCGTCAATCGCTACGTTACCAGCAGTAATTGTGCTGTTTGTACCATTGATAGTTACAGCATTGTTGCCTTCGCCGGCTTTTACAATACCTTTTGTACCGTCGATGTTAACAGCTGTATTGCCGGAACCCAATGTTACTGTGTCTTGTAAACCAACTGTATAAGTCTTAGCTTTAGTAAGTGGATCTTCAGAATCAGTTACATTGATGTTTTTGCCTGCTTTTACAACAGTTTTAGCTGCCGCTGCGTTGTTAGATACTTCTTTCAACTGTTTAAGGTTAACTGCATGATTATCCTCAGTACCAGCTTTCACGTTTGTGATTTGAGTATCGTTAGCATTGAAGCCATTACTTGTAACAAATGTGTTGCCACCGATTGTCAAACCATTGTTGTTAATAGTTGTAGCACCAGTTGTTACGCTGTTCAAGCCTGTCAAATCTTTAGCAAGTTTAACATTCAATACGCCGTTGTTATTAACTACGCCGATATTATTTTCTGAAAGTTTAGATGCGTCAGCTTGACCGCCAGAGATTTTCAAAGTTTGACCAAGGTCTTTATGAATTGCAGTACCTGCATCGCCTTGGAAGTTCAAGCCTTTTTCTACGATTTCAGTTTTTGTAGTATCAATTTTATTATCTACTACTTTCAATTGATCTTCTGTAGCAGCTTGACCATTAGTAATAGCTTTAGGGTTCCAAGTTCTGTTAGTCAATTCGTTAACAGTACCTGTAGTACCATTGATAGTCACTTTACCGGAGTTGATAGTGCCATTTGTGCCATTGATAGTTACAGCATTAGCACCGTCACCAGCTTTTACAATACCTGTTGTACCGTTAATATTGATAGCTGTGTTACCTGCGCCTAATGTTACTTCATCTTTCAAGCCTACAGTATATGTTTTAGCTTTAGTTACATTGTCGATACTTTCATCAACTTTAATGTTTTTACCTTCAGCTACCTTTGTATTTGCTGCAGATGCACTGTTGGATACTTCTTTTAATTGTGCCAAGTTTACTGCATCGCTGTCGATTGTACCGCGAGCAACGTTAGTAATCTTGTTACCACCATTATCTAAACCGGATTTAGTAAGGGATACGGATGCATTGTTTGTAGCACCGTTGCTGATAGTTACACCGTTGGAGGTAACTTTTGTATCGCCTACAGTTACGCTGTTCAAACCTTTAAGGTCTTTAGCCAAACGAACTTTCAAGTCGTTAGAGCCATCAGATACAACACCGATGTTATCTTCAGCAGTTAATTTGGATGCTTCTGTAATGCCACCTTTAACATTTACTTGTTCACCAAGTTTTTTATTGATTACGTTACCGGAGTCAGCACCGAATTTCATGCCTTTATTGATCAATTCTTCTTTAGTCTTGAACAATTGGCTGCCATTGATAGCATCTGTGGATGTAGCTGTTACAGCACCATCTTTTACATTTGTAATTGTAGTGCCATTAGCGCCTTCCAATGTTACCTTAGTTTTATCAACAACACCGTTATTGATGTCATATTTAACAGCACGATCTGTTAATTTATCTACGGAAGATTTGGATGCAATGTTATTGATTGTAACTTGTTCTTTAACGCCTGCATGGTTTTTATCCTCTACAGTCAAGGATACTTCACCATTATCGTTTACCTTATAGGAACCGTCAGCGCTGGAGTTTCTTACAAGACGATAGTCAGTTGCACTGCTACCTTGTTGAGTAATTTGTTCACTAACTTTTTTCAACTGATCTTCAGTCGCTGCACGACCGGATACGATAGATGTGGAATCCCAGTTCTTATTGCTCAAGTTAGTTACATAATTACCAGTTTCACTTGCATGTTTCGTATTTTGAACAGTTTGAGCGCCCATTACAACAGCACCAGCAGTTACTCTACCTGCTGTACCATCAAGAACTACTTGATTGTTACCGCTACCCAATGTCACTTTGTTGTTCAAACGAAGATCATATTTAGCGCCTTCAGTGCTTGTAGCAGGAGTTGTTGTCAATTTAAGGTTATCATCGGAAACAGTTACTTTAGAATGTTTACCTGCTTCGATTTTCACATCATGTAATTGGCTACCGTTTACAGCGTCTGTAGAAGTAGAGGATACTTCGCCGGCTTTCAAGTTAGTAATTGTTGTGCCACCTTGGCCTTCCAAAGTAACCTTGTTTTTATTAACAGTAGTACCGTTAAGATCATATTTAACAGCACGTTCTGTCAATTTATCCAATTCAGTTTTGGATGCAATATTGTTGATTGTTACCGTATTAGCAGGGTTGTTAGGATGAGCTTCATCTTTAACTTTCAAATCAACTTTATTGTTTTCTACAGAGTAAGAACCATCTGCAGAATTTGTATTGTTGATCAAGCGGTAATCTGTTTTAGCTGCATTAGTAGTCTTGATTTCATCAGACACTTTTTTCAACTGATCTTCAGTTGCTGCACGACCAGATGTGATTGTAGGGTTTTGAACATTCCATTCTTTATTGTCCAAACCAGTTACATAGTTTTTATTGTCGCTATGTTTACCTACACGAACAGAACCTGCAGTTACGCTGTTCAAACCTGTTAGGTCTTTTGCCAACTTAACATTAAGGTTGCCGTCTTTAGCTACAACACCGATGTTGTTGTCAGATAAAGCACCTGTGGCGCCACCAGTAATACCTAAAGTATCGCCAAGTTGTTTATTGATTTTAACATTGTTATCGCCTTGGAAGCTTAAGCCTTTAGCGATCTTGTTAGTGTTATTTGTGATATTAGTAGTATTGATATCTTGTTGCTCTTTAGAAGCAAGGTTCGTCAACTTAACTTGTTTAGGGTTGGAACCATCAGCATCCGCAACAGTCAATGTCATGCTACCATCAGCAGCTACTTTATATTCGCCGTTGCTGCCTGCTGCAGAGTTTGCAATCAAGCGGTAGTCAGTTTTGGAAAGACCGTTAGAGATTTTAGAGATATCAACATCAAATGTTTGATTATCATTACGTGTCAATGTCAATCTCTTACCGTCATTGGATACTGTACCGGATGTAACATAAGTATTTTTCAAACCTGTTACTTCAGCAGTCAAACCATTTGTACCGGTCATGTTAATTTTGCCGTTACCGTTTGCTTCATACGTAGCAGCACCACGTTGTAAGTATTTATCGTATTTTGCAGCAATACGAGAAATATCACCGATATTAGCAGCATTTGTTAATGTATCACCACCGGATTGTACATTGGTAATTTGATACCCACCAGCATTGATACCGGTTCTGCTCATAGAAACTTTACCAGTTGTAACGGAGTTGAAGTTTGCATCATCAACTGTTGCAACCGTAACATTATCTCCGGCGCCTTCTAATTTAATATTATTACCAGCTTTAAAGTTCACTGTACGATTAGGAGCTTTTACGTCTTTAACCTTTTGGCCATTAACTTGAAGTTCCCAACCGGAGTTTGCGGATTTAATAGCTTCATGAACAGTGTTTTTACCTGTATCACCAATATTAGTCATGGTGATAGTACCGTTTTGGTCAACCTGAGCATTACCGCCTAAGATATTCTTAGTGCTTTTAGCTACATTACCTACTGCATTAGCAACGCCATATAATTGGCTACCATTAATAGCATCTGTAGATTGTGCATTTACACGACCAGCTGCTACGTTAGTAATTGTACGTTTTGTAGAAGTATTACCTACGCTAACTGTGGAATCAGCAGTACCACCTGCATAGTTGTATTGCAAACCGTTAATAGTTTCACTAGCAGTGCTTACAGGAGCAGCTGTTGCAGAATTAGCACCTAACGCAACGCCACGAACGTTATTTACTGTTGCTTTGCTACCGAGAGCTAAGCCTTCGTTTTCTTGTACGCTTGCTTCGCTACCGATTGCTACAGCATCAGTCACTTCTTTTTTCGCTTTAAGCTGAGTAATTAATTGAGCGTTATCTTTATAAACACTGCTATCACGTACACGTTCTAATGTACCAGCTTGAGCACTTACGCCCAATGCGATGGAACGAGAACCAGTTGCTTGTGCATCATCACCGATAGCCACAACATTTTTCTTGTCTCCGTCTTGAGTACTCAAAGCACTAGCTTCACGACCCATCGCAATAGAACCGTAACCTTCAGAATGAGCATTGTTACCGATAGCTGTAGAACGTTCACCTAATGCCCATGCCGCATTACCTGCAGCCACAGAGGAACCGCCTAATGCATAAGTATCATTACCCAATGCCACACCGGAACCACCATGAGCACGTGCGGAGTTACCTACGGCAACGGAGTTATTTACTTTGTATTGAGGATCATTTTGAATACCGGATTCAGCATTATTACCAATAGCGATGCCGTCTTTTGCGTAAGTTGTAGCAGCATTACCGATTGCCACCGCATTATCGCGGTAATGAGCAGCCGTATTACCGATAGCTACGCCTTGAATGCCTTTAGATGTAGCACGGTTACCGATGGCTACGCCTCTTACATAACCTTCACCTTTATAATTTGAACCTGATGCTACATACGCACTAGTACCCATAGCTACGCTATCTTCAGTATCTGATTTAGCACCTTGACCGATAGCAATAGAACGAGCTGCATTAGCTTGAGTATTAGTAGTTCCGTCATATGCTGTATACGGTGTACCTTTATCATCCTTCATTGGTGTTGGATTTGCAGAACCGATAGCAATAGATTGTTCACCTGTTGCTAATGCAGAGTGACCCATAGCCAAGCTAGCTTTACCTTGTGCAGATGCAGCTGTACCGATAGCTGCCGCATATTGTTCGCCAGCATAGGCTTGACGCATCATAGCCAAGGAGTTAAAACCTTTTGCTTTAGCAGCAGAGCCAACAGCAATAGCACCGATTTGTTCAGATTGAGCATAATGGCCTAAACCGATACCCAACGCACGAGATTGGGAATAGTCACCGATAGCAATACCGGATACGGAGCCATCATTAGAACGGGCATTAGCATTGTTACCGATTTGTATGCCGAACACCTTATTATTTGTATATAAATTTCCTAGTCCTGGATTTCCTGGTGTTTTGTAATCATACATTTGAATGTAAGGTGCATTTTGACTAGGGTATAAATAAGTAAACCCACCATCATTCGGCCCTTCACCAGGAGCCAAAGAAAGACCTCTGCTAGGTGCGGCATCAACACCCGAAATCAACCCACTACCGCAGGTTAAAACCATAGCCGCCAAGCCAACTTTTACCGAAGCTTTTGCGGAATTACTAACAAAGCTTTTGGAGCCACGAGTATGGCTTTTTGCAATTTCAGATACAACGACATATGCGCCTCGTACCTGACTCCAAATTACCCTATAAATACGATTCATTTAGTAGTACCTACCTTTCACACAGTTTTATAAGGGATTCTAAAACCAACACTAAAACACTAAAAATAATAAAATTTTCATCAAAAATTTAATTACTATACATATAAAATATCAGATTAGTTTATGAATGTAAATATATTTTTTTCATATTTCGCTCATTTATTTTCATAACTTTAAACTTCTTTTAAAAATTGATTTTCTTACTCATTTAAATATATTTTCAATCATAAAAACCCTTACAACAATGGGCCAAACAACACTTATAATCTAAAGCTAATGATTTTATAGTAAATTAATCACATTTATAATTTTCGATTAAAATTATATGTTCTGTATTATACACTATTATGAAAAGTTTGTGAAGTCAAACACAAAAAAAGAACGAAAGTCCTCTTACAGTAGACTTTCGTTCTTTCATTTTATATACCATATAGGGTTAAAATCATCTAATTTTCATGGGTATTTTCTGGTACATCAGCTCGCTTTTTATCACATGAGCACAAGATGAAATAGATATGAATTACATGCCTAAACGACTCATAATAAGAGCCAATTGTCGCTTAGTTTCTTCGTTATCTTTCTGTAGACGAAGGTTGTCTTCTTTCAATGCCGCATAGTCTGCAGTTAATTTTTCATCCTGCGCTTTCATGCGTGCATTTTCAGCTTTCAAAGCAGTCATTTCATCCTGCATTACGTACATAGAACTGATAGGGCCGCCCTTGTAGCGTTCAGGAATAGCCTTCTTCTCATCAGAAGAACCGAATTTACGAGTTACACCAGCATTCACCATATTATGACGACTACCAACAGATACGCCTGCATGGAACATAGTGTCTTCCGATGTGTAGTGAGCAACACCTAAAGCTGCTGCAGTTTCGCCTCTGTAATTACCAATACCGGCCATCACCTGAGTTGGTTCTAACGGATCATATTGAATCGGTTTCAACGCAGACATAGCCGCCGCATGAGCACCTACACGTTGCGTTTCGCCCGCCACGGAATTAATAGCATTGGCCATGCCCTCCGTAACTCCTTTCAATTGATTTACGTTAACCGCATCCGTACCGTTTACACCAGGACCTACATTGCTAATTGTTTTACCACCATTATTCAATCCGTCTTTAGTAAGGCTTACAGCATTACCGCTAGCAGGGGTAATCGTTACACCACTACCGTTTACAACCGTAGAGTTACCTGCAGCATCCTTAGTCGTTACGGACGTAAGACCTTTCAAATCTTTCGCCATACGAACTTTAAGATTAGTGCCGTCAGATACAACACCTACATTATCTTCTGTAGTCAACTTGCTAGCATCAGTAATACCACCGATTACGTTTACCTGTTCGTTAAGCTTTTTGTTAATCACATTACCGGAATCACCACCGTATTTCATACCATCGTCTTTGGTTGCCACTTGATGTGTCTTGCCCTGTTCATCTTGGTACTTAATACGAGTAATAGCATTACCTCCTAGATCAGAATCGCCCTTATCAGCAATCATATCTGCATTGCGACCATCTTTGCCAGTTAAACCGATATGACCAACACCGTCTTTGCCGGACATAGATACAGCATCTTTACCGTCTTTACCTGTAATAGCTACTTTGCCGTCTGTACCATTCGCAGCGTCTGGACCTGTAATGGAAACGCCATCTTGACCGTTTTTGCCGACTTTCACCTTATCAGTATTAACCGTATCAGCAGTAACCGTTTTGGTAGTAACGCTATCGGTCTTAAGATTCTTAGCCATTTTAATAGTAACATTACCATTTTCGGCTACTGTTTTGATATTTTCACCGGAATAATCACTATCAGCCCCTTGACCTTCACCTTTGATAGTAACCTTTTGACCTAAATCACGGTGGAAATCGCCTGTATTACCGGCAAAATCCATACCTTTCTTCGTAATGTCATCACCTAAGTTATTAATCTTATTATCCAAGGTTTTATGGGACTTCTGCAATTGATCTTCTGTAGCAGCACGACCACTTGTGATATTGTTAGGATCCCAATCTTTGTTTTCCAAACCTGTCACATGACCGTCCTTGCCATCAACAGATACTTTACCTGCCGCGATCTTACCATCTTTACCGTCGATAGTTACCTTATCTCCGGCCTTAATTGTACCGTTTGTACCGTCAATCGCTACATTGCCGGCCTTGATTGTACCCTTATCGCCATCGATTTCAACTTTATCGCCTGCTTTAATGGTTCCTTTGTTGCCGTCGATGGTAACTTTATCCCCTGCTTTGATTGTACCTGTTGTACCATCCATTGCAATTTGTTTCGTAGGATCAGTCCCCATTGTTACTTGGTCTTTGAGGCCCACTTTGTAGTTTGTAGAACCGTCCGCATTAGTGGTCTTATCTACTTGGACATTATTACCTGCCGTTACAGTTGTAGTAGCAGCTGCTGCGGCTTTATCCAATTGGGATTTATTAACCGCATCCTTAGAATCAGTACCATCAGCTACATTCGTAATCTTCTTGTTGGACGCATCGATACCGTCCTTCGTCATGGATGGACCGTTGGTAATCTTCACGCCGTCTTTTGTAACAGCAGTCAACGGATTGCCATCCTTATCTTGAACGATCATACCTTCACCATTAACAACGGTTTTACCGTTTACACCATTAGTGCCATTGTTGAAAGTTATGGAATCTAAACCTTTCAGATTTTTTGCTAAACGAACATTAAGGATATTATTTTTACTAATAACACCAATATTGTTTTCGGTCAACTCAGATTCATTGGTGACACCACCCTTAATGTCCAATTGTTCATTAAGTTTCTTCTTGATGGTAGTACCGGAGTCGCCACCATATGCCATGCCATCATCTTTGGTTGCCACTTCATGGGTTGTGCCATTTTCATCTTGATATTTAATGCGCGTGATTTCATTTCCATTAACATCAGCAGCACCTTTATCAGCGATAATATCCGCACTGCGACCATCTTTACCAGTTAAACCAATATGACCTATACCGTCTTTACCGGACATGGACACCGCATCCTTGCCGTTTTTATCTGTAACAGCTACCTTACCGTCGGTGCCATTCGCCGTATCTGGACCTGTAAGAGATACGCCCTCCTTACCGTCTTTACCGACTTTCACGGATTCAGCCTTAAGATTTTTGTTCATCTTCACATCGATAGTCGTGTTACCATCATTATCTTGGTTGATGAAAGTTTTAATGTTTTCACCGCTATAGTCAGCATCGTCAGCCTTGCCTTCACCTTTAACAGTGACAATAGAGCCTAATTTATTAGTTTGTACGCCGCCTACATTAGCATTGAATTTGAGACCTGTATCAGTTTGACCTGCCAAAGCTTGTTTCAATTGATCCTCTGTTGCAGCACGACCGGATACGACTTTACCTACATCCCAAGTCTTATTATCAAGCCCTGTCACGTAGTTACCTGTATTAGCAGGAGTTGCACCATCGGATTGTTTACCCATGGTTACCGTGCCGGCTTTCACCGTTTCCGTAGCCGTAACAGATGTAACATTAAGATCTTTCTTTAATTTTAGACCGATCTTAGTATCGTCACCAGTTTGTGTAATTTCTGTGGTGATGTTATCGTCGCCGTTTACCGTTACCTTAGAGCCTAGTTTATTAGTTTTTTCAGCGTTATTATCCGCATTGAAACGAAGTCCTTTATTGGTAAGTTCAGTCTTAGTGTCACCAATATTTTTATTCAACTCAGTCTTAGCATCACTAATGTTTTTATTTAACTCAGTTTTAGTGTCATGCAATTGACTGCCGTTCACCGCATCTTTGGAGTTAGCCGCCACATCGCCATTAGCAACATTGGTAATCTTTTGATCATTCGCATTGATGCCATTTGGAGATACATAATTCTTACCGCCTACGGTCAAACCACCACTATTGATGATTGTGCCACCAGCTGTTACGCTGTCCAAACCAGTTAATGTTTTAGCTAACTTCACGTTTAACGTACTACCATCAGATACGACACCAATATTATTATCCGTTAAATCTGCAGCTGCAACTCCGCCTTTAATGGCAACAGTACCACCTAGCTTCTTGTTGATAGTCGTGCCGGAATCACCGTCAAAGTTCAAGCCTTTATCCACTTCGGATTTAGACGCCACATCCTTAATTGTTACAGTTTTTGTTTGAGCAGCCGGATGGTTCTTATCCTGTACGGTCAATGCTACGTCACCATTAGCATCTACAGTATAGTCACCATTGGAGCCTGCCGCAGGATTAGCAACAAGACTGAAGTCCGTTGCACTAGCACCTTGTTTCTTAACTTCATCACTAACCGTTTTCAATTGGTCTTCCGTTGCTGCACGGCCAGATGCAATTGTAGGGTTATCAATACTCCAAGCCTTATTATCAAGACCAGTCACATAGTTACCAGTATTAGCAGGGGTTACACTATCAGATTGTTTACCCATAGTTACAGTGCCGGCTTTCACAGTTTCTGTAGCCGTAACAGATGTAACATTAAGATCTTTCTTCAATTTAAGGCCGATCTTCGTATCGTCACCAGTTTGCGTGATTTCTGTCGTAATATTGTCGTCGCCGTTTACCGTTACCTTAGAGCCTAGTTTATTCGTTTTTTCAGCATTATTATCCGCATCAAAACGAAGGCCTTTGTTGGTAAGTTCATTTTTAGTATCACTGATATTTTTATTCAACTCGGTCTTAGCATCGCTAATGTTTTTATTTAACTCAGTTTTAGCGTCATGCAATTGACCACCGTTAACCGCGTCTTTGGAGTTTGCAGCAATATCACCATTAGCGACATTGGTAATCTTTTTGTCGTTCGCATTGATACCGTTCGGAGATACATAGGTCTTACCGCCTACGGTCAAACCACCACTATTGATGGTTGTACCGCTAGCTGTTACGCTGTCTAAACCAGTTAATGTTTTTGCCAACTTCACGTTCAATGTGCCTGTACCGTCAGATACAACGCCAATATTATTATCCGTTAAATCTGCGGCCGTAGCTCCGCCTTTAATGGCAACAGTACCACCTAGCTTCTTGTTGATAGTCGTACCAGAGTCACCGTCAAAGTTTAGACCTTTATCTACTTCGGATTTAGACGCCACATCTTTAATCGTTACGTTTTTTGTTTTATCCGGATGGTTCTTATCCTGTACGGTCAATGCTACGTCACCGTTGGCATCTACAGTGTAGTCCCCATTGGAACCCGCCGCAGGATTCGCAACGAGACTGAAGTCCGTTGCATTAGCACCTTGAGTTTTGATAGCTTCAGTAACAGTCTTCAATTGATCTTCTGTTGCAGCACGTCCGCTAACAGCAGTAGGATTAGTGACACTCCATGCCGTATTATCAAGACCTGTTACGTAATTCCCCATATTAGCAGGTGTTGCACCATCGGCTTGTTTACCCATGGTTACAGTGCCGGCTTTCACAGTTTCTGTAGCCGTAACAGATGTAACATTAAGATCTTTCTTCAATTTTAGACCGATCTTAGTGTCGTCACCGGTTTGCGTGATTTCCGTCGTAATATTGTCGTCGCCGTTTACCGTTACCTTGGAGCCTAGTTTATTCGTTTTTTCAGCGTTATTATCCGCATCAAAACGAAGGCCTTTGTTGGTAAGTTCAGTTTTAGCGTCATGCAATTGACCGCCGTTAACCGCATCTTTGGAGTTTGCAGCAATATCACCATTAGCGACATTGGTAATCTTTTTGTCGTTTGCATTGATACCGTTCGGAGATACATAGGTCTTACCACCTACAGTTAAACCTCCAGCATTAATAGTTGTGCCACCCGCTGTAACACTATCCAAACCGGTTAATGTTTTAGCTAACTTCACGTTCAATGTTGTACCATCAGATACGACACCGATATTATTGTCCGTCAAGTTTGCAGCTACGGCGCCACCTTTAATAGATAACTTATCGCCTAACTGCTTGTTGATTACAGCCCCGCTGTCGCCATCGAAGTTAAGACCTTTAGCAATGGTCGTATTAATCGTAGAGATAGCATTTCTATTGGTCGTAATATCTTGTGTATTTTGAGCTATATCAGTTATGTTCTTGCCAATATCGGTTGTGTTCTTAGTGATATCAGCCGTATTTTTAGCTATATCTTGCTTATTCTTGCCGATGTCAGTTGTGTTTTGAACTATTTTATCCTTATTTGTGTTAACTTGCGTATTAACAGCTTTTAACTGATCTTCCGTTGCGGCACGGCCGGTTACGGCTTGTGGATTATCTACATCCCAAGCAGTATTGGTAAGACCAGTTACCGTACCTGCAGTACCATCCACAGATACAGGATTAGCAGTTCCTAAGGTGATTTTATCCCCTAATCCGACAGTATATTCCTTACCGCCGGCTGCATTTATACCTTCTTCTACAGTGATGTTGCTGTTTTTAGCTTTCACAGTACTTGCCTTAGCAGTTCCACCGATAGCATCCTGCAACTGACTGAAGTTAACCGCATCAGTAGGATCTGTGCCTTTTGCTAGACCGGTAATCTTTTGATTATTTGCATTGATACCGTTTGGCGTTACGTAGGTCTTACCGCCTACGGTCAAACCAGTACTATTAATAGTTGTTCCACCAGCTGTTACGCTATCCAAACCAGTTAATGTTTTAGCTAGTTTTACATTTAATGTGCTGCCATCAGACACGACACCGATATTACTATCCGTAAGATCCGCCGTAGCACCACCTTTAATGGTAACAGTGTCGCCTAATTTTTTATTAATCGTAGCACCGCTATCGCCGTTAAAGTTTAATCCTTTATTGATATTAGTTACATTTGTATTGACCTTATCATTAACGGATTTCAACTGATCTTCTGTTGCAGCACGACCACTTACAGCTTGAGGATTATCCGCATTCCAAGACTTATTATCGAGTCCTGTTACAAAGTTACCGTTTGCACCGCCTGCACCACCTGATTGTTTGCCCATAGTCACAGTGCCGGCTTTCACAGTATCAGTGGCAGTAACAGTGGTAACATTGAGATCTTTCTTTAATTTAAGAGCGATCTTAGTATCGTCACCAGTTTGGCTGATTTCTGTCGTGATATTATCATCGCCATTTACCGTTACCTTGGAACCCAATTTATTGGTCTTAGCACCGCCTGTGTCCGCATCAAATTTGAGACCTGTGTTAATCACATCATTCTTCGCAGTCGATATATTATTGTTTAACTCGGTTTTAGCATTATCTATATTGCCGTTCAGTTCAGTTTTAGCGTCATTAATATTTTTATTGAGTTCAGTTTTGGCATCACCGATATTTTTGTTTAATTCAGTCTTAGCATCATTAATGTTGTTATTTAATTCGGCTTTAGCCGCATGAAGTTGACCGCCGTTAACTGCCTCTTTGGAGTTAGCCGCCACGTCACCATCAGCAACATTAGTTATTTTCTTGTCGTTTGCATTGATGCCGTTCGGAGATACATAGGTCTTACCACCTACGGTTAACCCACCACTATTGATCGTTGTACCACCAGCCGTTACGCTATCCAAACCGGTTAATGTCTTAGCTAGTTTTACATTTAATGTGCTGCCATCAGATACGACACCGATATTATTATCCGTCAAATTCGCAGCTGCGGCACCGCCCTTGATGCTAAGCTTATCGCCCAACTGTTTGTTAATTACAGCACCGCTGTCTCCATCAAAATTTAGACCTTTAGCAATAGTCGTATTGATTGTAGAGATAGCATTTTTATTGGTCGCAATATCTTGTGTGTTCTGAGTAATATTTTGCTTGTTTTGTGCAATATCAGTCTTGTTCTTAGTTATATCTTGTTTATTCTTACCGATATCAGTCGCATTTTGAGCAATGTCAGTTGTGTTTTTAGCTATTTTATCCTTATTTGTGTTAACTTGCGTATTAACTGTTTTTAACTGATCTTCCGTTGCGGCACGACCAGTTACGGCTTGTGGGTTATCCACATTCCAAGCAGTATTAGTAAGTCCTGTTACAATTCCTGCAGTTCCGTCCACGGTTACAGGATGTGCTGTACCTACAGCAAGTTTATTACCCAAGCCAACAGTGTATTCCTTACCACCATTCGCATTGGTACCTTCTGTTACGATTACATTTGCATCCTTTGGTTTTACTGTAGTCGCCTTAGCAGTACCACCGATAGCACTTTGTAATTGACTGAAATTAACCGCATCGTTAGGCGCCGTACCATTAGCAACACCAGTAATCTTTTGATTATTAGCATTGATGCCATCAGGTGTTACATAGGTTCTAGCACCTACACTCAAACCATTTTTACTAATAGTAGTATTTCCTGCATTAACGCTCTCTAATCCTGTTAAATATTTTGCCAACTTTACAGTCAATCTACCGGTACCATCGGATACAACACCAATATTATTATCGGATAATGCCCCTGTAGCACCGCCTTTAATGACTAGAGTATCACCTAATTTTCTCTTAATCGAAGCACCTGTATCGCTGCTAAAATAGAGCCCTTTTTCAAGAGTATTATTGATAGTGTTAATATCATTCTTATTAGTAGTAATATCACCTTGTATTTTTGTGATATTTCGTGCATTGGCACCAATACGGCTTGAGTTATCTGAGATATTCTGCGTATTTTGATTAATAAAATACTGATTGGAATTAACTCTCTCATTAACCCGCTTTAACTGATCTTCCGTAGCAGCACGCCCTGTAACAGGTGCTGGATTATTTACATTCCATGATGTATTGGTAAGACCTGTGACCGTTCCTGTACCACTATCTATGGTTACAGGATGCGAGGCCGCCCCTTTCCCTACAGTAATCTTATAATTTAAGCCAACAGTATACTCCTTACCACCTTTCGCCGTTGAGTTTTCCCTTACCGTAATATTACCATCATCATTTGCTTTTACTATGGCTTCTTTAGCTGTACCGTTAATTGCGCGTTGCAACTGACCGTAGTTAACTGCGTCCTGACTACCGCTACCGTCTGCAACACCTCTAAGCTGTTGATTATTGGCATTAAGACCACCTGTTGACACATAGAGTTTACCGCCTACAGACACCCCTTTATTATCAATCGTAGCAGTTCCTGCTGTTACGCTATCCAAACCAGTTATTTTTTTAGCCAATTTCACATTTAGTGTGCCATTTCCGTCTGCTTGAACCCCAATATTGTTGTCAGCCAAAGCACCGGTAGCGCCACCTTTTATTCTTACTGTGTCACCTAATTTTACTTGGTTCTGAACAAAGTTATCACCATAAAAGAACAATCCTTTATCGATATTGTCTTTATTATATCTAATAGCATCGTGGATCGTGCTTTTACCTGTAAAGCCGATATCACTCATCGTTAATTTACCGGTATCAGGATCGAGCGCTGCATTACCGCCAAGGATATTTTTAGTAGTAGTGGCTAAATTGCCCAAGCTATTTGCTACGGCATATAGCTGACTACCATTAATAGCATCTGTAGACGAAGAATTCATACGCCCTGCTGCCACATTTGTAATCGTGCGTTTTACTGTATCATTACCAATACTTACGGTAGAATCTGCCGTTCCTCCCGCTAAATTCTTATACCACAAACCATTTACAAACTGATTCGGTGTACTATGAGTATCCGCAGTCGCAGAATTAGTACCTAATGCAACTGAGCGATTATGATTTTTATTTACCGTCGTATTTCTACCGAGAGTAACACTATCCTCTGCATAGCTAACTGCACGATTACCGATGGCAATACTATTTTTCTGAACTGAGTCAGAGTCTGTACCAATAGCTAAAGAAGAATCCTCACGGGCATTACTTTCCCAGCCCATTGCAATAGAATTAAGTCCTGTTGCATAGGAATTTACACCGATAGCACGAGACCCTTCAGCCTTAGCTTGTGCATTATTACCGATTGCAACGGCCCATTTACCTCTTGCCTGTGATCCGTTGCCCATTGCAACGGCACCACCAGCAGCGGCTTTAGCATTATTACCAAATGCCATGGAGGATCCACCCCAAGCTCTGGCATTGGTACCAAATGCCTGATCATTATCGGCACCCACATAGTTACCGGCCTCATCATATCCAGCCCAAGATGTATTACCAAGGGCAAAGCCATTTAAAGAAGCTACTTTTGTCAAATTACCGATAGCGACACCATTATTTACTTCAACCGTTGCATTTCTTCCGATGGCAACACCTTGTACATTACCAACATTAGCCCTATTTACTTTTGTAACAGTAGCACCTGTACCCAATGCCACACTGTTATCTGCCAATGCTGTACTATTGTCACCTATCGCTACAGTACCATTTTTAGCTTGAGCGCCGGCCCCTTGCACAATAGTACTCCCATGCACGATCATTGGAGACATCATGGACATAAATAAAGCCGTAGCAATTACAGGCCCTGACATCTTGGCAAATACCGATGTCATTGTCGATCGTTTCGACATATTCTTCGCTGTTTCAGCTACAACGACATAACATCCTTTTGTACGACTCCAGATTACTTTAAAAATTCGGTTCATCTCGTCTTACTCCTTGCATAAAACTATCAGATTATATGAATATAATAAAATATTTTATAACTATTTTAAAAAGTAAAAATACAGTTAATATATGGCTATTTACCGATGCATATCATATTAAACATATCATATTCTATGGTAAAAGTAAAAAATTTTTCACTCTACACTCACTTCCAAATCATAAATATTTATGAATATACAAAAACTCCGCTATATACCTTATGAATATGCTAAATGTACTAATTTTTTCGCATAAAATTAACTTCATGAAAAAAATGTATTTCACCTTAGTAAACTATTATGATCCAATTGTTACTCACCTATTTCGATTATCTTACAAGTTAATCATGACATATATATGCTCATAACAACCATTGCATCTATTTCTTGCATGCAAAAAGGCGCCAAAAGCATTTCGCTTTTGGCGCCTTTTATAAGCACTGCCGTATCAATATGTTATTTCATATTATTTCAAGCCCGCTTGTTGCATCAATAATGCAATTTGTGCTCTCATTTCTTCATTGTCGCGTTGTACTTTTTCGTACTTAGCTTTCAAAGCAGTCATTTCATCTTGCATTACGTACATGGAGCTAATAGGACCACCTTTGTAACGTTCAGGAACCGCTTTCTTCGCATCGGAAGTACCGAATTTACGAGTTACACCGGCATTCACCATGTTATGGTGGCTACCAACAGATACACCTACATGGAACATAGTATCTTCTGCTGTGTAATGTGCAACGCCAAGAGCCGCCGCAGTTTCACCTCTGTAATTACCGATACCGGCCATCACTTGAGTTGGTTCCAATGGATCATATTGAATAGGTTTCAATGCAGACATAGCCGCCGCATGAGCGCCTACACGTTGTGTTTCGCCCGCTACGGAGTTAATAGCATTAGCTAAACCATCTGTAGCACCTTTCAATTGATTTACGTTAACTGCATCCGTGCCGTTTACGCCAGGGCCTACATTGGTAATTGTATTACCGCCGTTGTTGAGGCCATCTTTAGTAAGACTTACAGCATTACCGCTAGCAGGTGTAATTGTTACACCGCCACCGTTCATAACTGTCGTATTACCTGCAGCATCCTTAGTTGTTACTGTTTCAAGACCTTTCAAGTCTTTCGCCATACGAACCTTAAGGTTGCCAGTACCATCGGATACGACACCTAAATTGTCTTCTGTAGTCAACTTACTAGCATCAGTAATGCCACCCACTACATTAACTTGTTCGTTAAGCTTTTTCTTGATTACGGAACCGCTATCGCCACCGTATTTCATACCATCATCTTTAGTTGCCACTTGGTGGGTCTTACCGTTTTCGTCTTGGTACTTAATACGAGTGATGTTGTTACCGTCTAAGTCTGGATCACCTTTATCAACGGTAATATCCGCATTACGGCCGTCTTTACCAGTTAAACCGATATGACCAACACCGTCTTTACCGGACATGGATACAGCATCTTTACCGTCTTTACCAGTAATGCCTACCTTGCCATCTGTACCGTCAACACCGTTAGGACCAGTAATGGATACGCCGTCCTTACCGTTTTTGCCAACTTTCACCTTATCGGTAGTCAAGCTGTCAGTCTTGAGATCTTTCGCCATCTTGATATTGATATTACCATTTTGGTCGGCTACGGTTTTAATATTTTCACCGGAGTATTTATCGTCGGATTCTGTACCTTCACCTTTGATAGTAACCTTTTGGCCTAGATCACGGTGGAATTCACCTGTATTACCAGCAAAATTCATACCTTTTTTCGTGATTTCATCACCTAAGTTATTAATCTTATTATCCAAGGATTTGTGAGATTTTTGCAATTGATCTTCTGTAGCAGCGCGACCGCTTGTGATGTTGTTAGGATCCCAATCTTTGTTTTCCAAACCTGTCACATAACCGTCTTTACCATCAACAGATACCTTACCTGCTGCAATCTTACCATCTTTACCGTCAATAGTTACCTTGTCGCCAGCTTTAATGGTACCGTTTTCACCGTCAATTGTTACGTTGCCAGCTTTAATCGTACCTTTGTTGCCGTCGATGGTAACTTTATCGCCAGCTTTGATTGTGCCTGTAGTACCATCCATCGCGATTTGTTTCGTAGCATCAGAACCTAATGTCACTTGATCTTTAAGACTTACTTCATAGTTCTTGGAACCATTCGCATTGGTGCTAGGTGTTACAGTAATATTATTACCTGCCGATACGGTTGTGGATGCAGCTGCTGTAGCTTTATCCAATTGAGATTTATTAACTGCATCGTTAGGATCTGTGCCGTCAGCTACATTCGTAATCTTATTACCGCCATTATTTAAGCCGTCTTTTGTAAGACTTACTGCATTGCCGCCAGCAGGTGTGATTGTCATACCATCACCATTGATAACAGTATTATTGCCGCCGTTTGTGAAAGTAGCAGACGTCAAGCCTTTCAATTCTTTCGCCAAACGCAATTTCAATGTATCGGAACCGTCGGAAACAACACCGATGTTGTCTTCAGTCGCTAATTTGCTTTCATCGGAGATACCGCCCTTAACATTCACTTGATTGTTAAGTTTCTTTTTAATTACATTACCTGTATCGCCGCCATACATCATACCATCATCAAGAGTTGCAAGTGTATGTGTATTGCCGTCTTTATCTTCGGTCACTAAACGATTAATGCTTGTACCATCTACACCATTTTTAGCGTCGCCACCTTTAATAGTAACGCCGTCTTGACCATTTTTACCAGCAATTGCCACACTATTAGCTTTGAGGTTTTTGTTCATCTTCACATCGATAGTTGTGTTGCCATCTTGATCTTGTGTGATGAAAGTTTTAAGATTTTCACCGCTGTAGTTAGCATCAGCATCAGCACCTTCGCCCTTAACAGTAACCGTAGAGCCAAGTTTATTAGTTTTTACGCCGCCACTGTTAGCGTCGAATTTCAAACCTTTATTAGTTAATGCGTCTTCGCTATCTTTGATTCTATCTTTCAAGTAATCCA
>OGIU01000463.1_pt1 | contig 24467 bp, 16 predicted proteins | sample 1571791 | NCBI WGS metagenome assembly OGIU01 (sample SAMEA2582104, study PRJEB24529) | metagenome | biome: Human gut stool | place: China | collected 2011
ATATTCAGCAACTTAAGAAGTTTTTTTGAGCTAACATTAGATTCTTAACACCTTAGGTAGGGGGTGTGTTAGAATACATTCACAAATACATGACTTGTGTTTTTCACACACCCCTACCCCTCTCAAGAGGGGATGAAGTTACATTCGACTATGAAGAATAAGAGTGTGGCTTTAGAATTATCATTCAGCCATACTTTAGAATATTGCCGTTGCGCGAACATTATAACTGCTAGCCTTACTATTAGCAGCCATCATTCCACTCAGGAAATTCAGATACCATACTGTTCCTTCCGAGCATTCGGAAGATGACCAATAATAACGTTGATCAAAATTGCTAAAGCAATCTTGTTTCGCTTTGCAAATCATTCCTGTCTGTTGCAATTCCCAAAGTAATGCCAATTCTCCTGCTGCGGGCAAGTACCATTCTCCGGCGCCCTTGCCTGCTGTGCTGTATTGATAGCAGTAAGTTCCGGCAGGATAACCCGTTGTGCTTGAATTGATATAAGATGTATTACCCGGTCCGTTGAAGTCACTTAGTGCACCTGCTGAAACCCAAGAAGTGACCAGTCCCGTTTCAGTATTGATAGTGGCATCTTTGATACGTTCTTCTTCCTTGTCAGAGAAGAAAGAATCGACAGTTCCTTTATAATAAGGTAGGCTGCCTATGCTTTGTGTACCGTTTACATGGGCATGGTTCTCAATGCCTTCCACATCGCCGGATGTGCTCATCCATCTGATACTGGTTTTAGCGTCATTCAAAGCTACAATGCGTCCGAATGGGGAAGAGGTGAGTGATTTATTGAAAGTGCCGTCCGCATCATTCAGTGCATAGACTATGCCGATACAGGTTTTGCTTTCGTTTCTTTGTGTGGAGTAGGTGGCATCGCTATAATAATAGTCGCCTACTTTGGCAGGTGCCAGTGCGCTACAAGCAACCGTTGTAGCATAAATCTTGCCTTTTTCCAGCGTGATGCTTTGCGGAGTGGAACCTTCATAGATATTTCCGGCAGTGGTTACCAGTGTAAAGTGCAACTGCGCTTGGCTGGGGAAAAGAGAAATATAGGCTGTTCCTGATATTCCCGTTTTATTCTTTACGGTAATGCTTCCTGTAGTGGTAGTGCTGAAAGTACCATCTGCCAACTTTATCGTAGCATCCGAATAAAGCGTGCCTGAGGTGGCGGTTACAGTGATTTGTGATATTTCGTTTAGCGGAGTGCCGCCGTCTGTTGTAAAATTGAATTTACCGATGGTCATCAGGTTAGTCATTTCGCAGTCGGCAGAACCCGATTGTTCGGTCATGGCTGCTTTGCATACTGCCCATGAGTAGTCATAGTTGGTTACTCCTGCCAGTGTTCCGTCTTGTCCGCTTAGCACTAATTTCTGGGTCAGTGTATCGCTGCTGTTTGCTATTATTGCGTTGGCGGGATAGAAAACGGCAATTTCATTGTCGTTTTTCACGCTGGTTGAGAGTTCTCCGGTAAAGGTGTATGGAGAAACGGAAGAAGTGGAAGAATAGGTGAAGATTCCTTTCTTTACACCGCTTGAACCGGTTTTCATAATGGCTAGTTGGCTTCCCTCTTTCCAGTTCCCTTGCAAGATTCCTGCGTCTTCTGATGCGGTAGAACGCTGGGATAAGGAGGCGTTTAATGTAAAAGGTACGGTTGAGGTTGTGGTGCTGGTTACGTCATCGTCGTCACTGCATCCGAACATACATAATGCGATGCCTAAACAGAGAATAGTTTTTGTCTTTTTCATCATCGTTTTTGTTTTGATGTTTCTAATTTTTGTAATGCTATTTGTTGAAATCCAGTTGACAAAGGTAAATGTTCTTTGCGGCTTTTTCTAATCTATTCAGCGAATGAAGGTTTTTTTTCAAGAAATTAAGGGAATACGATGATGGAGCGGTAAGTTGGGCGGAGTCTTTTTTCTATCGTAGGGGCGGGTTCTAAACCCGTCCGATGGAGGATGTTATAGTAATTGGGAATGTTTTGTCATATGTTGTGGGGCAGGTTTGGAGCCTGCCCCCACTGTGAATTAATTATGTTCTCCTCTCTGATCCGGATAGAGTGATTTATAATAATTAATGCGCTCATTCCATGAACGGTGTTCAAAGGGGAAGACGTGTTGCTGTTCTGCCCAACGAGTCCATTTGTTCTCCATTTCTTTTGCTTTCAGTGGATATTGAGAGGATAAGTCTTGTGTTTCAAAAGGATCGGTTACCAGGTTAATTAGCTGCCAAGGACTTTTATCGTTTTCACGTACCAGCTTCCAACCGTCTGATATGAGGGCGGATGATGACTGGTGTTCAAAATATAAATCGCGTGGCGCTATCTTTTGGTGATGTAAAGCAGGTAGCAGACTGGTTCCCCTCAGTTGTACCGGCTGGTTGTGGAAAATAGTGGGATACTCAGCAGAAGCCAGATCCAGACACGTGGGGAATATATCCATAATGTGCCCTATCTCCCGGCAAACGCCTCCCTTCATCGGATTCTTAGCTTCATCGCCATAAGTGATGATGAGGGGGGCACTGGTTCCTCCCTGGAAAACCTGGCTTTTGTAGCTTCGGTAGGGAGTATTGCTGAGGTCTGCCATTAATTGCCCCAAGTATCCTCCTTCGCGGGTGGCGCCATTATCGCTCATAAAGAGGAATACAGTGTTATCATACATGGATTTATCTTTTAGGGTCTTTATTACCTGACCGATGCCATCATCCATAATTTCAATCATAGCGGCATAAGTTGCCATATCGGTTACCCATTGTGCTTGCTGTTCAGTGGTAAGGTCTGTCCATGCGGGGCGTTTGCCGTCTTGAAATTCTCTTTGGTAAACGGGAAGTTCCATATTTTTATCTACCAGTCCCAATGCTTTTTGGCGCTCGAAACGCTGTTGGCGTAAAACGTCATATCCCACTTCATAGCGTTTGCGACAAGCGTCCACTCTTTCTTTGGGAGCTTCCAAAGGAAGGTGGGGGGCAAAGTGTGCTATATAAAGAAACATTGGATGGGCTACAGGATGTTGTTTGATAAAGCTTACGGCAGAATCGGTGATCGCTGTGGTGTAATAATAATCATCCGGAAGTTTGGTGACACGTTGTAAATTGTTGTAGACGGGGGTGGGTTTGTAATAACTTCCTCCGCCATTCAGGCAGCCATAGTATTTCTCGAATCCGCGTTGTGCAGGATAACTGCCGTTGGGACTGTCGAAAGCGCCATCTGTGGTGACGTGCCATTTGCCACTCATATAGGTGTTATAGCCTTGTTTGTGAAGAACTTCGGCAATGGTGGGAATGTCGGATGATATTTGTCCTCGGTAGCCCAGACGATGCTCATCTACTGCTGTCATCCAGCCCATTCCTGCTTCGTGCTGGTAGTGGCCGGTTAAGAGGGCGGCACGGCTGGGACAACTGCGGCCCGTGTTTTTGAATTGGCTGAAACGTACTCCGTGTTCGGCAAGGTAGTCGATGTTGGGAGTGTGTACTTCTCCACCGTAGCAGGCAAGGTCGGAGAATCCCATATCATCACAAAGGATGAGGACAATGTTGGGTTGAGAGGTGCCTGAGGTTTGGCCCGATGCAGCGAGCGTGGGAGATGCCGACGCTGTCAGTGCGAGTGAGGTTAGGATAAGTTTGTTCATAATGGTATTATTGTTTGGTTAGAAAATTAGGTTTATTGGGGGACATTCATTGTAGGGGCAGGTTCCAAACCTCATAGCCATCAAGCTAAGTTTTATCTTGTTAGAACATTGCGCAGCTTCCCCCTTTTGAAGGGGGCAAGGGGGATGTTCTTTTAGGAATGATAGCCTAGCCTACTACAGAAAGCAACCGTACCAAGGAGAACATCCCCCTTAAATCCCCCTTCAGAAGGGGGAGGCTAGCGCTATGATTTGACCCTGTTTCCCTTAGCTTGGCGGCTATGGGTTTGGACCCGTTCTTACACGGAATTTATTTGCTCTTTTCACCGAAGTCCGTTTGCTGCTGCTCCACTTCTTTCAGTTTCTGGGCATTTTGTTCTTTTTGTATCCGTTCTTGTTCCAGTTCTGTTGCTGATTTTGCAGCTGCATCTCCAAAAGATGAATCGCCGGACATGGGGATTAATGCTGCCTCATCAGCAGAATAGACCAGTGGGTGTGCAGCAGGCTTGCTTTCCAATTCAAGCACTGCGCTGGCAGGCATTTGCGAACCTTCGAATAATACGCTGGCGGTTATTTTTATCTTGCCCGGCTTTAACGTGGATTGTACCAATATAGGCGCTGTTCCCCATTTTACCGGTGCGGGATTGGCTAATACGTTTGCGCCTCCCAATATGCGTCCTTCTCCTTCTACGTGGAATTTCACATAATAATTGTTCAGGCGTTTTATATTTCCGTTCTTATCGGCTATGGCAGCTACTACGGTTACAAAGTCGGAACCATCAGCTTTCAGGTCGGTGTTTTCATTATCCACCCAAAGCAGGATTTTCTCTGCGCGGCGGGCGGGACGTACTTCGTGGGTGGCTACTACTTTACCATTGATTAATCCTTCGGCAAGGAGGAATACTTCATCTTGTTTTCTGTCACGTGACAATGCTTTGTCTATCATAAAATCATAAACTCCTTTGAAGGTAATGATAGGTGAAGGCATTCCTTTTTGGCTAGCGGGTTTGGTATAAGTCCAGATCTTTCCACCTTTATTATAAGTAAGACGTACTTCGTCACAATTGGAATAAACCGTAACGTCTGCGGGAGAGAACGGTGTCATTTCATGGGCGATATAAACCATTGGGCCGGTGGCAAACAGGCGGTCTTGCTTCTCAGTAGAACGCTGTGCCTGGAACATATAGTAAGAATATTTAGGTTGGCGGAATACATCCATCAATCCACCGTAAAACGGATCGGGATGATAACCGCGCTGATGATCGAAGGAATGCCACAAACAACCGCCTACGTGTTGGCGCGGAGTACGATAAAGTACATCATAGCAAGTATATGGGTAACTGGGTGCAGCATAGTGCTGTGCCTGGATCAGCATGGCCTGTTCCCCCCAGTTGCGTGCCACACGACTGGGAGAATTATGTGAATTCCAATCATCTACATTATCTCCCCATTCGCGGGTGAAGTAAGTGATTTTGGGGTCTAGGTTCTTGATAGCCCATTCCTTATCGGCATTAGCCGGGTGGGTGAAAAGTACCGGATAGACTTCGTGCCCCCGTGCTTCACTGTCGCAACCGGAGTAGCAGGATGGATAAGGATATTCCTGAGCAACAATATCCAATGTGTTTTTGGCAAAGTCTGCCGGATACCAGGTTTCATTCAGGATAGGTTCCCACAACCATACACAGGCATGGTTCCGGTCGCGGCGCACCAAGTTGCGGATGTCACTGTAAACGCGTTGTGCAAACTCGGGAGCATCATTCCAGAATTGCCAGCCCGGTGTGTTTACTATCACGAATAGTCCCAGTTCGTCGCAAGCATCCATAAAGGCGGGATCTTGGGGGCAGTGTGCGTTGCGGATCACTTTTAGTCCGGCATCACGGAGCTTTTTTGCGTCGCGCCAATGAATACTGTTGGCAACCGCATTGCCTACCACGGCAAAGTCCTGATGGCGGTTGGCACCAATCAATGGGCTTTCATAGGGTTTGCCATTCAGCCAGAAACCGTCTTTGCCTTTAAATTCTATACTGCGGATGCCGATGCGGCGGCGATAACCGTCTATTACATTTCCTTCCTTGTCACGGATGCGGACAATCAGGTTATATAAGGTAGGAGTTTCAGGGCTCCAAAGCATCGGGTTCTTTACCGTTACTTTGTCTTTTGAGGTGACTGCTTTTCCGGGACGTACCTGTATCTTATCGTTTAGAAAAGCGACTTGCTTTCCATCTGCTTGTTGCAATTCATATTCCACTACGCCTGTAAATGCTTTAGCGCTTGCATTGCGTACATGGGTTTGCAACAGGACTTCGGCTGAGGCATCAGATACTTTATCATAAGCCACAAACAAACCGCCTCCGGCTGTTTCATTCTCAAAATTAGGGTCGGTAATGAATATCCGGTTGTGGGCAATGAGCCAGCAGTCGCGATAAATTCCTCCAAAATAAGTATAGTCCAGCACATCCTGTGCCTTTCCGGGAGGATAGCTTGGGTCGTTGCTATTGTCTGCCCATACGGCAATCACGTTGTCGGTTCCCCAGTTCAGGGCATCGGTTACATCAACCACTACGGGGAGGTATCCGCCAAAGTGCTCGGTGAGCAATTTGCCGTTTACATAAACTTTGCTCTTACCCATAATGGCTTCAAAATGCAAGAACAGCTTTTTCCCTTTCAGGTTATCGGCAGGGGTGAAGTGTTTGCGATACCACACTTCGCCTTGGTAGTTGATGCAGCCGCTGGCTTCGGTGGGCAGGTATTCAATGCCGTTGGGAAGGGAAACTACTGTCCAGTCCCTATCATTGAAGTTTACGGCTTCTGCTCCTGTGGCTGTACCTTTGTGAAAACGCCACGCAGGATTCATGGAGTATATTTCACGTCCGGAGTTTGGCAACTCAAAGAAACCGGCAGTGGAGAATTCCGGCTGATAATCTGCTTGTGCCTCACAAAGGGGGCATAGCAACAAGACGATGAGATAAAATAGGATGCTTCGTTTCATAAAAGTGTTGTTTTTATAAAGTTTGTACTATATTTCTTCTTATATATGGGTTAAAGATTGAATCCATGCTTTTGTCTTTTTTACCATGGGGATCTCATAATAATACCACCAGTCACTACTGTTGGTTTTGGCGGCAAGATGATTATGGTGGTTATGATCAGCGATATAACCATCGGGCTGTTGCATGAAACGGGTCTTTGAATACGTGTTTTCCAAATTGGTTCTCATGGTTTGGAAATCATTACATACCTTGTTGATTTGCTGTAAGGCTATTTGTTTGTCCGTTTCATTTTTTGCCGTATCAAAAGTATGTAGAGCAAGTATCAGACGAACGGGGTAATGAAGCAGATGGTTGGTCTGTTCATATACTTCCAAGGTATAGCGGTTTCGTAGAGCATGCTGTTGGGCAGCTTCTATTCCTTTACCAATAGTTTCATTACGTTTGTCTTCTATCTTTGCCTGGGCAATTTTGTCTTGATAGGTACGGCTCCATTCTCCGGGTGTTTTTGTATCCGGAAGGGCGATCAGGGTAAAATCTGTTGTTCCCCAGGCAGGGTTACGCCTGCCTGAACTGACTAAGGCATTATCAAAAAAGAATGCTTCCTTTTCCAACTCATCCAAAAAGGACATGCGCTTTTCCTTCGGGCGGAAACCGAATTCACGTTGGGCATGGGCTGTTTTGAATTCTTCTATGGTACGGCCGGTAGGGTTCCAGCCATATTCGCCCTGTGCAATGTATCCGCGCCATACGGTTTCGGAGTGTGGAGAACCGTCGTCCCATGCTGTTGCAAGGATTCCTTCCAGTTGATTTTTAGCTACTAGTTGACTAAAACCTTTGATATAGCCTGCCATCGAGTTTTCACGAGGTAAAAAAGGAGAACTTCCGGAAGAAGCAGCTGTGGCTCCCATAACTTTCAGTCCCTTATCATGATACCATTGTAAAATACGTTGGTGTCCCGGTTGAGTTGCATCCCTATAATTCCAACGCATATATACGCATTCTTTAGGAAACAGACTGATACCTTCGTCCAACTTCTTGCTATTCCATTGGGTAGCAATCTTGTCAGGGGTTTCCTCACTGTTTACCAAATCCCATACTCCACCATACTTCAAGGGCATATCGTCCCAAAAGATAGGGATACGACCGTGAGCGGTGGCAAAATCACAGACTTTCTTCAGCCAAATCATTTGTAACTCGAAAGGTGTTTTTCCTGTTGCCAAACAACGCTCGTCAATACCGATAGCAGTAATTTCATCGCCTCCTACATGTAGGTATTTGCCATAAGGCATCGCTTCGATAGCATCTCGGTATAGATCAAATTGTAGCTCGTAAGTACGTGGATCCGACGGACAGAACTCCCAATCGCTAGCCGGATTTTCGCGTAATTCCCAGTGATGCTTTAATATGAAGCCCGCGTGTCCTAATCCCTGAACCAACGGACTTATTTCTATATTTCGTTCTTTGGCATAGCGGCAAAGTGCTTGCATCTCTTGTTTGCTGATGGCATTGGAAGCACCTATTTCGGGACGGCGGGTATAACGGAGTTTGTCTTCCAGTTCCCAGATCACGGCATTTATTTTATATTGTGACAGTTTGTCTATTTCGCGATAATAATATTCCATGCGGTCCAGGTGATGCTTGGTATCAAAATGAACTGCACGGTAAGCAATAGCCGGGTAATCAACAATTTTCATTGCAGGAATGAGCATATGGAAATCCCGGCTGTCTTCCATTAATTGTTCCAATGTGCGGCAACCGTAAAAAATACCTGCCATATCTCTGGAGGAGATAGTGGCTCCTTTATCATCAATATTCAATATATATCCTTCGGGGGATTCGGGAACATTGGTATTGGTCAGTTGAAGCCGGATTGGTTTTCCGGTTCGATGGCAACGGGGTAAAGTATTTAGCAAGTCTCCTAATATGGGAATAGAAGTAGCTGTGGAAGGTTCTATGTAAGATAATTCATGATAGTCAATGCCTTTTCCGTTGCTTAGTTCGATAGATTGTGGTTGGGGCAACAATTGGAAATTTTTATCTGGTTCACGGGACATAAGATGTCCGGTGAATAACAATGTACATAGTAAAAAAAAGATTCTTTTCATACAATCTCAAAGGTTAAATTCTTTTTCATTAAATGTTCACTCTCTATAGTCAGGTTTCCCTTTCCTTTTACTCCTGTTGGTTGCAGCAACAGTACACACTTTCCCCGGAAACTTTTACAATGTGGCTCTTGATAGAGAAACATATCCGTTGGATCTCCATTGTCTACTCCCAACAGACGAAGGGGGCCTTCTATCCGGAAACTAAGTTCATTGGCGGCGTAGGGGCAAGGAATTCCGTTCTTGTCTACTATATCAATTTCCAAACGTATAACCTCGTTTGAATTTGCTTTGGCGGAGGACTTATTGCTTGTGACAGCAACTGAATAAGGAGTATCTGCACTTTGGTAGCAGGTTGTTGCCACCGTCTTTCCGTTATTCATACCTCGCGCTTCAATCTTTCCGGGAGAGTATGGGACGAGCCATACTAATTGTTCTCCCGTATAAGGTTTACTTCCCAAAGATACATTATTTAGGAATAATTCCACTACTTCGCAATTGGTATATATCACTACGGGGATTATTTTTCCTTCTTTTCCGGTGTGGGTCCAGTGTGGCAGAATATGAATCATGGGTTTATCACTCCATAGGCTTTGATATAGGTAATAGGCATCTTTAGGGATGGCGGCTATGTCTATGATGCCGAAATTGCCACATCTCTGAGGCCATTCGGCTTCTCCCAAGTAGTCAAAACTTCCCCAACGGAATTCTCCCATCAGCCAAGGGAAAGAGCAGGTGCGTTGCCATGCTTTGCGGGCACTGATACGAACTGAAGCATTGTCATATGAGGATTGGTAAAGCGGATGGGCAGCCTCTTCGGGAAAACATTCTTCTTCAGTCAGATCCGGGATAGGGAATACACGGTGTTTAAACTGTTCCCAGTTTATATCTCCCCGTTCCCATGGTGCAGGGAAGTCACGTCTTCTCCATTGGGTCTTGCTACGGTACACACCACGTGTCTGATAGGTATGTGGTACTTCGGTGGCTACGGCACACAGATTGGGGAACTGTTTCCGGAATTTTTCCAACTCGCCCACCTCTTCTCCGTTTCCATTGAAGCCTACTATGTCCAGTTTGCTGAAATTCTTATCATAATCCACGTTCATTCCTCGCGTGGGGTCGGTTCCACCTTGGGTTACCGGTTGACCGGGAGCAAGGGTATGAAAGAGGCGGACTAGGTTTTGCTGCACGTCGGGAGTAGTGCCTGATACTTCATTGCCGATGCTCCACATGATGATGCAGGGATGGTTACGATCCCGTTTGATAAAATCGGTCATATCTTGTTGCCACCAGTCGTTGAAATAATTTCCATAATCATTGGCAGCCTTGGGAGTGTCCCATCCATCCAAGCCTTCGTTTAGTACCATGATTCCCATAGTGTCACACATGGTGTAGAATGTAGGTGAAAATGGATTATGGGCGGTGCGTATAGCGTTGCAGCCCATTTCTTTTAAAAGTTTCAGACGATAGTGCAGCAGGTCGTCGGGCACGGCGGCTCCCACGGCTCCGGCAGTATGATGGTCACAGACTCCTTTTAGTTTCATGGGATGCCCATTCAGTTTGAAACCATCTATCGGACTGAAGTCCAAGTTGCGGAAACCAACCAATTGTTTCTGTTCATCAATGATTTGATTGTCTTTTTTTAGTTGGCAAACCAATGTATAGACATAAGGATCATCCGGTGACCATACATGGGGATGGAGGATATGGGTTGATAGCCGGCAGATTGTATCCGTTTCAGGGTGAAAGGTTTGAGCGCAATTCCCCACTATTCTTCCATCGGACGATTGAAGAAGGGCAGTCACTTGTATCGGAGTCTTTTCCGGGGTTTTTACTTCTACTTCTACGGTATATGTGGCGTGGTTTGTCTCCTCCGGCATTGTTGTTCTGAAACAGATGCCTGAGTAGGGAATATAGGTATGGTTGCTAACCAGCAGGTGGACGGGGCGATAAATGCCGGAACCTGTGTACCAGCGCGCTGTTAATGGTTTGCTATGGTCTACCCGGACAGCTATATGATTTTCACCTTTATTTAAATAAGGAGTAAGGTCGTACACAAAACCAATGTAACCGTTGGGGCGCTTGCCCAGTAAGTGGCCGTTGATCCATACTTCGCTATTTAAATAGATGCCGTCGAACTGTATTTGTATTTTCTTGTTTTCCCATTCGGGATTATAGTTGAATGATTTGCGATACCAGCCTATCCCAGCAGGCAGGAAACCGCTTTGCCAGTCAGTGCCATTGCCCGTTCGGCTGTAGTTCCCTTCGATGCTCCAGTCATGGGGAAGAGTCAGGTTTCGCCAATTGCTATCATCGTAATAGCAGGTAGAGGCATCTTTGCCTGCATCTCCTAACCGGAACTTCCAATCTTTGCAGAAGTTCAGGACTTCTCCGGCAAAGGAAGTGAGTATGCAGAATTGCATACAAACGAATAAAAATAAATATCTCATGGTTGGTATAAGGATATAATAAGGACTGACTGTTGTTTTAAAGAACAATCAGTCCTTGTACTAAAAAAAACTATGTATATGAACTAATACCTATCAAAATTACCATCCTTCACTAGGAGTACAAAGAGGATTGTTATCCAATTCCTTTGCCGGAATGGGGAAATAATTAAACTTGTTGGTGCTGCCGGCCTTGCCTGCCATATAGTTTTTATAACGGGTTTCATCACAAGTCTGTATGGTTTTCTCTAGCATCCCCCATCTGCGGAGATCGTAGAAGCGTTCACCTTCAACGAATAATTCAACAGCGCGTTGTTGTACCAAATCTTCGAATACTCCCTCTTTGGTAATGGGACCACTATAATCATTCAAGTTGGCACGACGGCGAATCTGGTTTATGTATCCTATTGCAGTATCCAGGGAACCTTGATTCATATATGCTTCTGCCAGCATAAGCAATACATCGGCATAGCGGATGGCCCTTTCATTAATGAATGACTTGGGAGGTGCCGGTTCGTTTTGACGGGTTTTCCAGTTCTGATATTTCAGAATCCAGTAAGTATTCCATTTTTCTGGTTTGAATACTTCACGGAAAGGTCTTTGATAATACATGCAGCCTTCATAATCCCACGCTACCGAACAACGGGTGCGGTAGTCAAAGTTACCATCCTTATCTTTTTCTTTCAGAAGAATATCCATCATTTGCTGGGTGGGATTGGCTTCATACCAACCGCCGATTTCGGATGCTGCATATTCTTTGGGGCGGGTATTGGACTGGGTAGAGTTGATATTCTCTCCATTACCCCAAAGGTCTGTTCCACCAACGTCTTCTATCAGTAATTCAAATATGCTTTCTACATTATTTTCGTGTTCATCATCAAAATTCCAGTAGAAATCATCTACCAATTTATAAGTATAAGGACTCCGGGTTAAAGGCTCCAATGCATTGATTGCTTCCTGCCAGTTTTCTTCATAAATATAGATCTTTCCCAAGGCGGCATAAGCGGCTCCTTGAGTGGGCTTTCCTACTTTATTGGTTAAAGGTAATAGGGAAGCTGCGGTTTTCAAATCTTCTTTGGCCTGTGCCCAGATGTCGGCTTGTGATGATTTTGCCAATGGGAATGTAGCAGGTGACTGGGAAGCAGTCAGGCGTAAAGGAGCATCTTTGAATTCCTTTGCTAATTGGAACAGATAGAAACCACGGATGAAAAGGCATTCTCCTTTTACAGCCTTTTGGAAATCTGCAGAAAACTGGTCTCCTTTTTCCTCTAACTTCTGCATGATGGAGTTGGTACGATACAGAGCGTTATAGAATTGGTAAAACATCCCCTGAGTCAGTGAGTTTGTATTACTGCTGGTGAAACGGTTCACTGTATATACATCCGAAATATCATTTCTGAAATCGACTTCATCGGCTCGGGCTATTCTTAGCATGACACCTCTTGTGCCATAATAACCTCCATTCAAGGCATTCTTCAGCGGAGTATAACAAGAGGTCAGAGCCAGATTAAAATCCGCTTCATTTTTCCAGAATGTATCTTCTGTCGCTTTGTTGGGATTGGATTGGTTCAATTGGTCTTCGCAGGAACAGAAAATCATTCCTGAAACCAATATGGCCAATGTTGCTTTGATATATGTTTTCATAAGTCTTTTACTTTTAGAATGTTACATTTAGTCCTAACATAAACACGCGGTTGTTGGGATAGATGAAATTATCAAATCCGCGATAGTTGGCATTGTCAGTATTGACATCCGGTGAATAACCGGAGTATCCGGTAATAGTAAACAGATTTTCCGCGTTGAAATAAACGCGTGCATTCTGTATTGTGCCGTTAAACCACTGTTGTGGGAAAGTATATCCTAACTGTATGCTGCGGAGACGGATATAGGAACCATCTTCCAGGTAACGGTCGGACTCAGCACGAGTATTACGGTTCGGATCATCCCATGTGAGGCGAGGATGAGCGGCATTTTGATTCTGTGGTGTCCAGTAATCCAATGTGCTTGCCAGGAAGTTAGTGCCTTTTGTGACATCTTCCAGTGTCTGGCGGGTGGCATTATAGATTTTGTTTCCTGTTACACCTTGTAAACCAATGGATAAATCAAAATTCTTATATCGGATATTACCGTTCAGGGCAAATGTAAAATCGGGGAAAGGACTGCCTTGATATACGCGGTCACCGTCGTTTATCACACCATTTTGGTCGGCATCAACGAACTTTATATCCCCCGGCTGGGCAGCAGGCTGTATCTTTTGTCCATCTTTTGCATAAGCATCAATTTCCGACTGGCTGTTGAAATAACCGGCTGTGGAAATCAGCCAGTAACCGCCAATAGGATATCCGGCCTTGGTTTCACTGGTGGTAATGTTTTGATTGGTAGAACCACCCTTGATAGAGCCGCTTTCAGTACCCATGGCTATAACCTTATTCTTATTGAAAGAGCCAATCAGGTTAACGCCATAAGAAATGTCTTTGCTGGGTTGGTCTATCCAGCCCAGGTTAAATTCAAAACCTGTATTGCGGATTTTACCTGCGTTGCGAATAGGGTCGTTGGCACCACCGGAAGAGATAGGAATAGGTACGGTCAGCAAAATGTCTTTGGTGTTCTTTACATACCAGTCTGCCGTCAGGCTCAGACGGTTGTGAAGTGCTAAAAAGTCAATACCGATGTTGGTCATTGCTGTTTCTTCCCATTTTATCTCAGGATTGGCAAAGTCTTTCGGGAAGGCACCTTGGATGAGACCTCCGTTACCATCAGGATAGTTGATTCCTGTAGTAATGGTTGATGAATATTGGTAGTTGTCAATTTCTTGATTACCTAAAACACCATATCCTCCACGTAGTTTCAGCTGATCCAGCCAGCCAATGTTCTTCATGAATTTTTCTTCGGCAATATTCCATCCTACAGAGAATGAAGGGAAATAACCATAACGATTATCCTTACCGAACTTGGAAGAACCGTCCCGGCGAATTGTAGCTGTGAACAGGTATTTGTTTTGATAAGAATAGAATATACGTCCCAAGATAGATGTCAATACACTGCGCCAGGAGTTTCCTTCATTACTACGGTTGAGGGTAGCGGAGTCTATTTCTTCCAGTCCGTCCGGTAAGGATTCACCGTAAGCCTGCAAGTGACGGTATCTGCTGTCTTGATAGGTATAACCTGCCAATGCTGAAATTTTATGGTCACCGAAAGTCCGGTCGAATGTCAACAAGTTTTCTACCAATATATTTCGTCTTCTTCTTTGTCTTTCGGTCAATTGGGTTACGGTATTGGTATTCAAACCGAAATCGTATTTATTGACATACTTCTTATAGCGCTCAAATGTAAAGTCCGGAGTCAGATTCAGCTTGTACTTTAATCCTTTGAAGAACTCTATTTGAGCATATAGGTTAGCGAAAATCTTCACATTTTCATTATAACGATCCATAATGTTTGAATCTACCATGGCTAAAGGATTAGGAAGGTTGGCAATATCACCATAAGTACCTCCGTAACCTCCTACGTGCGAGTCGTCATATTTCTCAAGTGTAGGCACATTCTGAAGAATAGTACCAATCATGCCACCGCGTGATTCTTCGTGAAGAGGTTTGTCATGGCTGAAAGAAAGGATTAAATTAGTACCGGCTGAGAAAAAACCTTTCTTGAAATCATTTTTAGTCTGGAAGTTATAGCGTTGGTAATTAGTACCTTTAACCACACCGTCTTGATTGAAATATCCCAAACCTGTATAATAAGTAGAATATTTGCCACCTCCTTTTACTGATACATTATAATTCTGCATCAAAGCGGGGCGGAACATAATGTCCTGCCAGTCATTATCGGGTTTATTGGCTAAATCAATTGCCATATCCAGTGCCGGTTTGCCGATAGCTTCGCGGGCGATGGTTGTAACTTCTGCCCATCCTTTGGCATCCAGCATATCCAGGAATTTACTGGCAGTAGAAACACCCAGATTCACAGAGAAATCAATTATAGGTTTACCTTCCGTATTGCTTCCTTCTTTTGTGGTGACGATGATGACACCATTGGCAGCACGGGAACCATAGATAGCTGCCGAAGATGCATCTTTCAATACATCGATGCTGGCAATATCGTTAGGGTTGATATGGTCAATACCCGTCATATACATACCATCGACAATATAGAGAGGGGCTGCGTTGTTCAGTGTTCCGATACCACGTACCATGATGCGTGCACCTGCTCCCGGGGCACCACCTTGGGATACAATATCCACACCGGCTATCTTTCCTTGCAATGCCTGGCCGATGTTGGCATTACTTTGAGTGTTCAGTTTCTCGGTATTGATGTTGGCTACAGAACCCGTCAAGTCGGCTTTCTTTTGCACACCATAACCAATAACTACTACTTCATCCAAAGTCTTTGTATCTTCTTTCAGAATGATGCGCAGTGATTTCTGGTTACTTAGCACTACTTCCTGTTTCAGGTAACCGATGTAAGATACTTCGAGGACAGATTTTGGTTCAGCCTGTATAGAAAAGTTACCTTCTATATCTGTGATAGTACCATTGGTCGTGCCTTTTACCTGAATGTTTGCACCAATGATGGCTTCACCATTCACATCTACTACACTTCCGGTAATGGTTCTAAGTTGCTGCTGCTCATTGCTTTTGTTAGCAGTTTCTGTACTTAAAATAATGTGAGTCCCTTCCAGTTCATAGTTGATACCGGTTCCTTCCAATACTTTGTCCAGCACCTTGGCTACAGCTTCATTTTTGGCTTTTACAGAAGCGATTCTATTTATGTCCACCTGATTGTTGTAGATAAAAAGATAATCAGTTTGACTTTCTATTTCATTCAGAATTTTATCCAATTGAACATTGTTCATCCGAATATTGACCCTTGCATTCTGTGAATGGACATTTCCGGCATACGAGCAGAATACACATACCATAAGTAGGAAAGTGCTTATTCGCATAATTCTAAAGATTTGTTTAAATCGGGGATTTTTTAGGTGATATTTCCCCGACAAAGAGTTATTTTTCATACCTTTGCATTGATTTAGAAGTTAATACAGTTTTTTGAAAACAAAAATTGTGTCTGAATTCATGCCGGTGGGTGCTGCAACACTTATCGGCATTTTCTTCATTTTTTAGGTTAACTCGGGTTTCTTCTCATAGGCTATATTGTTTTATAGGTTAGTGAAATAAATTAATTTATATAAATTATTTGTTCATCGTTGTTCTTCTCGTATTTAAAATGAATATCCCTCTGTAGAACGCGAAGGGCATAATCTATACCATCTGCTTGCCGGAATTTTCCGGTATAGGAATATTTCAATACTTTCTGATTATTGATAATGATATTAATTCCATAATACTTTTGGAAATCCTCCATAATGGTTTGGAAACTCTCATCTTTAAAGCATATCAACCCTTCTTTCCAGCGATAGGGATTAAAGTCTTCCACCTTGGTTACCCTTAATTGCCCTTCTTCTACATATACTTTATGTTCGGGTTTTAGAGTCACCGTTTGGGTGGGAGAGGTTTGCGAAGTTACTTTTACGCTTCCCTTCATTAAAGTCGTTTCAAATTTCTCTTGACCGGGATACGCCTGTACATCGAACTGTGTTCCTAAAACCTCTATATTATATTGGTCGGTTTGTACAATGAAGGGCGCCTTCTCATTTTTGGTAACATCGAAATAGGCTTCTCCTTTTAAGAGTACAGTTCGTTGATGCTTGTTGAAAGTGGCGGGATACTGTAATGTTGTTCGTGCACTCAACCATACATTAGTTCCATCCGGCAATGTGATGTTGGTACGTTGACCTGCCGGAACCGATACGGTATTCATGGCTATAGGTTCTCTTTCAATTTTGTATGCCTGATACAGATAGTTGAATGTAAGAGTCAGTACAATGATGGCAGCTGCTTGCCACCATCTTATCCATATTGTTTTGGGGGATGAAGTGGCTTTATTCTTTTCTTTTATTGAGTCGCCGTGCAACGTGATGGCATCAAACAGTTTACGTTCCCTATAGAACATACGTTTATTTTCCTCGGATGCCTCCATCCAGGTTCTTATTTCCATCCCTTCTGAGTCGGAAATTGTTCCTGTAAAAAAACGATGCAATTTTTCTCTTTCCATTCTACTGCAATTTATATGCCTCTATATAAATGACACTCCAAAGAAGAATGTTCCTAGTGGGATTCTATAAAAAAGTAGAGAAAAAGTGGAAAATAATCTTTTAGATTGGCTTGAAGTGCTTTGAGTGCTTTGCTTATGTGGAAATCCACTCCTTTGGGAGTAATATTCATCAGTGCAGCTATTTCTTTATATGATTTGTTTTCATAACGGCTCAGCAGAAAGATCTGGCGGGTCTTTTCCGGTAAATTTGCTAGGGTTTGTTGTACCAATTCTTCTATTTCGGTAGTCAGCAATTCATAGGGTTCACAAGCCTGTAAGGAAGCGATACGGGTGTTCAGCTCCCATTCGTGGTAGTCTTTTATTTTATCTGAGTATTCTTCGTGAATTTGCTGGTGGCGTAAATGGTTAAGGCATTTATTCTTGATAATAGTGAGGATGTAAGCGGGAATATTTGTTTTCTCGTCTACCATTTGTTTGTTTTCCCAATAAAACATCAATGCTTCAACAGTGATATCTTCTGCTGTAGTCATATCTCTTACATAAGTATTGGCAAAGCATATAAAACGCTTATGGTATTCCTTATAGAGCTGGTTGAAAGAAAAGATGTCTTCTTGCTTACTCTCTATTTTCATGGCTAGATTTGTTTCATAGTCTTTTGCAAAAATACATCTTTTTATCAGGACTGCAACAATTTTACAATTTATTTTATGAGACAAAGTGAACCGTAACGCGGACAGAAGGAGAGAGGTATAAACAAAAAGAGAAGCAATTTTGCTTCTCTTTTTCTAGTTGCGGAGGCCTGACTCGAACAGACGACCTTTGGGTTATGAGCCCAACGAGCTACCAACTGCTCCACTCCGCGATGTTGTGTTTTGATTACGGGTGCAAAGGTACGGTTTTTTTCGTAAACTCCAAATCTTTCTTGATTATTTTTTCAAAAGAAAATAAGATTATTTCGTAAGTCGTTGATTTATAGTAGATATACGATGTGTTAATTAACATTCACTTTAATATTCTACTTCATTTGTTTGTGTGGTACAAAGAAAAAATGTAATTTTGCTCACATATATATGTAATGTGCAATTGAACTTAATATGGCAGTATCAAAGACAAGAGCTAAATTAGTAGACGTTGCCCGTCAGCTTTTTGCTAAGAAGGGGGTAGATGATACTACAATGAACGATATAGCGGTGGCTTCTAAGAAAGGAAGGCGCACGCTTTATACATATTTCAAGAGCAAAGAGGACATTTATATGGCTGTGGTGGAGTCGGAACTTGAAGTTCTTTTGGATGCGATGGAAAAAGTAGCGAAGAAAGACATAGCTCCTGATGAGAAAATTCTGCAGTTGATAGAAACGCACTTGGATTCCATTAAGATGGTGGTTTTCAGGAACGGGACATTGCGTGCCGGTTTCTTCCGTGACATATGGAGGGTGGAGGCTGTACGCAAGAACTTTGATAGGAAAGAAACCGTGCTTTTCCGTCAGATTCTGGCAGAAGGAAAAGAGAAAGGAATCTTTGATATTGATAATGTAGATATTGTTGCAGACATTGTGCACTATTGTATAAAAGGTATTGAAACACCTTACATCCGTGGCCAGATAGGCGAGGAACTGGATGATGAAACCGGTTGGGCTTATGTGGCAAAGATTGTGTTTGGCGCATTGGGACGTAAGGAACAGAAGACAGAATAAACTAACTTTATAATAATAAACAAAAGAATTATGGGACTATTGACAGGAAAAACTGCGATTGTGACTGGTGCTGCTCGCGGTATCGGTAAAGCTATTGCGTTGAAATTTGCTGCTGAAGGAGCAAATATCGCATTTACAGACTTGGTAATTGATGAAAACGGTCAGAATACAGAAAAAGAAATTGCTGCTTTGGGTGTAAAGGTAAAAGGTTACGCTTCTAATGCTGCAAGTTTTGAAGATACTGAAAAGGTAGTAAATCAAATCAAGGATGATTTCGGTACTATCGATATTCTGGTAAACAATGCCGGTATCACTAAGGACGGTCTGATGATGCGCATGAGCGAAGCCCAGTGGGACGCAGTAATTGCAGTCAACTTGAAATCAGCTTTCAACTTTATCCACGCTTGTACTCCTATCATGATGCGCCAAAAGAACGGAAGCATTATCAACATGGCTTCTGTAGTGGGTGTTCATGGAAATGCAGGTCAGTGCAACTACTCGGCTTCTAAGGCCGGTATGATCGGTTTGGCTAAGTCTATTGCTCAGGAATTGGGTTCTCGTGGCATCCGTGCTAATGCTATTGCTCCGGGATTCATCATTACCGATATGACTGCCAAGCTGTCTGATGAAGTGAAGACCGAATGGGCAAAGAAGATTCCTTTGCGTCGTGGCGGTACTCCTGAAGATGTGGCAGATGTAGCTACATTCCTGGCTTCTGATATGTCTTCTTATATATCAGGACAGGTGATTCAGGTTGATGGTGGTATGAATATGTAGTATGACGGTAGTTTACGAGGATAATCATATCATTGTAGTCAATAAGACTTCTTCTGAAATAGTTCAGGGCGACAAGACTGGTGATACTCCTTTATCGGAAACGGTGAAACAATATCTGAAGGAGAAGTATAATAAACCAGGGAATGTTTTTGTAGGTGTCACTCATCGTCTGGACCGTCCCGTAAGCGGATTGGTGGTATTTGCCAAGACCAGCAAGGCTTTGGCAAGACTGAACGAAATGTTTCGTGACAGTGAAGTGAAAAAGACCTATTGGGCCATCGTGAAGAATTGTCCGAAGCAACCCGAAGGAGAATTGGTTCACTATCTGGTGCGTAACGAGAAGCAGAATAAAAGCTACGCTTATGATAAGGAGGTTCCCAACAGTAAAAAGGCGATTCTGAACTATAAACTTATCGGACATTCGGATCATTACTTTCTACTCGAAGTTGATCTGAAGACCGGACGTCATCATCAGATTCGTTGCCAGTTGGCAAAGATGGGATGTCCCATCAAAGGTGATTTGAAATATGGTTCTGCACGTTCCAATCCGGATGGAAGTATTTGTTTGCATGCCCGGCATGTGCGTTTTGTTCATCCGGTGTCTAAAGAATTGATTGAACTCGATGCTCCTGTACCGGATAGTAACTTATGGCATGGATTTCAATGAAAAAGAGTGATGGTTTCATTTAGATGGATCCTCAAATAATTTCAACCGGAGCACAACTTTGGTTATCTACTTTCCTATATAAACGCAAAAAAGCCATTCCCTGAATAGACGAAGTAGGAATGGCTTTTTTGTTGTAGTGTGCTTACTATTATTCGGCAAACTGTGCAAATGCTCCTGATGCTGCGACCGTTATAGCGGTTGTGTCGGCTACTTCTTTCTTAGGCTCAGTTTTTGCAGTGTCTTTGACCTCTTTCTTTGGGTCTTTTTTCACCGGATCCTGTGCCATTGTAAAGAACGATCCACAAGCAAACATAAACATAGCTACTACTAAAACTAACTTTTTCATAATTATTTTCTTGTTAAAGTTCTGATTGTCTGTTTTTAATTTCATGTTAAGGTCTAGGTTAAAACCATCACAAACAAACATAAACATTGCTACTACTATAAAACTAACTCTTTAGTTTTATCTTTCATTTGGTTAAACACTTGTATTGAGTATTTCCCAAATCTTGTGCCAAAAAGAATACGTGTGAACTAATCTGTTGATTTGTAGGTGAGTAAAAAATGAATGGAAATGGGATGCAGTGTGGAATGTTGTGGAAAATGTGGAAAAGGGTGTGGAAATATTCCACACCTTGGTGTTCTTTAGAGGTCGATTCCGTATAGTTTCAGTTTATTGTATAATGTTTTGCGGTCAATATCGAGTAATTGTGCAGCACGGCTTTTGTTGTTTCCTGTTTGTCGGAGTGCTTCCAGTATATGTTCCTTTTCGGCATCTTCATCCCGTAATGTCATTTTGGGAGTTGATAGTTGTGTTTCCAGAATTTCACTACCCAGTTCTGCAAGGCCTATGAAACTGCCTTGAGCAAGCAATGTGGCGCGTTTGATGATATTCTTCATCTGCCTTAGGTTGCCGGGCCAGTGATATTCGAGTAATGCCTTTGAAGCATTGGCATCGAAGCCGATCAGTTGCTTGTCAAGCTCTTTATTAGCCTGGTCGAGGAAGAAGTTGGCAAAAAGAAGGATGTCTCCGCCACGTTCTTTCAGAGTAGGCATGCGCAAAGTAAATTCATTGATTCGGTGGTAGAGGTCTTCGCGGAATGTACCTTTTTCGATGGCTTGTTCCAGGTTCTCGTTGGTTGCAGACACCAGACGGATATCGACAGTAATTTCTGAGTTTGAACCAACAGGGCGTATTTTACGTTCCTGTAGTGCACGAAGAAGTTGAATTTGTATTTCGTAACTCAGGTTACCGATTTCATCAAGAAAGATGGTACCCCCGTTCGCTGCTACAAAAGCACCGGTTTTATCAGAGAGAGCACCGGTGAAGGAGCCTTTGATGTGACCGAAGAACTCAGAAGCGGCCAACTCTTTGGGGATGGAGCCACAGTCGATGGCAATAAACGGTTTGTCGCTACGTTTGCTTAATTGGTGAATACGATGGGCTACATACTCTTTTCCGGTTCCACTGGCACCGTTGATCAGGACTGACATGTTGGTGGGAGCTACCAGGGAATATTAGTTATAGAGTTGTTTGGCAGCATCACTTTCTCCTTCCAGATAGGAATGAGATTCTTGTTTGGTTTTAGGGCTTTTCTCCGTGAGGGGAGTTTTGGGAAGAGGAGCTTCTTTCTTTTGAAGTGCTTCGCTCATTTTCTTAAGCAGCTCTTCGGGATTAACGGGTTTGGCAATATAGTCTTGTGCACCCAGTTTCATTGCTTGTACGGCTGATTGGATATCTGCATATCCTGTCATGATAATCAATGGGATATGGAGCTCTTTCTCACCCATCCATTTCAACAGGTGAATACCATCGTGGTCGGGAAGTCGCAAGTCGGAAAGAATCAGGTCTACCGGTTGTGCATCGATGTGCTTTTGCGCACGTGCAATGTTACTCACTGATGATACATTAAACCCTTTTTTGCCTAACCAGGTTTTTAGCATCATCCCGAACGTAATATCATCTTCAACTATCAGTATGGATCTCATGATGTTAGCTTTTGCCTCTTTTTGTGAGCTACAAAGGTAAGAGGTTTTGAGGTAAAGTCGTATATTTGCAGACTTAAATTAAATAAAAGCGTTATGAAACAGAATTTTTGGATATTATTAATTATACTGGCTTGCAGCGCAGTAGCTTGTAAGTCGGGACAAAAGAAAGATGGAAACATGGAAAAAGAAACTGTATTGAAGATTGAGACCTCTATGGGGGATATCAAAGTAAAGTTGTATAATGAGACTCCGAAACATAGAGATAATTTCATTAAACTGGCTAAAGACGGAACATATAATGGAACGTTGTTTCATCGTGTCATAAAAGACTTTATGGTGCAAGCGGGTGATCCGGAATCGAAAAATGCTCCGAAAGGTAAGATGTTGGGTTCCGGTGATGTAGGTTATACGGTTCCGGCTGAATTTGTATATCCGAAGTATTTTCATAAGAAAGGCGCTTTGTCTGCTGCCCGACAGGGAGATGAAGTGAATCCCAAGAAAGAGTCATCCGGTTGTCAATTCTATATTGTTACCGGAAAAGTGTTCAATGATTCGACACTTCTGAATATGGAACAACAGAAGAATCAGAATAAGGTAACTGAGGCTTTTAATGCTTTGGCGCAAAAACACATGAAAGAAATCTATAAAATGCGTAAGGCCAATGATCAGGACGGACTTTATGCTTTACAAGATACTCTGTTTATACAGGCTGAAGCGGAAGCTGCCAAACAACCCGATTTCCACTTTACTCCTGAGCAAATAAAAGCTTATACAACCGTCGGAGGTACTCCGCATCTGGATGGTGAATATACTGTTTTTGGCGAAGTTGTCGAGGGCATGGACATTGTTGACAAAATCCAGCAGGTAAAAACAGACCGCAGCGATCGCCCGGAAGAGGATGTGAAGATTATTAATGTTTCTGTTATTGAATAAATATGCTGCAAATCAACAGGCATATTCTGGATAATGGTTTGAGATTGGTTCATGCGCAGGACACCAGTACGCAGATGGTTGCGCTCAATATTCTCTATAATGTGGGAGCCAGAGATGAAAACCCGGAGCATACCGGGTTTGCCCATCTTTTTGAGCACCTGATGTTTGGCGGTTCTGTGAATATACCCGATTATGATGCTCCGTTACAATTGGCAGGAGGGGAAAATAATGCCTGGACCAATAATGACATTACCAATTATTACCTCACTGTACCCAGACAGAATGTGGAAACCGGATTTTGGCTTGAATCTGATAGAATGTTGAGCCTCGATTTCAGTGAACGCAGTCTGGAGGTTCAGCGGGGAGTGGTAATGGAAGAGTTTAAGCAGCGTTGCCTTAATCAGCCCTATGGTGATGTTGGGCATTTGTTGCGTCCGCTGGCTTATCGGGTTCATCCTTATCAATGGCCTACCATCGGTAAGGAGCTGTCTCACATAGCCAATGCTACATTGGAAGAGGTCAAAGATTTCTTTTTTCGTTTTTATGCACCTAATAATGCTGTTCTGGCTGTTACCGGCAATATTTCGTTTGAAGAGGCTTTACATCTCACAGAAAAGTGGTTCGGTCCTATCCCCCGCCGGGAAGTTCCTTTGAGGCAATTGCCTCCGGAGCCGGTACAAACGGAAGAACGCCGTTTGGTAGTGGAGAGAAATGTACCGCTTGATTCGCTTTTTATGGCGTACCATATGTGTGACCGCGCGGATAGCGATTATTATGCTTTTGATATCTTGTCGGATATCTTAAGTAACGGACGTTCCAGCCGTTTGAACCAGCATCTTGTGCAAGAAAAGCAATTGTTCTCGAGTATCGATGCTTATATATCGGGAACACTTGATGCCGGCTTGTTCCATATCAGTGGGAAACCGGCAGCCGGTGTGTCGTTGGAAGAAGCTGAGGCTGCGGTGCGTGAAGAGTTGAATGAACTGCAATCTGCTTTGATCCAAGAACAGGAACTCGAGAAGGTAAAGAATAAGTTTGAATCTACCCAGATATTCGGAAATATCAATTATCTGAATGTTGCCACCAATCTTGCCTGGTTCGAATTGAACGGGCGGGCTGAAGATATG
>OGIU01000477.1_pt1 | contig 23827 bp, 45 predicted proteins | sample 1571791 | NCBI WGS metagenome assembly OGIU01 (sample SAMEA2582104, study PRJEB24529) | metagenome | biome: Human gut stool | place: China | collected 2011
CACTACATTGCTGTAATGGTTATCTTCTTATCCTTTTAAGTTATCAACTTTCTATAATATCTTCTGATTCAGTACAGGTGTGAATTATAAAATGCTGTATTAGTTGGATATTTTTCATAATCTTTCGTATTGGGACAATGCCTTTAACAATCGTTGCTTAATTCTCTCTCTTAGATGAATGGGAGACAAGACTTCTATATGTTCTCCGTAACTGATAATCTTATTTTCTAATTCGGGATTGATAATGAGGCACAAAGTTAAGATGTTCTCGTTAATAGTCTGTGAGTGGTGCAATGGCAAAGCATTCAGATAATGGAGCATCGTTTCGGAAACTTTTAGCTTGACTTCTTCTATTGGGGTATTAGAGTTGTTGTCCGGCTCATATACCAGCCCATATACTTGATTGAACTTTTCTGCAACTTGTTCCAGTACTTTTTCTCTTTGGAATGGTTCATCTGTGACAATAAGATTGTGAATCCTATCTAGTCCGAAAGTGCGGAATGCTTTCAATTCATCGACAAAGGCAAACAGGTACCACATTCCCTCAAACTCTTTCAGTAGATAAGGAGAAACGGTATAATCTTTTGATGTGCCATTCTGATAATTTCTATGTTCAAAGCGGACAATCATTTGGTTTTGGATTACTTGTAATAAGCAACCTATGTTTTCAACTCCTTTTGCACGGGGATTGGGGCTAATCGACAAATATTGAAGAATTTTGTTTTTGTCTTTGATAGTGGAAAGGACAATATCAGAACTTTCAGCCAATCCGATAAAATAAAGCAACTTGTCGAAATCCAGCGTATTGTCTGTTTGAGCAAAATAGCCATTTTTCTGTTCATCGTATATAATCTCAATATCGAAATTGCTCCGTATATCGGCTAAGTCTCTTTGGAAAGTTCTTTCGCCTATCTCGGTATCATAGCGTTTCAGATAATCAAGCAAAGTACGCTTGCTAGGATAGTCGTTTTGGAGAATTCTACGAATAAGTAGATAGTCTCTTCTTATGGTGTTCTTTGTTGGCATAAGTTATCTTAGATTGATTGTTAATTGCAGAAAAAGACTAATAGTGCACAATGTCGCACAGTTGTAGCGTTCCCTTTACCTTGTTAGGGAAAGATTTGCTATTCAACTGTACGATTGTGTGGACTGTGCGTTATTTCTTCATTTAAGGAAGATTTAACAGAAGAAATTATTTCAGAATCTTCAAATGGAGTTTCAGAAACTAAGGTTTCCCAGTGATGAACTTTCCCAGTATCCATGTCATAAACTCTATATCTTTGCATATATTTTTTATCCTTTAATTCATTTAGGCCAGCTCTTACACTTTTTTCACCGTCTTTATCTCTACATAAATCAGATATATATATTTGCCAATCATCAGGTTTAGATAATATATAGGTCATAATACCAAGAGCTTTAAATGATAATTCTCTATTGTTTATTAAGTCATTATCAATTTGTGCATATTTGGCTTCTTTAACCACTCTTTTAATTACTGTTGAATCTGTTTTAATATTTGTTTCCATAAAAAATACCTCCTTGAGAAAAACATATAAAAAATGTTCCACAAAGAGGTCTTAACACTTGACTAAATTATGATTAATAATATATAATTAATACATAACAAAGTGAAAGACCTTTTTGGTGGGGCTCTTTAAGTTGAAAGTTTGGTCGCAGACAACTTAAAGAGTTTTTTTCATATCTATTTTCTTCTTTTATTCACAAAAATTTATTTTATAGTCAATATTGTAATGCATTTTCCAAAAGTTATCAACAAAAAAATTAATCAGCCAATTTTTATCCACAAAAAAAGCATATCTTATTATTTCTAAGACATGCTTTAATATTTTTCTATTTTATATTTTTTTAAAGTTTCATATACATCCATAATGGCATCTACATTCTTTTTATTCTCTAATGCAAAATTATATTTATGTTTTGTTCTTCCTAACAAATAATCACAACTAACCTCAAAATAATCTGCTATAACAACTAGTGTCTCTATATCTATCCTTCTATTACCACTTTCCCAATTAGCTAAAGCTGACCTAGAAATATTAAGTACAGCTGCAAGATCTTCTTGATTCATATTTTTATCCATTCTTAATTCGGCAATAATCTCTCCTATATTCATAATATCCCTCCAAGGAATATTATAATTGATACTATTAATTAAAGATTGCAAGTTGCGGTATGAAATAATAAATAAATAAAAGTTTCATTATGAAACAAAAAAATTATAATCCAGCTATAAATTTAAAAATTTCTACAGGGTCTAACTCTAATATTAAAGATAAAGTCAGTATTTTGCTAACAGATAGAGATTTAGTTTTTCTAGTTTCTATCTTAGAAATATATGACTGGCTTACTCCCAGATATAAACCTAATTCCTTTTGGGTTAATTTTTTATTAAATCGAGCCTTTTGTATCATACAATAACCTTTTATGCTTAATAAATTTTCGACAATAAATAATATATTTCGAGCAATTAACAAGGAGTTATACATAATATTTTATTTAAATTTTACAAACAGACAATAGATTTTATAAATTACACACATTTGCTACAACTGTAAAAAATATGTCGAAATATTCCTGTCAGGAATACGATTTTGAGGTATAATACAAATGTGAATTCAACTTGAACAAATGTTCGGGTTGATGTATAATTTTAGCATAAACAAAAGGGGATGTTTGTATGGAAGAAAGAAATAAAGAAAAAATAAAATCAGAAATAATTGAAAATATAAAATATGTACAAAACTTAGATATATTACTCTTTATACATTCATTTATCAATGAATCAAATATATTGAATAAAAAAGAAGCAGTCAATTAAGACTGCTTCTTTTTCTCTATTAAGCCATCTACTAGTATTTTTACAATTTCAATTTCATTTTCATCCAATTCCGATAAGCCTAATATTAGTTTTTTTGTTAGATTGTCTCCCCTGTTAAATATTCTAGCAAGCTCAACTCCAAGTTGTTGGTTGATATTTGTTACAAACATATCACCCTTACCTTCTCTAAGCCATTCTTCATTTACATTAAAGGTAGAGCATATTAACTTTATATGTCTATCTTTAATAGGGCTTTTCCCTATTTCTAATGCTGCATAAGTAGATTGACCTAAACTAAGTTTTTTTGAAAATTCAGCTTGGCTTAAATCCAACTCTGTTCTTAAAATTTTCAATCTTTTATTCATAATATATCCTCCGTGAGTAATTATAATCTAAAAACGATTAAAAATCAATAGAATTATCTAAAACAAGAAAAATACCGAAAAAGAGTTGACAGTTAATCTAAAATGGGTTAACATTTAATCATAAAAAATCGAAAGGAGCAATAATATGTCGGATAAACAAAAAGAAATAGAAAAATTATTAGAAAAAGTCAACGATGATTTGTCAAATAAGGAAAAAATGTTTATTTTAGGTGTTATTGAAGGGCTTAAGTTGGCTAAAACAGCAATTTAGTAAGTAAGAGGTGAAAAGAAATTGGAAAGTATAAAACATATTCATAAAGATGTAGTGATAACAAGAAGTAATGATGGAGAGTTAGTTGTAACAAGTAGACAAGTTGCAGAGGATTTTGGAAAACAACATCAACACGTAACTCAAGCTATAGAAAATCTCATCAGCGAGAATTCGCTTTTGAAAAGTATGATGATGGAAAGTGAATATACAACTGAAAGAGGAAGGAAGTATAAGGAATATTTATTAACCAGGGATGGTTTTAGTTTATTGGTAATGGGATTTACAGGTTCAAGGGCATTAGAATGGAAGCTTAAGTATATAGAAGCATTTAATAAAATGGAACAAGCTATTAAAAATCCTTATGGACATTTAAGTAAAGAGGTACAAGCTATATTTGCATTAGATCATAAGCAACAACAATTAGAGGTAGAAGTTAAAGAACTTAAGGATGGTATGCCACTTTTTAATGTTGAATGTAAAGAGCTCCAGGCTTTAGTTAGAAAAAAAGGGATAGAAGTATTAGGTGGTAAAGGTAGTCAAGCTTATAAGAATAATAGCCTAAGAGGTAAGGTTTATGCAGATATTCAACATGAATTAAAGAGAGAATTTCAAGTTACCAGGTACGAAGCTATCAAAAGGTGTCAGTTAATTAAAGCTAGAGAGATAATTGCAGATTATAAAGTACCTTTCATGCTTAAAGATGAAATTATAAGAGTTAATAATCAAATTAATTTTAAAGACGTGGTTTAAATGATAGGCAATAAAGTATGCACAGCAATACCATATAAAACGTTTAAAGAGAAGATATCTTTAACAAAGAAATATAAAGATAAACATATAGAAGTTTATGAAAATTATATATTAATAATTTATTAGAATTGGAGGATTAATGGAAGGTTTAAATATATGGGGCATATGCACATTTGTAATGCCCCTAGTCTTAGTAATAATTATTGGGTTAATGATGATTATTGTATCTACTGTAGAAGGATTAAATAAGTTAATAAAAAATTAGGAGGTACTTATGGAAAATTTAAGAGAACAACTTTATAAAGCTATTGAGAAATATGGAATAGGTGATGAAAGGACTATTGCTATTAGTGAAGAGTTGAATAAGTTTATTTGTAGGGCTCAAAAACAATATTGTTAAAGTTAAGCATGAGGGAGGTATTGCTTAGTGACAAAATCAATTAGTCAATTAAAGATATCTGAAAGAAAAAAAGTAATTATTAAAAGAATAGATAAGTTAGAGCAATTTATTGCAGAAGAAAATACACATAACCTTGCTAAGAGGGCATTTGAAATTAATTTAAAACACTTAAGAGAAGAGTTTAAAGAATTAGAGATATTGGAGAGGAGTTTATTAAATGAAGAAGCTTAAGAAGTTAACAAGAGAGCAAAAAGGGTTTTTAGCAAATAACGGATTAAATCCAAGAGAGTTTTTAATTGAAAGAGTCACATCAGAAAGCTATGTATTTTATAACATTAATACAAAAGTCTTATGGGATTTTAGGAGATAAAAGAAAAATGGACATACCCCAGCGACCAAACTAAGAGTAAGTCCAAACAAAACAAATCAATATAAGTATAATACAAAAAACATAAAAAATATAGATGTTAGAAAGAGGAAAGTAATAATGGCAGGAAGACGAATGTTTGCAAAGACGATTATAGATAGTGATATTTTTCTAGATATGCCTTTGAGTACACAAGCATTATATTTTCATCTTAGCATGAGAGCTGATGATGATGGATTTATAAATAATTCTAAGAAAATTCAGAGAATGATAGGTTGTGGAGATGATGACTTAAAGCTATTAATAGCAAAAAAATTTTTAATACCATTTGAGTCAGGTGTTGTGGTCATTAAACATTGGAGAATTCATAATTACATTCAGAATGATAGATATACAGAAACAAATTATAAGTTTGAAAAATCCATGCTAAATATAGATGAAAATAAATCTTACACGTTCGAAGAAACTGGAAGAAAATTGATAAAAAATAAGATAGTTAATATTAAAAATGCACCGTATCCAAAATGTATACATGATGGTTACACTTCGGATACACAGGATAGGATAGGTAAGGATAGGATAGGTAAGGATAGGATAGGTAAGAACAACCTAGAAGAGATAACTGAGGATATTTGTAGTAGTATAGAAAAAGACTTAGATGTATTTAAGCATTTTGAAAAGTGTGGCTTTATAGTAAATGCAATGTTAATGGAGCAAATATCTAGTGATATAGAAGTTTATAGCAAACAATGGTTAATAGATGCAGCAACCGAAGCTATGAATAGAGGGAAAATTAATAATTATAAATATGTTTTAGGAATATTACAAAATTGGTTATCAAAAGGAAGGAGTGAAAGTGATGGAAGTAGCAGAATTACTAGCAACAACAATAGGGAAAAGTCTGATGAATGGGTTGGATTATGATACTACTATAAAAGTTTGTGAAAAGTGTGGAGATCCAATTCAAAAAGATATTGTAATTCTAAATGTTCTTAGAAGAGTTCCTATAGTTTGTAGTTGTAGAAAGAAAGAGCTAGAGGAAAAAGCAATTGAAGATGAGAATAAGGAAAAGCAAATTAGATTAAATAGCATATTTAAAAATAGTTTAATGGATGAAAAATTTAAACAATGCACATTTGAAAATTGGAATCATGATATTGGTTCAGAAAAGATTTTTAACATATGTAGTAAATATGCTAGTAACTTTACTAAAGCTAAAGAAAACAATTTAGGTTTATTAATATACGGAGCTCCTGGTAATGGGAAAACTCATGCAACTGCTTGTATAGCTAATTATTTAATGCTAAGAGGAACGCCGACAATTTGTGTAAGTATTAATAAAATGCTTGAAAGAATAAAGGAGACATATTCTTCTTATGGAAAAGAGGGAGAAGAAACTATACTAAAGAGCTTATCTAATGCAGATTTATTAATAATTGATGATTTAGGTACTGAACAAAAAAATGAGTGGTCAGCATCTAAAATATACAACATTATTGATAGCAGGTATAGAAATTCATTACCAACAATTATAACAACAAATATTAATATTAATGACTTGGAAAATATGTATCACAAAAGAACTTATGACAGGCTGATGGAAATGTGTACACCAGTAGTAAGTGATGGTAAGAGTATAAGAGCTCAAAAAGGTAAAGAAAAGTTTAATATATTAAGAGAAATTATAGGATAGTTTGCTATTAATGCTTTAGGGCATTTATATAAATAAAAAATATTAAAGAAAGGACCTTTGGACAGGCTATTAAAAGTAGTGGGGATTACAGATTTAGAATGTTTAAGTTCCTTTCAGAGATATTTATCTGGAGTAGATCATGGATAAAGAGGAATTAGAAGATATTATAACAAGGACAGTTGAATATTACTTTGAAGGCTTAACTTTTAAAGAAGCTATAAATAAAGCGTTAGAAGAAGGGTGAAAATATGGAAATAACTTATGTATACAGAGAAAGATGGAATGGAGAATACAAAGAAAAAAGATTTGATAGTTATGAAAGCTTAGGTAAATGGGTAGCAGATAATGCTACTGAAATAATAAACATAGATTGTATTCAGGAAGAAGATTAGAGAATAATTTGAAATGTTGATATATGTATGGAGGGAGTTTATGAATAACAAGAAAATGGATTATTTTGGGTGTGAAATAAATTACAGTTGCAATGAATGTGAGTGTTTTGAAAGTGATACGTCGAGCAAAAAGGAATTTTTATGCTGTAAGTATTGTTTTAATAATGTTATTTGTTGCGAAGAATGTACTAAAAACAATGAATCATTTGAAATAAATATTGTGAGGTAAATGGAGGAATAAAAATGAAAAAATATGATATAACAGATACTTTTAGAAATAGAGTTCATACAATTAGGGTTACATTCCAATGGCAAGAGTATAAAGGTCATATAGCCTATGAAATGTATGGTAATTGTAGAGGGCTAAATGTTATGGATATTGATTTTGATTGTATGGACGTAGATGACATTAATAGACTTGTAGAAAATGACTGTTCATTTAAATGGAATGAAAATTATGAAGTATGGCAAATGGATTTAAAAGATGAAGAAGGTAATATATGCGAATGTGATATAGAGCCTAGAGAAATAAATGATTATGTGGTTGCTATTGAGATTATTAATTGCAGATTAGAAAATGAAGATTAATTCACGATGGAGGAATTAGAGAATGTATAAATGTGAAAATTGCAGAGTTCAAAGAGATATTGGTGATGATGTATATCTAGTTGAAAGTGCATTTATGGAGAGGTTTTTACCTACTTGTAGCAAGAAATGTGCTGAAATAATCAAAGAAAGAGAAGTTAATAAAGTACAAATCATATTTGATAGAATGAAAAATACAGAAATTAAAAAAGAACGTTGGTAACGAACAATTTGAAATTATTGCGAACTAAATGATCTTTGAAAATTGAATAGTACGGTATTTACAAATTATGTTATAATTAATTCGTAATTATGTCATATTATGAAGCAAAGGAAGGAGAAGATATTATGAGTAAAAATATTAAATTACTATACTGCATTTTAGGGAGCGTAATTTTAGCTTTAACAAGTATTCCTATATTTTATGCTGCAGTTCACTATATTCCTATAGTTGGATTTTATTTAAGTCAGTTACTTAATTTTATTTCAGCTATAGGAGTGATACTAACTATATATTTTGCTATAGTATTAATAAAAGAAAATTGGAGTTTTAAGTAGATAATATTAAATTAATGAAAATACCGTATTATTCAAAAAAAGAATATGCGGTATTTTTATTGCGTAATTCATTAATAGTGAGAAGAAATGGGGAAAGTAAATGAAATTAGAATTTAAAGTTTATTCAGTAAATGAAGAATCTATATATTACAAAAGTTTGATAAAAGCACATGAGAGGACAAGGAAAGCATTAAAAGCACCAATACACTTTTTAAATGAATTTATAGTAGTAGGAGAAGATGATGAAAATTACAGAGTACATCAATTAGATGAAACTGGGTTATCAGTATTTGGAGGATGTGAGTTAGATTTAACAGCTCTATCTATTCCGAAGAGTGATTTTAAGTGGGATAGAACAACATACGTAGAATTAGATATACCTAAGATTTATTTAACAATAGATATTATAGATAAAATTAAGGAATTAAATAGTTAACAAATAATTCAAAAACACTCTTTGTTAAGGTTGGAGGTAAAAAATGAATTTTGTAAAAACAGGATATAAACCATCAAAGATTCAAGCACAAAGAAATAGGATTGTAACTATTTCAAAAAAGTTAGAATTAAGTTGGACATTTGATGATGAAGTGAATGAATACTTAGAACAAGGATGGAAACTAGATAGAATCGAAACAGTTAAGAAAGATAATGATATTTTATTAATTGGATTCTTAAAAAGGTATTAAGCTAAATTCAAAAACATGAGGAAATTAAGGAGTGGTTTTATGGAAAGGGCATTTCTAGTAACGAAAGATAGTAATTATTATAAAGACGTGCAAAAGTATGTAGGTATGGTTCAAAAACAAAAACAACAGGTAGCAGATTTTGAAAAGAGCGTAGACATAGAAGCTAATGAATATGCAGTTACTGGTGACGGAGGATGTAATTGTCCATTTGATGAGTTCGATAAGAGTGAAATAAGATTTTATATAGTTCCCACAAAAAAGGATAAAACAAAATTCCAAAAGCAATTATTAAAACCTATGTTAAATGGATTAAGTCAATTTAGAAGGAATGGCAAAATATCAAGAGAGTTTCAGCAATATTGTGTAGACAATAAAGTTATCATAAATATATTGCAACCAGATCTAAGAGATTATTTAAAATCAATAGACTGGGCTGGTTATACAAGACAAATGATAGAATGTGATGAAGGTTATTATTTAAAAGTAACAAGCGAGTTATTAAAAGAATATGACAATCCAAAAGGGTTCATTCCTATACCGATGAGTGAGTTTTATAAAAAATTAGAGGAAAAGAATAATAAATAGTTACTTTTGGATATAGCTTAGTGTCAGATTAAGAAGAAAAAAGAGAGTAATTACAGGCAATGATAGAGATAGTTAAGACGAGAAAACAACAATTAGAAGAAAGAATTAAAAGATTAGAAAGCTATGTTTATGAAGATGATAATACACCACAGCTTAAGAAAATATATGAAGATCAAATACAATTTTTAAGAGAAGAGTTGAAGGGGCTAAAAAATAAAAATTAATCGAAAATAAAATGCTCGTAAATGAGCAATTATGTATAAAGGAGATACAATGAGAGAAGAAAAGCTAAAAGACATAAGAGAAAAATTACAATTATATCCAATAAGAACAATTAAAATAGAAGATATGAAACTTGAATTAGAAGAGTTGGAGCTAGGAGAAACTTTAAAGTCACAGGGATATGAAGAAGCAGTACAATGTTCTCCAAGATGCAAAAACAATGATGAATTAATTTATAAAAAAAATAGCTTAAAAGCAAGAATAGCTTATTATGAAACAGTAAATAAGAGAGTTGATAATTGGCTAAATTTAATTAAAACTTTAAAAGCTAAAGAAGCTATTATATGTATATATATAAATAAAATGAGTAAAACACAAGCTGCTAAAAGGCTGGATAGATGTAGGAGACAAATAGATAATTTAGTAAGACAAGGTGAAGAAGAAATATATAATTCAATTTATAATAAGAGTGAAAATTTCCACAAAGTTTCTTAGAAATTTCTATAAAATTTCCGAAAAATTTCTCACAAATTTCTCAAAATACATGATATCCTAGTATTATAGAAAATATGGAAAGCGCTTAGAGAAGTTCTAAGTGCTTTTTTTATTGAAAAAGAGGTGAGTGTATTGTGACAATAAGAGAAATATTAAAAGAAGCTCAACCAGATCATTATAGAAAGTTAGTTAAGAAGCACTCTAATAAAAAGCCTAAAAAACTAACTGAAAAAGAAATTAAAGAGTTGATGGGACATAGTTCTTATAAAAGAGGAGCCGGTGGAGCTATTAGGCAGGTGAGATAATGTGGCAAGAAAGAGGCCATCTAAGCCTATTAAATCAAGAGAAAAAGTTTTAGATATACAAGATTATCTAAAATACAAAAATGAAAGAAATTATATCTTATTTTTAATTGGAGTGACTACTGGGTATAGAGCTGGTGATTTAGTAAAACTAAAAGTTAGAGATATAAAAGAAGCTTTAAAGCGAGGAGAGTTCACTATTTATGAAGGTAAGAAGATGAATTCTAAAAATATAAGAGAAAAAAATAGAAGACCTAGAACTGTTGAGTTATTACCAAAGGTTGCTAAAATACTTAAGGAATATATAAAAGAAAAAAGAGATTATGAATACATGTTTCAAAGTAGAAAAGGCAACAATCAACCAATAGGTGTGCAAGCAGTAAGCAATATACTAAAAGATGCTGGAGAGTATTTTGGGTTATATGACATAAGTGCACATAGTATGAGAAAAACTTATGCATATAAAATATATATAGATAGTGGATGTGATATAGTGGCTGTAAAAGAGCTACTAGGCCATAGGAGCATAGAAGAAACTAAAGCTTATATAGGTTTAGATAGAGAGAAATATCATCAATATAGCAAAGCATTAAATGACTTTGTAAGATGATATTTATTTTTTTTAGAGTGTGAATGTTTAATTTTTGAGTGTATTAATATTAAGGTGCAAAAAAATAATGCATATATTAGTAATAAAAAATAAAAATGAATGTGTGATTCCCTATATAAATAAAACATTCAAACACAAAAATACGAATAATAAAATGATAAAATATTTAAAAGTTCGTATGGTTTTTGTTATGTTTTTATTGTATTATTATAAAATAAAGGGGGAATAAATATGGCATTATTTAGTCCGAAAGGAAAATCAATAACACCAGAAGAATATATTGATAAATACGAAATAGGAAACTTAGAAAATCAAGAAGTTATAAAAAAAATAGCTAAGGATTTAACTGAAAGTAAATTAACTAAAGAAGCTTTATCAGATAAAGCAAATGTAAACTTAGAAGTACAAGTGTTATATTTAGAAACTTTAGTAGAGCAAAACTGGTTAATATTAAAGCAATTAGAAAAATTAAATAATAAGTAAAGACACTCTTATAGGGTGTCTTTTTTTATTGCAAGGAGATAACAATGGCTAAGGAATGGGCAAAGAAGTTTTATAAATCTAAAGCTTGGATTAAGTGTAGGAATAGTTATATTAGCTCTGTATATGGTCTATGTGAGAGATGTGAGAAGCCAGGATATATTGTGCATCACAAAGTACATCTTAATCAAAGAAATATAAATGATCCTAATGTAAGCCTTAATCATGACAACTTAGAGTATTTATGTTTAGAGTGTCACAACAAACATCACGACTTTGAGAGAAAAAAGAAGTCTATAACTAGAGAAGGATTAAAGTTCAATGAGAATGGAGAGCTGATTAGAGAAGATACTCCCCCCATTGAACAACCATAAAATGGCTATTTGGAGACCGAGGAGAGGACATAAATTTTCCTCCACATGAAATTTTCAAAAGTAAAGGGGGGTATATTTTTGAGTATTTCCGAACAATTAGAGAGAGAAAAGAAAATTAAGCAAGAGATAAATAGAATTAAAAAACTTTATAAAGATTTATCAAGAGATAAAGTTAAAGTTGTAGAAGGATTAATTAATGAAGCAGCATTTATGAAGCTAACTTTAGAAGAGTTAAGAGAAGATCTATTTAGAAATGGATTTACTGAACTTTATGAAAATGGTACACAAGTAATTAATAGAGAAAGACCAGAAGCTAAGATTTATTCAACCATGATTCAAAGGTATTCAAATGTAATGAAGCAATTGATTGATTATATGCCATTAGAAGAAAAGGAAGAAGAGCAGGATGAATTAATGAAGTTTTTATCAAAAGGAAAGATTAAAAAATGACATATATAGAAGAATATTATAACAAAATAATTTCAGGAGAAATAGTAGCCTGTAAGAGAATTAAGCAGGTATATAAAAAGTTAGTTGATGATTTATATAATCCTAAAGGCAACTGGATATTTGATGAAGAATTAGCAAACAAGCCAATTGAATTTATAGAGACATTTTGTAAACAAGCACAAGGAGCTATGGGAGAAAATCTAAGGCTTGAATTATTTCAAAAAGCAAAGTTACAAGCGATATTTGGATTTGTAGATAAAGATACAAGACTTAGAAAATATAAAGAGTGTTTGACTATAGAAGGGCGTAAAAATGGAAAAACTACAGAATTAGCAGCTGTTAATCTTTTTATGCTTATTGGAGATGGAGAAGGAGCTGCCGAAAATTATTGTGTAGCAACTAAACTTGAACAATCTCAAAAATGTTTTATGGAAAGCCATAATATGATTAAACAGTCAACTTTACTTTCTAAGCACATAAGAAAGAGAAAAAGTGATTTATATTTTAATCCTACAATGTCATTTATTAAAGCTTTAGCATCTAATAGTAATGGATTAGACGGGCTTAATAGTCATATGGTTATTATTGATGAATTAGCAGCTATTAAAAATAGAGATTTATATGATTTGATGAAGCAAAGCATGTCAGCAAGAAGACAGCCTTTGCTTTTTTGTATTACTACAAATGGTTTTGTAAGAGAATCTATATTTGATAGTCAATATGAATATGCTTGCGATATATTAGATGGAAAATCAACTGATGAAGAATTTTTACCATTTATTTATGAATTAGATGATAAGGATGAATGGGATAAAGAAGAATGTTGGATAAAAGCAAATCCAGGGCTTGGAGTTATAAAAAATATTAATGACTTAAGAAGCTATGTTAATAAAGCTAAACAAGATGCATCATTTAAACCAACTGTTATGGTTAAAGATTTCAACATGAAGGAAAATAGTGCTAGTGCTTGGCTTAGATGGGAAGAACTCAATAATGAAACTAAATTTGATATTGAAGAAATGGGATTCAGGTATGGGATTGGTTGCTTTGACCTTGCTGAAACTACCGATTTAGCTTCTGCAAAAGTTCTTTGTAAAAGAAGAGATGATAATAATATTTATTGTATATCAATGTATTGGGTACCAGAGGAAAGATTAAGACAACAGTCTATAAAAAATGATTCTGATGATAATGTTCCATATTTATTATGGGAAAAACAAGGGATATTAAGGACTTGTGAAGGAAATAAAATTAATCCTTATGACATACTTAAATGGTTTATTGAAATTAGAGATTTATTTGATATTTATATTCCATGGTTAGGTTATGATCCTTGGCATGTAGATGAAAGTTTAAAACAAGCTTTCAAAAATGAATTTGGTAAAGATTCAATGATACCAGTAAGACAAGGTGTTTATACATTATCAGCTCCTATGAAAGAATTGAAAGCAGACTTAGAAGCACATCAAGTCATTTACAATAATAATCCTATTGATAAATGGTGTTTAAGCAATACTGAAATTAAAACTGATATTAATGGCAATATTCAGCCTATTAAAGGTGTAGATAGAAGAAAAAGAATAGATGGAGCTGTATCTTTGATTATTGGATATGTAGTTTTAAAAGATAAAATGAGTGAGTATGAAAATATGATTTAGAAAGGGGGGATAATTATGGGGTTTATAAGGAATCTATTAAATAGAAGCATATCTAAAACTAGGTTTGAGTTAATAGAAGATAGAGGAAATGGGTTTTATTCATGGAACGGTTCTATTTATAAATCAGATATAGTTAGAGCTTGTATAAGGCCTAAAGTGAAAGCAGTTGGTAAATTAATACCACAACATATAAGGAATAATGGTGTTGAAGGGTTTAAACTTAATCCAGAGCCATATATTAGATTTTTATATGAAGAGCCTAATCCATATATGAGTGGACAAGTATTTAGAGAAAAAATGGCTACACAATTAGCTCTAAATAATAATGCATTTGCTTTATTAGTAAGAGATGAAAATGGATATCCAATTGAAATGTACAATATTCCATGTGTCGGAGTTGAAGCTATTTATAATTCCTATGGAGAGTTATTTTTAAAGTTTACTAATAGAAATGGGGTTGTGGTTACTTATCCATACACAGATATAATACATTTAAGGCAGGATATAAATGAAAATGATATATTTGGGGATAGTCCTAAAGATGCGTTATTACCATTAATGGACGTTGTATCTACAACTGACCAAGGAATAATAAAAGCTATTAAAAATTCAGGAGTAATAAAATGGTTATTAAAGTTCAATAGTGCTATGAGACCAGAAGATATTACAGATCAAACTAATAAATTCACAGAAAGCTTTCTTAATATAGAAAATAGTGGTGGAGCTGCTGGGGTAGATACTAAGGCTGATGCTAAGCAAATAGATCCAAAAGATTATGTTCCAAATGCAGCTATAATAGATAGGACAACTCAAAGAATTTATTCTTTTTTCAATACAAACGAGAAGATAGTTCAAAGTAAATATAATGAAGATGAATGGAATTCTTATTATGAAAGTGAGATTGAACCATTAGCTATGCAGTGGAGCAATGAAGATACTAGAAAAATATTTACAAGGAGAGAAAGAGGATTTGGGAATAAGATTATTTATTCTGCAAATAATCTTCAATATTCTTCAATGAGTACTAAGCTAGGATTACAAGCTATGGTAGATAGAGGAGCCATGACACCAAATGAATGGAGAGAAGTTTTAAACTTACCACCAGTTGAAGATGGAGATAAACCTTTAAGAAGGTTAGATACTGTAGCTATTGGGGAAGGAGGTGATAAATAATGATTTATATTGATGTAAAAGGTGAAGTAGTTACAAGTGGGAATGAATGGCTTTATGATTGGTATGGAATACAAGCTACATCTCCAAAACAAATAACAAGAGCATTAAGAAATGCTAATGGGCAACCAGTTACTATTAAAATTAATAGTGGAGGTGGAGATGTATTTGCAGGTTGCGAAATTTATAATGAACTTAAAAGTTATAATGGTGAAGTAACAATAGAAATACATGGATTATGTGCAAGCATAGCAAGTGTTATTGCTATGGCTGGTAAATGTAAAATGTCTCCTTTAGCTGAAATAATGATACATAATGTATCTACTTCAACAAGTGGAGATTATAGAGATATGGAGCATACAGCAGAAGTATTAAAAAAAGCTAATAAAACTATTGCTAATGCTTATGTTTTGAAAACTGGAATGACAGAAGAAGAAGCATATAATCTAATGGATAAAGAAACATGGTTTACTGCTGATGAAGCTTTAGAGCTTGGGTTAATAGATGAAATAATGTATTCTGATGAAAAAGTAGATAAAAATTTACTTAATTCATTAAAAAATAATGCTATTACTTTTTGTAATAGCATAGGAAAGTTAGATAATAACTTATTAGCAAAATTTAAAAATTACAAACCTAATCAACCTATTGAAAATAATGAGGTTGATTTTTTTATGAAAAAAAAATTAAAAGCTAAATTAGAATTAATGAAATTAAAAGGAGGCGTTCAATAATGAACAAAGAACAATATTTAGAATTAAGAAATGGGCTTTATACAGAAGCTGAAAATTTAATAAATGAGGGTAAAATAGAAGAAGGTCAAGCTAAAATGAATGAAATTACTGATTTAGACAATAGATTTGAGAATGAAGCTAAGGCTTTAGCAAACTTAAATGCATTAAAAGACAATGTTAGAGTTTCAAATTTAAATAATTTATCAAATGGACCTATAGCTGGAAATACTATTTCAACTTTTGGAGAAAATAATTCAGAAGATTTCTCTAATACTGTAGAGTATAGAAAGGCGTTTATGAATTATGTAACAAAGGGTATATCAATTCCTGGAGAATTTAAAAATGTAGCAGGTCCAACAAAAACTACAGATGTAGGAGAAATGATACCTGAAACAGTATTATCAAAAATAATTGAGAAGATGGAAGCTACAGGAATGATACTTCCTTTAGTTACTAGAACATCTTATAAAGGTGGATTAACTATTCCTACTTCAACTGTAAAACCAACTGCAACTTGGGTAGCAGAAAGCGCAACATCAGATAAGCAAAAGAAAACTACAGGATCTATTACTTTTGCTTACCATAAATTAAGATGTGCTATATCTAATTCATTAGAAGTAGATACTATGGCTTTACCAGTATTCGAAACTACTTTTATAAATAATGTAGTTGAAGCTATGACTAAAGCTTTAGAGCTATCTATTATAAGTGGTACTGGTTCTGGACAACCAAAAGGAATATTAAAAGAAACTGTTGCTGAAGGTCAAAACATTGATGTTGCAGCTGGAGGGAAATTAGAGTATCAAACATTAATATCAGCAGAAGCAGCATTACCATTAGCTTATGAAAATGGAGCTGTATGGTTTATGACTAAAAAAACATTTATGTCATTTGTAGGAATGGTTGATACAAATGGACAACCTATTGCAAGAGTAAATTATGGAATTAATGGACAAGCTGACAGAAGCTTATTAGGAAGAAGAGTAGTATTAAATGACTATATGGATTCATACGCTGACACTGTGGAATCAGATAAAATAGTAGCATTCTTATTTAATCCTTCTGACTATGTGCTTAATACAAATTTAAATATGACTATAAAGAGATATGAAGATAATGATACTGATGATCTAGTAACTAAAGCTTTAATGTTAGCTGATGGTAAGGTTGTAGATAAAAATTCATTAGTAACTATAACTAAAAAAAACGCTTAATTGAAGCTAAATTATATTCAGAAATAGACTATTCAAACAACACAGTTGCTGAACTTAAGCAAATAGCTAAAGAAAATAATATTATTGGATATTCTAGTATGAATAAAACTCAACTTATTGAAGCACTTAGTATATAGCTAAGTGCTTCAATTTTTAGGAGAAATTATGTTAGAAAAGGTTAAATTAGCATTAAGAATAAAGTCAAATATATTAGATTTGGAAATAGAGGATTTAATAGAAGCTTGTAAAATAGATTTATCTATTTCTGGAGTTAAGAAAATAGAAGAAAGTGATCCTATTATAAATAGAGCAATTATTTTATATTGTAAAGCTAATTTTGGATTAGAAAATAAGGATAGTGATAAGTATCAAAAGTCATATGATTTACTTAAGCAATCTTTAAGTTTGTGTGGTGATTATAATGTGGAGCAATAGTTTAGTTTTAATATCAGAAAATCCTAAGTTTGATGATATAGGCAATCAAATTTCAGATGAGAGTAGAAAAGAAATTTATTGTAATGTCAAATCTATTTCCAGAAGTGAATTTTATAATGCTTCAACAGCTGGGCTTAAGCCATCTTTGATATTTTCAATTCACTTATTTGAGTACAATAATGAAATAAAAGTAGAATTTAATGGTGTTATTTACAATGTAATAAGAACTTATATGGTTAGCGCAGATGAAATAGAGCTAACTTGCGAGAAGGTGTTAGGAAATGGCAGTTAAGATTAAAGGAATAACTGAAGAATTTAATAAAATAATGAAAGAATATACTGATGAAGTTGAAAAAGGAGTAGCTTTAGCAGGAACTAATGTAGCTAAAAAAACTGTAAAGCGATTAAGAAAAACTAGTCCAAAATACAAAGGGAAAAATGGTGGAAGTTATGCTAAGGGATGGAGAGTTACAGAGATAGATGGGAAAAATGTTATTCATAACAAGACAGACTATCAATTAACACATCTCTTAGAAAATGGACATGCTAAAGTTAATGGAGGCAGAGTCGCTGCAAGAGTTCATATAAGACCAGCAGAGGAAGAAGCAATAAATGAATATATTAAAGAAGTTGAAAAGGTAATAAAGAGATGACATTACAAGAGCTTAATAATATTTTAAAGTCTACTGGATATGAAGTTGCTTATTCTCATTTTAATACACCTATAAAACCACCCTTTATAACCTATTTAATATCAAATAGTGAAAACTTTATAGCAGATAATAAAGTTTATAAAAAAATAGATAATATTAAAATTGAGCTATATACAAGCATAAAAGATTTACAAGCAGAAGAAAAATTAGAAAAATTATTAGATGAAAATGATATAGCTTATGAAACTGATGAAACATGGATAGAAAGTGAGAAGTTATTTCAAAAAATATATGAAGTGAGGTCGATATAAATGTCAGAAAATAAAGTTACATTTGGATTAAAAAATGTTCACTATGCCATTATAACAGAAGGAGAAGAAGGAAGTATAACTTATGGAACTCCTGTAAGAATACCAGGAGCAGTTGAAATAAGCTTAGAGCCAAGAGGAGAAATGACAGAATTTTATGCAGATGACATGTTATATTATGCTGCTCAAAATAATCAAGGGTATGATGGTACATTAAATATTGCTAATATTCCAGATCAATTTGCAATAGATTGTTTAGGAGAGGAACAGGACGAAACAGATAAAGTAATTACAGAAAAAGCTGATAAAGAAGGAAAGCCTTTTGCTCTACTATTTGAGTTTGATGGAGATGTAAAAGCAACAAGACATGTGTTATATAATTGTAGTGCTAATAGACCGACAATAGCATCAACTACAAAGAGTAATTCTAAGGAGCCTAATACAAATGAATTATCTTTTGTATCAAGTCCTAGAAGTACAGATTTATCAGTGAAAACAAAAACCACAACAAGTACACCAGCAAACATTTATGATAACTGGTATAAAAAGGTGTACGAAAAGGCTGCAGCAATGTCTTTGGAGAAAGTAAGTAAAGGGAAGGAGTAAATAATATGGAAAAAACAATATTAATTGATGGAAAACAAGTAACATTTAAATCCACTGCAGCAACACCATTACGTTATAAAAGACAATTTGGGAAAGATTTTTTTGCAGACATAATAAAGTTAAGTGCTTTAGATGGATTAAATAGCAAGAAAATAGATATGAAAAAAATAGACAAATTAGATTTTGATGTTTTTTATAATGTATTTGGGTTCTTGCAAAAACTGCAGACCATAAAATTCCTGATCCTTTGACATGGCTTGATGGATTTGATGAATTTCCATTGTTTGATATTATTCCAGAACTTCAGGAATTAATATTATCAAGCATAAAAACTAAAAAAAAATAGAAAATTCAAGTGGGGATAGTGAAAGTTTAACAACTGAACTATTCCTTTATTTATGTAAAAAAGTTGAGTTAGATATATATGAATTAGAAGAAATGACAATAGGAATGTGCCTTGACTATATGGACGAATGGATTGAAAGAAATAATAGCAATAATACAAATAATAAACAAGCTAGAAAAGCTACACAAACTGACTTTGACAACTTCTAATATAAGGGGGTGAATGATATGGCAGGAAAAAGCAGAATAAAAGGAATCACTATCGAGTTAGAAGGAAAAACCACAGGGTTAGAAAAAGCCATTAGTGATGTAACAAGTAAGTCTATGGATTTACAAGGAGAGTTACGAGATGTTGAAAGACTATTAAAGTTTGATCCAGGTAATGTTGAGGCATTAGCACAAAAACAAGAGATATTAACTAAGCAACTTGAAAATACTACTGAAAAACTTAATAGATTAAAGGCAGCACAAGCAGAGGTTGAAAAACAATTTAATAGTGGTGAAATTGGTGAAAAACAATACAGAGCCTTTAGAAGAGAAATAGAATACACTGAAAAATCTATAAGTAATTTAAAAGAGAAGTTATCTAGGGTGGATGGAGAAGGTATTAAGGAAGTAACAGAAGAGGTTATAGATTTACAAGGTGAATTAAAAGAGGTAGAGAAATTATTAAAATTTGATCCAGGTAATGTTGAGGCGTTAGCTCAAAAGCAAGTGTTATTACAAAAGCAACTTGAAGAATCTAATAAGCAGTTAAATGAATTAAAGCAAACACAAGCAGAGGTTGAAAATCAATTTAAAAATGGAGATATTGGAGAAGGTAAGTATAGATCTTTTAGAAGGCAAATAGAGTTTGCAGAAAAATCAGTTAAAGATTTAGAGAATGAAATATCTCAACTTGATGGAAGCGAAGTACAAGAATTAAGAACAGATTTTAATAGAGTAGAAGAAAGTTCTGACGATGCAAAAGAAAGTGTTAAGGAGTTAGGAAATGAATTACTAGAATTAGCTGCAGGAGCTGCCGCAGTTGATGGAATTGGTGGAGTAATTGAAAAAGCCTTAGAAGTATCAAGTATTAATACTAAAATTGATATAACTTTCGACGTACCAGAAGAGTCAAAACAGAGTGTAAAAGAAGCTATAAACTCGGTGAGTGCGTATGGCGTAGATGCAGAAGAGGCTTTAGAAGGTGTTAGGAGACAATGGGCCTTAAACAAAGATGCAACAGATGAAAGTAATGCTTCTGTAATAAAGTCAGCAGGTGCAATAGCTGCAGCTTATAATGAAATAGATTTTACTGAACTTATTCAGGAAAGTAATGAGATGGCAAGTAGCATGAATATGTCTAATGAAGAAGCTTTGGCAATGGTAAATTCGTTGTTAAAGATAGGATTTCCACCAGATCAGTTAGATATAATATCTGAATATGGGAGTCAACTTGCACGTGCTGGGTATAATGCAGAAGAAATACAAGGTATTATGGCAGCTGGTGTTGAGACAGGAACTTGGAATATAGATGTACTATTAGATGGTCTAAAAGAGGGAAGAATCGTTTTATCGGAATTTGGGCAAACAGTAGATGATACAACTGCAAAAATGCTAGGCACTACAGGAGAACAATTACAAAAGTGGGGTAAAGCTGTGGCTGCAGGTGGAGAAGAGGGTAAAAAAGCAATGCAAGAGGTTGCACAGGCTATAAAAAATATAGATGATGCGACAATACAAAACCAAGCTGGAGTCGCTATTTTTGGAACTTTATGGGAAGAGAATGGAACTAAAGTAACAGATGCAATTTTAGGAATGAATGATAACCTTTCTACAACAAGTGAAAATTTAGGAGAACTAAATGAATTAACATCGGGATTAGATGTAGATCCTGCAATAGCAATGCAACAAGCTATGTTAGATTTGCAATTAGCATTACAACCATTGTTAATATTTATTGCTGAATTAATTGGACATATAGCACAGTGGATACAAGATAATCCAACTTTGGCGGCAACAATAACTGCAGTCTTAACAGTTTTAGGAATATTGATGGGGCTATTTATGGCATTATCGCCTATAATCACAGCACTAACTGGATTATCTACAGCTTTAGGAGTTGGAATTGGGACTATAGCATTACCAGTTTTATCAGTTATATCAGCAATAGCAGCATTAATAGCAATAGGAGTATTGCTATATAAAAATTGGGATGAAATAAAAGCTAAATCTATTGAAATTTGGGGAAGTATAAAGAATTTCTTTAGTGAAACATGGAGTAATATAAAAGAAATTTTTTCAAATGGATTAGAAATAGTTAAATCTTATGTAAAGGAAAAGTTCAGCAATATAAAAGATTCTATTTCAGGAAAAATGAAAGAAGTTAAAGAGACAATATCAAACATTTGGAACAATGTCATGGATTTCTTTAAAAATATTAATTTATTTGATATTGGTAAAAACATAATTCAAGGACTAATAAATGGTATAAAGAATATGGCTAGTAGCGTTGTTGATAGTGTTAAGGGTGTTGTAGATGGAGCTATTCAAGGAGCTAAAAAGCTATTAGGAATACATTCCCCTTCAAGGGTATTTAAGCAGTTTGGTGTTTATACTGGTGAAGGATTTGTAAATGGTATAACAGAAATGAAAGATGAAGTAGCAAGAGCAGGACAAAGAATGGCTGACGCTTCAATTCCTAATATAGTAGCACCTGATTTCAGCAGTAATGGATCATTAGAGTCAAACCAAATTAATGTATACTTAACAAATGAAACTAAATTGGATAGCAAAACAATAGGAAAAGAAACTAAAAATCTTGTTGTAAATGATGTAGGAAGAAGCGCTAAAAATTATATGGTTAAGAAAGGTAGGGTTAGATTTGCATAGATATTTTATTATTTTTAATAACAAAACTAACTTAGATGTTAAGACGATGATAGAGACAAGACCCTCAAAACCTGCCCCAGAAATGGAATATGAAACAGTTAAAGTACCAGGTGGGAGAACTTTATATATAGAGAAAGGATATAGTGATGTAGAAATACCTATCGAATTTAATTTTATCTCTAAAGATGCATCTGAATGGGATAAGGATTTTAGGATTATAAAGAAATGGTTATTATCCCAAATAAATAATAAATTAAAATTTAGTGATGATTTAGAAGTTTATTATAGAGTTAATTCGGTAGTAATAGATACTCCTGAAAGATTAATAAGAAAAGCTGGGAAATTTACAGTTACATTTCTTTGTGACCCGTATGTTTATATAGATGAAGATGAATTTAAATTAGATAATTATGTGTATAATGATTATTTAGTTTCTAAGCCTATTTATCGTGTTGTAGGGGAAGGATACTTAACTCTTAATATAAATAATAAAGTTATAAAAGCTAATGTAGGACAAGAATTAATTATAGATACTGATAAAGGTCTATGTTTTAAAGAAGGAATAATTAATAATGTAGCTCTTGAAGGTAAATACGAAGATTTATACTTACAAGAAGGTTACAATAACTTTTCTTGGACAGAGGGATTTGAAATTTATATTACTCCTAATTTGAGGTGTTTATAATGATAGAGATATATTTAAAAACTAATACGAATTATGATAAAAATGGAGATATAACTCTAGATCCAACTTCATGTGCATATAAAGATAGTGAAAGTTTAGTGACATTAGAGCATTTTATTGATGATGAAGGTAGATGGAAGTATATTAATTTTGAAAATGTTATTGCTGCAGAGGAAAATGGTAAGAAAAAATTTTATAGAATATATAATGTAGTTAGGGAATTGTATAGTGTAACAGCTTATGCAAGGCCTATTTTTTATGATTTAATAGATAAAGTTTTATTAGATGTAAGACCTACTAATAAAATAGGTCAAGAAGCTTTAAATATAATTTTAGCAGACACAGGATTTACAGGACATAGTAATATTTCAAATTCAAATACCGCTTATTATGTTAGAAAAAACATTGTAGAATCTCTTTTAGGGGATGAAGAAAATTCTTTTATCAATCGTTGGGGTGGAGAGTTCTATTGTGAAAACTTTGATGTTTATATCAATGATAGAATTGGTGCTGATAACGGAGTTAGAGTTGAATTTGGATATAACCTTAATGAAATAGAAGAGGATGTAAATATAGAAGAAGTAGTAACTAGAATAATTCCAGTCGGGTATGATGGAATTATGTTAGAAGGTAATGCTCAATGGGTAGATAGTCCTTTAATAAATAAATATACCAAACCTAAAATGAGGGTTATAGAATTCTCTGATATAAAAGTTAA
>OGIU01000493.1_pt1 | contig 23300 bp, 12 predicted proteins | sample 1571791 | NCBI WGS metagenome assembly OGIU01 (sample SAMEA2582104, study PRJEB24529) | metagenome | biome: Human gut stool | place: China | collected 2011
AAAAGTATTTACCTTTATTTTTAGATGAACAAATTTCAGAATATGTATTACAACGCATTATAGGACGTGAAAAAGATCGGCAAGGGCTCGTTATGGCAGAATCTCTTGGCGTTTCGTTTGATGTGGGGGTATCTATTTTTATATTTTTAGTACACGGTCTATATGCTGTTAATAAACAATATAAGTGGTCTCAGAGCGATGAGTGGTTAGAAGCTCAGAAAATTATTTTTGAACTAGTTTATCGTGGATTACAAAGTAAATAGAATTTATACACGTTTATATTTTGAGATTCATTAAAGTTTTATACAACGAAAAAAGGACTCCAACTGGAGTCCTTTTTTCATGTAAGGGGAGTGTTAGTATTAATATCAAATGAACCATGTATTTAAACAAGTAGTAGGTTTGGGGTTAGTAATACTTGTCGGGAGATAAATACACGTATGGTAACCAGGGAATTGTTACCTCTATTTATCATTTGACATTTTCATTATAAGAACAAAAAATGAGTTGAAAATGAATTTTTTTAAGAAATTTCTTTTAATTTCTTGAAATTCTAAAAAAGATAATAATTAAGTTTAATTATTGTTGATAAATATGGGACAATTTTGGTATTATATATAAAGGAGAAGTTGTATATTTTATAAAGGTTTAATGGCTATTAGAGTTTTATAAAGTATACAGCTCTATAGCATGAGAGGAGCAGTCATATGAGGAAAATATTTACCATATTGTCCCTTTTGTGGCTACTCAGTATAGGGGGGACTGCTAACGCAACGGACTGGTACTATGTTGGACCAGATGCATCAGGAAACCAATTATTTATTGACAACGACAGTGTTCAAAAAAGTGATTATGATGCGCTTTTGTGGCTGCGGGTCAATGAACTGGGTGGCGACGAATTGCGATATAAAGTGTATATAAGTAGATATAACCGTACCATGGAAACATTAAAGGTAGATGCATACATGGCAGACGGTACACCCTATGAAAATGTAGAGTTCAATGAAAACCCTGAACCTATTGAAGGCAATACAAATGGTCAAGCCATTTATAATTTATTATGGCAATAAAAGAACCATCTAGCACAGCAAACTAGATGGTTCTTTTTATATGTGTAAAAAATTTATAAATCTTAGGAATATTTTTTATATACAACATCCTCAAAGGAGAATGGTATATACAGAAATTTAAACTTGGGCAGAGTTGCGGCTTAATTCCAAGTCTTGAATCATTTGGAGATCGTCTTGTGGAGAGCGACCGCCAGTTGTTAAGTAGCCACCAACCATGATACCGTTAAGGCCACCTTTTAAAGCATAAGCTTGTAAGTCACGAAGATTTACTTCACGACCACCAGCTGTACGAATCAATGCATTTGGCAAGATGAAACGGAATACAGCGAAGGTACGTAAAATATCTAATGGACGTAATGCTTTATTGCTTTCAAATGGCGTACCTTTAACAGGATTCAAAATGTTGAGTGGTACAGAGTCAATATGTAAGCGTTTAAGCTCAAATGCCATTTCTACGCGTTGTTCTAATGTCTCGTTGAGTCCAAGGATGCCGCCAGAGCAAACGCGAATGCCTGCTTTTTGAGCGTTGTCGATGGTAGACATTTTATCTTCGTAGGAATGGGTTGTACAAATATCTGGGAAGTGACTAGGTGCTGTTTCGATATTGGAGTGGTATCGAGTTACACCCACTTCTTTCAATTTGAGAGCTTGTTCATAAGTTAACAAACCAAGAGAACAGCAAATTTCGAGGCCTACTTCATCTTTAATGCGGCCTAATACGCGAATGATTTGATCGAATTCGTTTGGGTTATTAGTATTACGACCACTTGTTACGATGGAGAAGCGAATAGCGCCTGCCTCTTTAGCTTTGCGAGCCGCATCGAGGATGCTTTCATCATCCATGAACGGATATACTTGAACGCCTGTTTCGTGATGTGCAGATTGAGCACAGAATTTACAGTTTTCAGGACATTTGCCAGATCGTGCATTTACAATGGCGCATACATCTACGGAGTTGTCATTGAAATGTTGACGAATTTTATCTGCCATAGCGAGCAGAATCATCGTATCATCATCAGATGTATGAATTAACTCAATTGCTTCTTCTTTTGTAATTTCACCACCATGCATAATACGATTTGCTATAGTAAGGATTTTTTCGTATGTTCCCACCTGGGATGGTTGTTGATCTGTAGGCAAAGCCATAATAGCCTCCTAATTGTTAACTTAATAAAAATATAAAATATTGACAATTTGATTGTAAACGTTAGTGCATAAATTGTCAACTTAATGTATTTTTGAGTTAACAAAAATATGTATGTAGTTTTTAGAGCGCTTTTAATACAGAGGAATTATATGACTTACAACTAATTTTAGAGGCTATATTTTACTATATATATTAAGGTGTTAAATCTATGTTAAGGTTTTAATTGATAGTTATTTTTAAGTAATCTTTAGGGTTTTGTAGTATAATAGAGTATTGTAATTACTATATATAACTATAATAAAAGTACTAATATAAGGAGTGGATATAGATGCAGCCATTTCGATTTATACACTGTGGTGACCTGCATTTAGGGGCACCCTTCCAATATGCTACAGGTATTAGCCGCGCCGTTGATCGCGCCGTGAGCGAAGCTACCTATGTAGCCTTTGATACAATTATTGACACTGCTATCGATGAGCATGTTCATGCGGTTGTCATAGCTGGTGATATTTATAATAGCGAAGATCATAATCTAGAGGCTCAAGTGCGCTTTGTGCGCGCCATGTATCGTTTGGCGGAACATCGCATTGCAGTATATATGGTGCAAGGTAATCATGACCCTGCTGAAAGCTGGAAGGCGCAACTGCAAATGCCAGATAATGTGCATGTATTCTCTAGTGAACAAGTACAACGTTTCCCATTAATTGTTAACAATATAGAAATTGGTGGCGTTTACGGTATTAGCTGTGGCCATGGTAATGAAAGCGACAATTATGCGCGCCAATACCGCGCCTTTGAACGAGATGAGTTTTCTTTGGCTGTCATGCACGGGACCGTAGGTTCTAGTGCAGGCTCTGAAAACCATAATGTGACCGGCCCGTGCAGTTTAACTGATCTTGCAGAGGCGGCTATGGATTATTGGGCATTAGGACATATTCACAAATCTCAAGTTCTTAGCGAGGAACCTCTTGTTGTTTATTCCGGTAATCCTCAAGGTTTACACCGCAAGGAAATAGGCCCTAAGGGGTGCTATCTCGTCTCTGTATCTCATAATGGTCATTGTGAACCTCGTTTCATTGAAACAAGTGCAATCCGTTTTGAAGAAATCAAAATTGATATTGCAGGCATGAAAACGGAAGCAGAATTCTTAGAAATTTTACGCCATAAAAAAGAGAATCTGCGTAAGCAACATAAGAAAAATATCTTGCTTTCCATTGTTCTCGTAGGTACAGGTCCATTGCATCGTTTATGTACACAAGAAGGTGTGCGCAAATTATGGTTGCAAGAGTCCCAAAGTGAAGAGAAAAGCAAGTCTATATTTGTTATGCCTTATCGCATGATGTGTAATACGCGACCTAGCATTAATTTGGCTGAACGTAGATTGTTATCCGATGTGGTAGGGGATTATTTGCGTGCCTATGATGATATGGTTGACGGCAATGCGGTACAGACAGCACGTCAAATTTTGGCAGAACGTCCTGAATTTAAACGCTTAGGTGTATATGCCGATTTGTTGAGTGATGAATTATTGCTTCGCGCCTTGAAGCGCTGTGAAATTGAAGGTGTTACTGTATTGATGGGGGCTAACGATGAACATTAAACGCATACGATTTGATGAATTTGGCCCGTATCGCAACTGGTCTTTCACTACCGGTGATTATGGGGTTCAGCTCATGTATGGACCTAATGAAAGTGGCAAAACCTCTTTGCTTGAAGGGATGCGCACACTTCTATTTGGCGGTGCGCATAAGGCTTATGGGCCTATGATGGGTGCCCTTGATGTAGAGCGTAATGGTGAAAGCTACTACATTGGTCGTAAGGGGAAACAACTAGACTTTTACAGTCCTGGAAATCCGGCCATTCATGAAGAGCCTGCTCAACATTGGTGGCATGGTATTGATAAAAAAACATATAATCGAATTTTTGCATTGACCCTTGATGATTTACAAGGCCTTGATGTGTTGCAAGAGGTAGAGGTTCGATCCCGATTCTTTGGCGCTGAAGGGGGCGAACATTTAGGGGCTGTTGTAAAAGATGTGGAAAAAGGCGCTACTGATCTATTAGTAGCTTCCTCCAATGGTAAACGCCGCATCAATGTGTTGATGGATGAGCTTAAGGAAAATCGTCAAAAGTTAAGTCATTTAGCCGAGCATGAAGCGCAATATGTAGAACTGCAAAAGGCCTTTCACAGTACCGAGCAGACTGAGGCAGAATTGCAAGGGCAGTTGCAAGAGTGGAAGGAATACCGCGATGGTATAGATGTGGTATTGCGCGCGTGGGATACGTATCGCCGTAGCGAAGAAGCGCGTATGCACATGCAGCAGTATAATAGCGAGCTTGCTTTGAGTCGTGATGAGTTCCTTCGTATCGATGAGGAAATTAAACGAGCTCGAGAAAATATGCAGTTGTGGCAGGAAAAAGAAGCGTCTTTGATGCCAGCCAACTTTAGTCCTGATAGTCCGTTTGGTACGTATGGTCAAGATATTGAAGACCTTATCCAACAAGGGGCTAAATGGGAACAATTGCGCCGTGAATGTGAAGAAGGGGATGCGTATATCTTTAAGGTACGAGAACAATTAGAGTTTTCTCGTTCTATGCATTCTGCATGGCGTGATGATGAACCGATGGCCGATGATGTGAATTGGTTTGAAGGTGAGCGCTTAGCAAGTCGCTTGCGCACTGCTAAAGATCAATTATTACACTGGCAAGATCGTAAGCCTGCTGAGGCCTCTGATGATTTGCCAGTAGCCAATCTCGACGGAGCATCGTTACCAAATTACAGCGAAGAGGATTTGGCGAAAAAAGAGCATCTCGAACGTGAACTAGAGCTTATCTTGATGGATATAGATCGAGTTACAGAAAAACGGGATAGCTATGGTCCTGATGCACAACCGACCAATTTGCCAAAGTGGTTACAACGCATTAGTGGCGTAGCTGCAGTGATTGGCGTTTTACTCGTATTAGCAGGCTTATTAGTATTAGAGTCTGTACTTTATACGATTGGCGGCTTTATACTATTAATCCTATCTATGGCATTGTTCTGGTATGCTACATGGAGACGTCATAACGGCAATTCTGATGTGTCTAAACTGAATTATGAGTTACAAATCTTGTCATCTCGTAAATCTGATGTAGAACATCAGTTAGAGGCACTTGTGAAAGCCGCAACACCTGTAGTGAACCCAATTCCATCCATAGAGGGTGCAGCACATCTTGATCGTTGGATTCAAGAAGGTCATACGTTGCAAGCTATTTATGATGAAGCCCTTGCAGCTTGGCAGAATTGGTTGCCTCAAGGTGCGGCGAAGAGCCTTAACGAAGATGATTTCTTCGGTCTCAAACAAGAGTACGATCAGTACCATGAACAGTTACGTACTATTGAAGGTTATGAAAAGCGCTTAGCAGAGCACAAAGAAGGCTTACGTGTTATCGAAGACCAAGCCATGACCTTGTGGTATAACCTTGGTGTTGAGGCTCCTGTATCTCCTACAGAGTTAAAACGTATTTATAACCAATATAAAAACTTCCAACAAAATAAAATTGTATGGGAACAAAAGGAAGCACAACGTAAAAGCTTCCGCAATGAATACGATAATTGGCACCGCAAAGAAAAAGAATTGCTACTTCGTCAACAAGAGCTATTGCACAAGGCTGGCATGGAAAGCTCTAACGAGTATCGTCAACATCTTATCGATGAAGACCAATACAAGCAATGGCAAACCATTTACAAGCAAAGTCAGGTACAGTTAGATTTATTAGCTCCTGATGCGGAGAATAAAGATTTATTCTATCGCCGCTTGCGTGAAGGCAATAAGGATAATTGGTTAGATGAGTTAGATCATTCTGAACGAGAAATAGCTTCTATTGAAGATAAGTTGGCTATCTTGTATGAACGTCGTGGTCAAGTTGTGGAGTCTATGCGTGCCCTAGGTTCTGACCAAGAGCAACACCAAATGCTTCAAGAGCGTGAAGCGTTACAAAATGAACTGGAATCTGCTCTTGAAGATTGGGCTACTCAAGTATTGATGAGCCACTGCATGGATAAGGCTCAACAGTCCTATGAGCAAGAAAAACAGCCTCATATGTTAGAGCTTGCATCTTCTTATATAGAACGTTTGACTGGCGGTATCTATACCTTTGATATCCTCGGGATCAACGAAGGGGTAGCACTGGTTAATGGTAATGGAGAACGCTTAGAACTTAAGTTCTGGTCTAGTGGCTTAGCCGATCAAGTCTACTTGGCATTGCGCCTAGCATTAGCTAAGGTATTCTCTTACCAAGTTGAATCCTTGCCAATTATCCTAGACGATATTCTCGTGCGCTTTGATGAAAACCGTCAACGTAGTGCCTTAGAACTATTAGCAGAAATAGGCAAGAACCAACAAATCTGGTTGTTTACATGCCAACGCTCTGTATTTGATATGGCTCAATCCGTTACAGGTATTGATTGCCATAGATTAAGTCGCAATTAAATATAACCTCTGTGAAGGTATATAGCTTTCACAGGGAATAGTAATGGCGACGTTACAAATGATGTAACTAAAGTAACTGTTTTAGTTATCATAGTGTGTTAGTATTGATTAGAAAGAAAGGGGTTGAGTACTTGAATACAGCATATTTAGATATGATCCAAGGTAAGAACCCTGGTGTAACACCTGTGTGGTATATGCGCCAAGCTGGTCGTAGCCAAGCGGAATATCGCAAAATTAAAGAAAAATATACACTCTTTGAAATTACAAAAGAGCCTGAATTATGTGCTCGTGTTACAGAGCTACCTGTAAAAGAATACGGTGTAGATGCAGCCATCCTTTACAAGGACATTATGAGTCCTATGGTGGGGATGAATGTAAATGTAGAACTCAAGGCTGGTGTGGGCCCTGTGTTTAATACACCGATTCGCTCCATGGCTGATGTAGATACATTAGATACCTTTGACCCTACAAAGGTAGATTATATTGGAAAAACGATTAGTCTATTAACATCTGGTATGCTCGACGTTCCGCTCATTGGGTTCTGTGGCGCACCATTTACGATTGCGTCTTACCTCATCGAAGGGGGACCAACAAAGAATTATAATAAGACCCGTGGCATGCTTATAGGTGCACCAGATGTGTGGAATGCATTGATGACAAAGTTAGCAGATATGTCCATTGAATATTTGTCTATGCAAGCCGAAGCAGGTGCGAATGCATTACAAATCTTCGACTCTTGGGTTGGTGCAGTGAATGCGGACCAATATAAACAAGGTATTTATCCTCATATGGAACGCATTATTAAGACTGTAAAGGAGCGATACCCTAACTTGCCTATGGCCATGAATGGTGTTGGTACGGATCATCTCGTATCTATTTGGTCTCATTTGCCATTGGATGTAATCGCTCTTGATTGGCGTAGCTCCATCGTTATGGCTAATGAACGAGGCGTAACACAAACGGTACAAGGTAATCTCGATCCAGCCTACTTATTCGCTGATGAAAAAACATTAGCTCACGAAGTGGATCGCATCTTACTTGATGGTGTTCGTTATGGCCGTCATATCTTTAACTTAGGTCATGGCGTATTCCCAGAGGCGGATCCGAAGAAGCTTCATTGGCTCACAGACTATGTACATGAACGCAGTCGTGAACTATGGGCTCAAGAGGGGTAATCTAGTGAACATTGAGAAAAAAGGATTATTATTTTTATCCTATGGTAGCCCTTCAAGTAAGGATGATTTAGTGCCATATATGACGAGTATTCGTCATGGTCGCGTGCCGACCGATGCTGAAGTTGCAAATCTTACCCATCGTTATGATGTCATTGGTCAGTGGTCCAACGTAGAATTACAAACGATGGCAGAACGTCAATATAATAGACTGCTTACTTTGTTGCCATCCATACCATCGGCCATTGGATATCTTCATATGAAGCCGTCCATTGCTGATGCGGTAGATGCTTTAGTTCAACAAGGTGTAGAACACATCGTTGCTATCGTAACGGCTCCATTCTTTACGTCTCTTGGTACAGGGGCCTATGAGAATCAAGTACAAGCGGCAATTGGTAACCATCAAGGTGTAACCTTTGATGTTATTCGTGCTTGGTGGGATCAACCTTCCTTTATCGAGTATTGGGTAAAAGCAGTTTCAGACTGCATCAATGATACTAAAGATGTATTTGTTATTTTTAGTGCTCATAGCATACCTCTTATTAATAGTCATAATGCAGACTCTTATGCTTTGGCCTTAGAGGAAAGTGCAAAAGAAATCGCTCAACGTTGCGATTTAGAACAGTGGTCTGTAGCTTGGCAGAGCGCAGCCCCTCACGGACAATGGTTAGGGCCAACCGTAGCGGAAGCAATCAATCAAGCTCTATGTAGTGGTGCGATACATATAGCCTTTGTACCATTTGGCTTTGTAAGTAATCATGTAGAGGTATTGTACGATAATGATGTAGAGTGTAAAGAACTCGTTGATGCTGGCGGCGCTGTATATATGCGTGCAGAAATGCCGAATTGTGATGAAACATTCTTGCAAGCGATGGCGAGTGCAATAATAGAAAGGATTCATTCGTGAATGTAACAATAGTGGGCGGTGGCTTAACCGGATTGACAGCGGCTTATTATTTAGGCCATGCAAAGCCGGACTGGACCATCACTCTTTATGAACAAGCACCACGATTTGGTGGGAAAATACAAACACAACGCGTCGATGACTTCGTAGTAGAGCTCGGACCTGATTCTTACTTAGGCCGTAAAACGGAAATGACGGATCTCGTCTATGATCTCGGATTAGGGGACACCCTTGTATCAAATGAAACAGGGCAAGCCTTTGTGTATGACAAAGGTTCTATTCATCCTATTCCAGGGGGCTCTATCATGGGCATCCCTACGGAAATGATGCCTTTTGTGAAAGCAACGCTTATTTCTTGGCCTGGCAAATTGCGAGCAGGCTTAGATTACTTTAAAAAGCCGTATCAGCTCGATAAAAATGGTGACGTATCCATTGGTCATTTCTTTCAATACCATTTAGGTCAAGAAATGATGGATAAACTCATCGAGCCTTTATTGGCGGGTATCTATGGCGGCGACATTTATAAAATTAGCTTGTTATCTACATTCCCTCATTTTATTCAAGTAGAACAAAAATATGGGAATATGGTAAAAGGCATGATGGCTGCTAAGATGGGCCACTCTAAAGCGGGGGTTACTAAAGCTGCTAAAGGCGCCGTAGCTGAAGGCGACGTACCGCGTGCTGGCAAAGGGACTATGACAGACCGTCAATTCGAAAGTCATGAAGCTAAGTCTACTAAAGCACAAGCAGATATGGCAAGTCGTAAGGGGACTGCGGCTCAATCTGGTATGTTCCGTCAATTGACAGGTGGTCTTGAAAGCGTGATTACCGCTATTGTTGATGCTATGCCTAGTAATGTGCACTTGCATACAGGGATACTAGTTTCTAATATTCGCTATGTTGAAGGTATGTATGCTATCGATGTGGTGAAGTCTGGAAACGATGCTTGTGGCTGTGAAGCTAATGCTAGTGCTAATGCTAATTTTAATTCTAATTTCAAATCCAATTCCAATTCCATTAAAACTGATTCTATTAACGCTGATAACAGGGTTGAAACTAGCAATTCTATTACAGAGTTAGCTACAGATTCAGCTACAGAGGTACTTCTTGATAAAGCTCCTGCTATGGCGGATCATGTGATTATATCTACACCGCCGGCGACGTATAATCAATGGTTTAAAGATGATAAAGGCTTTGATTTCTTGCGTTCTATGGAGCAATCTAGTTGTGCTATTGCCATTATGGCCTTTGACAAAAGTACATTTGATGGTGAATTAAAAGGATCCGGTCTTTTAATCACTCGTAATACAGATACACCGCTTACTGCATGTACAATCCTCAATCAAAAATGGCCTCAAACAACGCCTGATGATAAAATTGTATTGCGCGTCTTTATCGGTAAACCAGGCAATGATGTGGTAGAACAATATAGTGATGAAGAACTTTCAGAATTAGCAGTGGAAGAAATTCAAAATATTATGTGTTTCTCTGCTAAGCCTGAATGGGTGCGCATCAATCGCCTCATTCACTGCATGCCACAATATAATGTAGGGCATCGTGCAGGTATTAAGGCTGTCCGTGAACATGTAGCTGAAAACTATCCAAATTTACACCTCATCGGTACGCCATTTGATGGTATTGGTATTCCAGACGGTGTAAAACAAGCAAAAGAATTAGTGCAGGCTATTGTAGAGGACAATGAAAACTAATAAAAACTAATAAAAACTAGTAAAAATTAGTAAAAATTAGTGAAATATAAATATTGATTTAAACGAAAAGCAATACTAATGTGTGCCCGTTTATTACAGTTTACTATTAGCTATATATTGATATTCCATATTGAAAATTAATATTAATAAATAATTATAAGAAAAGACTCCATATGCTATAATAGTATATGGAGTCTTTTCGATTCTTAAAGTAAAAGATATATCATTTTAATATAATCACTATAGATAGGAGTGATCACAATGGGAAAAGCAATCCCTACAGTAGAAGGTTGGCATAGCCAACACATGGTATTTGCCATGGATTTCAGTGCATGGAACTGCTTTACAGCTGAAGAAAAAGCAGAAGCACGCAATGAATTAAAAGCATTTTTAGCAGATCTTGAAGCTAAACATCAAGCTAAAGAAGGTAGCTATGCATTCTATGATTGCAATGGCGCAAAAGGGGATTTGATTCTATGGATCCTTGGTCCATCCCTTGAATACTTGGCACAAGTAGAACGCAAATTCCGTCGTCTTGCGATTGCAAGCGTATTAGTTCAAACATATTCTTATACATCTGTAACAGAAGTAAGTGCTTACGTTAAAGCTAAACTCGATACAGAAGAAGTTAACCAAAAATTATATCCTCATGTACCTCGTGACAAATACATCTGCTTCTATAACATGAGCAAAAAACGTGAAGGTGATGATAACTGGTTCATGCTACCACCACAAGAACGAGGCATGTTGATGAAATCTCACGGTGAACTTGGTAAAACATACTTAGACGTTTTATCCGAATTTACAACAGGTGGCTGTGGCCTAGACGACTGGGAATGGGGCATTACAATTTTCAGTAATGATGACATCCAATTCAAAAAAATCGTATATGACATGCGCTTTGAAGTAGCTAGTGCAAAATACGGCATCTTCAGCGACTTCTACGTTGGTACCATCATCGACGATGCACTACTAGAAGAAATCTTTGGATAATAAAAGGGACTGCTTGGCAGTCCCTTTATTCTAATTTGACGATATATGTCTTTAACTCTATAATATAAATAGATAGTCAGACGAGTAGGAACGTCAGGCGCATCTCAAAAACTAATTATCTAGGAAATGGCCTTTCTGTTTATCTAATTACACTTGGTAACGGAGGGCTATTTGCTTTTTGTGAGGCAAATAAGCGCTATAAGTGCTCCAAAGGAAATGACTAGCGTCAAGATTCCAGTAATAACTGTAATAAGTTCAAAGTCACTCATAAGCTCACCCCCTTCTATAACGAAGAGAGGCCCAACCTCGCCGACTACCTTAACAACATTATAAATTGAACAAACATACGATACAATAAGTAGTTATTTATCTATATATATGAATTAAATAATAAAAGAGCCTGCTAAAGCAGGCTCTTTTATTATCCAAAGATTTCTTCTAGTAGTGCATTATCAATGATGGTACCAACGTAGAAGTCGCTGAAGATGCCGTATTTTGCACTGGCTTCTTCGAAGCGCATATCGTATACGATTTTTTTGAATTGGATGTCGTCGTTGCTGAAGATGGTAATACCCCATTCCCAGTCGTCTAGGCCACAGCCACCAGTAGTGAATTCAGATAATACATCCAAGTATGTTTTACCAAGTTCACCGTGAGCTTTCATCAAAGCACCGCGCTCTTGCGGTGGTAGCATGAACCAGTTATCTGCACCTTCACGTTTTTTAGTCATGTTGTAGAAGCAGATGTATTTATCGCGAGGTACATGAGGGTAAAGTTTTTGGTTAACTTCTTCTGTATCAAGTTTAGCCTTAACATAGGTGCTTACTTCTGTTACAGAAGTATAAGAATAAGTTTGCACCAACACGCTTGCAATAGCTAAACGACGGAATTTACGTTCTACTTGAGCCAAGTATTCAAGGGATGGACCAAGGATCCATAGGATTAAATCCCCTTTTGCACCATTACAATCATAGAATGCATAGCTACCTTCTTTAGCTTGATGTTTAGCTTCAAGTTCTGCTAAGAATGCTTTTAATTCATTGCGCGCTGCTGCTTTTTCATCAGCTGTGAAGCAGTTCCATGCGCTGAAATCCATGGCAAATACCATATGTTGGCTATGCCAACCTTCTACTGTAGGGATTGCTTTTCCCATTATGATCACTCCTATCTATGGTGATTATATCAAAATAATACTGTATATCTATAATTACGGAAATCAAAAGACTCCACTTACTATTATAGCATATAGAGTCTTTTCAATTTAGTTTCTATTGAGATTTTTTATTAGTATATTCTTTAGTTAAGACTAAATTACTGCTTTTAGGCTGAGATAATCCTATGTCGCTTAATACTATACTAACTCTTTTAAGCAAGTCACTATTTTACTTGTCATTCACAAGTTTTTCTACGAGTTCTTTTGCTTGTTTTACACCGTCAGGGATCCCGATTCCATCAAAAGGTGTACCGATGAGGTGTAGATTTGGATACTGATCGGCTACATGTTCACGTACGACTTTAATACCTGCACGATGGCCTACATTATATTGAGGCATGCAGTGAATGAGGCGATTGATGCGCACCCACTCTGGCTTGGCAGAAAAATTCATAATATGCTGAATTTCTTTGACTGCCAATTCTGAAAGTTCCTCTTCACTGAGTCGTTCTACTACATCATTACCTGGCTTACCAATAAAGACGCGCAAAACCACCTTATCATCAGGGGTAGTTTGAGGCCATTTTTGATTAAGAATGGTACACGCTGTAAGAGGTGTATCCGTATTACGGGTAATAAGCAGACCCGATCCTTTTAAATCACCATCAAAGGTACTTTTATCAAAGGCCATAATAGCAATGGCGCAACTAGATTGCTCCATGGATCGCAAGAAATCAAAACCCGCATCATCCTTGAACCATTGAGTATATGTTGCCGGCGGTGTAGTGATAATCACATGGTCTGCCGTAGATTGACAGCCACAAGAATCGTTACACGACTTCACTACATCAATTGCATATACACCATCAATATATCGAATATCAGAAACTAGTGCACCTGTATGCAAATGTACATTACTAGGCATAGCCTCAACGATAGCGGTAATCACGCTTTCAAGGCCGCCTGTCAATTGACGGAACATACCAGATTGAGCAGCAGTACCCTTTCGACTTTCCATATCCGCTTGCGCCTTAACAGACTGATGATTAGAACTAGTCTTTGTCACATGGCTAGAGCCGTTTACACTATTACTAGCAGCACTATCTTGACTAGTCTTAGCTTCGTGACTTTCAAATTGACGATCCGTCATGGTTCCTTTACCAGCTCGAGGCACATCACCTTCAGTAACAGCCCCTTTGGCGGCCTTAGAGACACCTGCTTTGGAGTGACTCATTTTAGCAGCCATCATACCTTTTACCATGTTTCCATATTTTTGTTCTACTTGAATAAAATGAGGGAATGTCGACAATAGGCTGATTTTATAAATATCGCCACCATAGATGCCAGCTAATAGGGGCTCGATGAGTTTATCCATCATTTCTTGTCCTAAGTGGTATTTGAAGAAATGACCAATGGATACATCACCATTTTTATCGAGTTGGTATGGTTTCTTAAAATAATCTAGGCCAGCACGCAATTTACCAGGCCAGGAAATGAGCGATGCTTTCACAAAAGGCATCATTTCCGTAGGAATACCCATGATAGAGCCGCCCGGAATTGGGTGGATAGAGCCCTTATCATATACAAAGGCTTGACCTGTTTCATTAGACACAAGGGTATCCCCTAGCCCAAGATCATGCACGAGATCTGTCATTTCTGTTTTACGACCCAAATAGGAGTCAGGACCGAGTTCCACTACGAAGTCATCCACACGTTGCGTTTGTATTTTCCCACCAAATCGTGGTGCTTGTTCGTAAAGAGTAATGGTCCATTCCGGCTTTGCATGACCTAAATAATAAGCCGCTGTTAGCCCTGTTAAGCCACCGCCCACAATTGTTACGTTCACGAATGAATCCTTTCTATTATTGCACTCGCCATTGCTTGTAAAAATGTTTCATTACAATTTGGCATGGGTGTACGCATATATGTTGCGCCCTTTGCTTCAATGAGTTCTTTACACTCCACATCATTATCGTACAGTACCTCAACGTGATTGCTTACAAATCCAAATGGTACAAAAGCAATGCGAGTAGCATCAGTTTGTAAGGCTTCATTGATTGCATCCTCTACAGTAGGGCTCAACCATTGCCCATGAGGAGCTGCACTTTGCCATGCTACAGTCCATTTCGGTAATTTACAATGTTCAGCAATCTCTTTAGCACTTTCCTCTAAAGCTAAAGCATACGAATCGCCACCATGATTATTGATAAGAGGTATACTGTGCGCACTAAAAATAACGAATACATCTTTAGCATTATGCACACACTCTGAAAGTGCTTTTACCCAGTATTCCTTGAAAGTTGGTTGGTCCCACCAGGAACGGATGAAGTCGAATGTCACATTATCATAATTTGAAATAGCTGCTTGTACTTGTTTTTCATAAGCCCCTGTACCGAGAGCGGTAAAGAATGGAGCTGTTACAATAGCGATAATATGCTCCACTCCTTGCTGGACTAAGGAGTCAACCGCATTTGCAATGGATGGTTTCATGTGTAAAAAACCAATAGCGGAAGGCATAGTTGGCAAAAGAGTAAGCAAGGTTTTATATTGGCACTCTGCCATAGTTTGGAGTTCAACATTTTCCCATTGACCGATTGTATCATAACGCTTAGTGAGATTTGTAAGCTCTGCTTCCGTTGGTACACGGCCACGACGAATACTCGTCATATAGGGTACTAAATCATCCTTACTTGAAGGGCTACCATAAGACAGGAATAATAATCCTTTTTTTTCTACGTTCACTAGTTTACCCCTCTTGAGCCCAAAGTTCACGACTACGTTCATGTACATAGTCAGTAAGCCAATGAAGTTTTTGAGGATCTGCCTCTGGGAATACGCCATGACCTAAATTGAAGATATGGCGACCATAGCGAACTCCTTCGAGCAAGATGCGATCGACTTCGCGGGCCAATGTTTTTTCGTCTCCGAACAAATACGCCGGGTCTAAGTTACCTTGTACCGTTTGTGTTACGCCACGCTCGTTTGCCATAACGATGGAACTACGCCAATCAAGGGCAATGACATCTAAAGGCAAGTGAGACCAAATAGACACCAAATGATCCGTACCAACGCCATTCATGGCCATTGGCAAATGAGGGTATTTAGCTTTCACAGTCTTTATGATCCGCTCCATATGAGGGTAAATTCCTTGTTTATACTGGTCTGCATTAACAGCACCTACCCAAGAGTCAAAGATTTGAAGTGCATTAGCACCCGCTTCGGCTTGCATAGACAAGTACGCAATGGACATGTCCGCCAGTTTAGTCATCAGTGCATTCCACACATGAGGAGCACCTATGAGCATGCCGCGAGTCTTATTGTAATTCTTCGTTGGGCCCCCTTCGATAAGGTAGGATGCAATCGTAAACGGTGCACCACAAAAACCAATGAGTGGTACGTCTAGCATGCCAGATGTTAAGAGTGTAATCGTTTTACCGATGTACTCTACCTTGGTAGGATCAAAGGATTCTAGAGCATCTACATCAGCCATAGAACGGATAGGTGTGCTAAACACAGGTCCTACACCAGCCTTGAGCTCTACATTTACATTCATAGCCACCATGGGGCTCATAATATCTTTGTAGAGAATCGCCGCATCGACGCCATATTCCTTAACAGGTAATTCCGTAACGCGAGCACATAGCTCAGGCTCTTTTGTAATTTCAAATAAAGTATATTTTTCTTTGATTTTGCGGTATTCCGCTTGACTACGACCAGCTTGTCGCATATACCACACAGGCGTCACACCAGGGTTCTTCCCCTGGATCATGTCCAAATAAGCTGTGTTCAAGTACTCAACCCCTTTCGTTCTAAATGTATACTAACACACTATGGTAACCAAAACAGTTACTTTAGTTACAATCACTTACATTATTTATTCTTTAATAATCCCTAATAATCCCTGTGAAAGCATATGCCTCCACAGGGATTATTATTTCATTACCACTTTAATTTGACTGAGTCTTTAATTCAAGTCTGAAATTCATTTAGCTACGACTCAATCTATGGCAATCGATGCCCATAATAGATTGAGCCATATCATATACGGAGCGTTGACAAGTAAAGAGCCAAATCTGTTGATTTTTCCCAAGCTCAGCCAATAATTCTAAAGCACTACGTTGACGATTTTCGTCAAAGCGCACAAGAATATCGTCCAAGATAATCGGTAAGGACTCCACTTGATAAGAGAATACCTTAGCTAGGGCGAGTCGTAATGACAAGTACACTTGATCAGCTAAGCCACTAGACCAAAATTTAAGCTCTAGTCGTTCTCCATTATTGTTGATAAGTGCTACCCCTTTATTGATGCCTAGAATATCAAGCGTATACCTCTCACCAGTTAGTTTTTCAACATAAGAGGAGGCAAGCTCTAACATATGAGGTTGTTTTTCTTGTTCATACGATTGTTGAGCCTTATCCATACAATGGCTTATCAATACTTGTGTAGCCCAATCTTCTAGTGCAGACTCTAATTCACTTTGTAAAGCCTCTCGTTCTTGCAACATTTGGTGTTGCTCCTGGTCAGATCCAAGTGTACGCATTGCTTCAACGATTTGACCACGGCGCTCGTACAAGGTAGCCAATTTATCTTCAATAGAGGCTATTTCACGCTCAGAGTGAGCCAATTCATCTAACCAGTTATCTTTGTTGCCTTCTCGCAAACGACGATAGAACAGGTCTTTATTCTCCGCATCAGGAGCAAGTAAATCCAGCTGTACCTGACTTTGCTTGTAAATAGTTTGCCACTGTTTATATTGGTCCTCATCGATAAGATGTTGACGATACTCGTTGGAACTTTCCATACCAGCTTTATGGAGTAATTCTTTTTGGCGAAGGAGTAGTTCTTTTTCCTTGCGATGCCAATTATCGTATTCATTGCGGAAGCTTTTACGTTGTGCTTCCTTTTGTTCCCATACAATTTTATTTTGTTGAAAGTTCTTATATTGATTATAAATACGTTTTAATTCCGTAGGAGATACTGGTGACTCTATTCCAAGGTTATACCACAAAGCCATCGCTTGGTCTTCAATAATGCGTAGACCTTCTTTATGCTCCGCTAAACGCTTTTCATAGCCTTCTATAGTACGTAGTTGCTCATGATATTGATCATATTCATGTTTGAGACCAAAGAAATCATCTTCATCGAGACTCTTAGCCGCCCCTCGGGGTAACCAGTTTTGCCATGCTGCGAGGGCTTCATCATAAATACCTTGTAAGGTATGCCCTTCCTGAATCCAACGCTCAAGATGTGCCTCTCCTTCTAAGGATGGTACAGGGCTCACTGTAGGTGTAGCAGCCTTGATCAAAGCCTCTAGCTGATGTTCTACATCAGATTTACGGGAAGATAAAATTTGTAACTCATAGTTTAATTTAGACACATCAGAGTTACTATTATGAAGCCTCCAGGTAGCATACCAGAATAGCCCCATAGATAGAATCAAGAAAATAAAACCACCTATAGTATATAATGCAGATTCAAGAACCAACAGGCCTGCTAATACTACCAATACAGCTATAACAGCACCTATACCACTAATGCGTTGTAGCCATTTTGGCAGAATTGTGGGCTGTGCGTCTGAACCATAACTATTCCGTCTAGCCTCTAGTCTAGCCTCTACTTGATCTATATCCATTAAGATACGATCTAATTCACGTTCTAAATATTCTTTTTTAGCTAATTCTTCTTCACTAAAGTTAGGTAAAGTTGCACCTTCAAGGTTCGCCGTCGGCACCTCATCGGTAGCCTCTACAGGTTTGCGGTCTTGCCAATGTAAAAGTTGTTCTTTTGCGGTGCGCAAACGACTTGCCAAACGTTCTCCATCAAACCAATTGATGTCTTCTGCCATTGGCTCATCATGACGCCACGCAGAATGTAGGGTGCATGAAAACTCCAATTGTTCTCTAACCTTACGGATATACGCATCTCCTTCCTCGCACTCACGGCGTAATTGCTCCCATTTAGCACCTTGTTGAATAAGGTCTTCAATATCTTGGCCATAAGTTCCAAATGGGCTATCAGGACTAAAGTTAGCGGGCATCAATGCCGCTTCCTTTTCCTGCCATAATTGCATATTGTCACGAGCCCGTTTTATTTCTTCATCAAGACGTAGGAACTCATCACGACTCAAGGCGAGCTCACTATTATACTGCTGCATGTGCATACGCGCCTCTTCACTGCGACGATACGTATCCCACGCACGCAATACTACATCGATACCATCCCGATATTCCTTCCATTCTTTCAACTGATTTTGCAATTCCATTTCGGTTTGCTCCGTACTGTGAAAGACGGTTTGTAATTCCACATATTGCGCTTCATGCTCCGCCAACTGACTCAACTTTTGACGGTTTTCTTTAAGCTCATCCATCAATACATTGATGCGACGTTTACCATTCGAGGATGCTACAAGTAGGTCTGTAGCCCCTTTTTCAACATCCTTAACAGCTCCACCTAAGTGTTCTCCCCCTTCGGCGCCAAAGAATCGAGAACGAACCTCTACCTCTTGTAATACATCAAGGCCTTGTAGATCGTCTAATGTTAACGCAAATATGCGGTTATATGTTTTTTTATCGATGCCATGCCACCAATGTTGAGCCGGCTCTTCATGGATGGCAGGATGACCAGGGTTGTAAAAGTCTAACTGCTTACCCTTACGACCGATATAGTAACTTTCACCATTACGGTCCACATCAAGGGCCCCCGTCATAGGGCCATAAGCCTTATGAGTACCGCCAAACAACAAGGTGCGCATCCCTTCGAGCAAGGATGTCTTACCACTTTCATTAGGGCCATACATGAGTTGAACCCCATTGTCACCCGTGGTGAAAGACCAGTCGCGATACGGGCCAAATTCATCAAATCGTATGCGTTTAATGTTCATCATTAGCCCCCATCAATACAGTAACACCTTCAATTTCACAACGTTTCAAAGCTCGCGCCAATAATTCATCACTCAATAAATCTGCATATGCGCCTAAGCGCTTAAATTCAGGACGATCCGCCATGATTTGGCGCGCAGTCTGTATCGCATCCCCATCTACCATATCATCATAAGCACGCAAGTAATCACCTACTACATCTGTTAATAGACGTCGTTCAACTAGATTAATACTAGGTCTTGTATTAGAAGTGATACGGTAAGGCATAACAAATATAGATTTGCTTTTCTCTTCATTTTGAGACTCTTGCAACCATAGTTTTCGAATCCCCTCTTGCGTACATAGGCGATGTAGAGGTCCTGTACCAGACAAAACGATGGATAGCAAGATGTTTTTCTTATGCTGCTTTCGCAAATTTTCTTTTTTACGGCGCAAAATCTCTAAGAAATCCGTTTCATTTTGCATGCCAGCAATATCGATTTTGATTTCCTCAAACCGGACAGCACAGGTATCGATAAATCGCAAATCACAATGACCATTATGAGATACGGATACAAGATAACATCCCTTTGGTCCATGTTCTTTACGATGCAATCCTTGCGAATTACCAGCATAAACTACGAGAGGCTCCTCGCTAAGAACTTGAGATTTATGAATATGGCCCAATGCCCAATAATCCATAGCAGCCTCTGTTAAATCAGTTAAGTTACAAGGTCCTATTACATTATGATTTTCAGAGCCTACGCTAGAACCTACAGTACCATGCATAACAGCAAGAGAAAACTCATCCCGTTCAAAAGCTCTGTATTGACGAGCATAGTTGTCGCTTTCATTACCATGACCACAACTAATACCATATACGCCACCAATTTCTATATTGTTAACGATGAGCGGGAAACGCTGTACCTGTTCGCTAGAAAATACATGTACATTATCTGGCATCTGTAATTGTGCTTTCCAGCTTTCAGCAGGATCATGGTTACCTTGTACCATATAGACATCAATACGATGCTCCGCCAAGCGATACATGGCGCGCACAAAACGGACTTGAGCCTCTAAATTATGGTCTTCGCTATTATAAATATCACCAGCTATTACAACAGCATGAACATGTTCTGTAATAGCAGTATCAATAATTTTATCTAAGGCTACATAAGTGGCTTCACTTACGGCGCGATCAACAGCGCTGCTAATACCTGTAGCATATTGAAAGGGTGCCCCTAAATGCAGATCACCACAGTGTATAAATCGAAACGGCTGCATCTATATCCACTCCTCCATTAATATTCTTATTATAGTTATATATAGTAATTACAATAATTTATTATACTACAAAACCTTAAAGATAAGTTAAAAATAACTATCATTTAGCATCAAAAAGATATAGTTAAACTAAACTTCTCTTAACTATTAATAAATATAAATTATAAGATAAGCACATATTCTTTCATCATAAGATATAAATCATAATATATTTTTTGTTAACCAATTCATGCATTAAGTTGACAATTTATGCGCGAACGTTTACAATCAAATTGTCAATATATTATGTTTTTATTAAGTTAACAATTTCCTGGAGGCTATTATGGCTTTGCCTATAGATCAACAACCATCCCAAGTGGGTACATACGAAAAAATACTTACCATTGCAAACCGCATCATGAACGGCGGCGAAATTACAAAAGAAGAAGCAATCGAGCTAATTCATACTTCAGATGATGATACTATGATTCTACTCGCTATGGCTGATAAAATTCGCCAACATTTCAATGATAATTCTGTGGATGTATGCGCCATTGTTAATGCTCGATCCGGCAAATGTCCTGAAAACTGTAAATTCTGTGCTCAATCCGCACACCACAACACAGGCGTTCAGGAGTATCCTTTCATGGATGAAGAAAGCATTCTCCAAGCAGCACGTAAAGCTAAAGAGGCTGGTGCCATTCGTTTTTCCATCGTAACAAGTGGTCGTAATACTAATAACCCTGATGAATTTGATCAAATCATCCATGTATTAGGCCGTATCAAAAACGAAATTGGTCTTGAAATCTGCTGTTCTCTTGGGTTGTTAACTTACGAACAAGCACTCAAATTAAAAGAAGTTGGTGTTACTCGATACCACTCCAATATCGAAACGGCACCTAGTCACTTCCCAGATATTTGTACTACACATTCCTACGAAGATAAAATGTTTACCATAGATAATGCACAAAAAGCAGGCATCCGTGTTTGCTCTGGTGGCATTCTTGGACTTAACGAAACATTAGAACAACGCGTAGAAATGGCGTTCGAACTTAAACGTTTACATATTGACTCCGTGCCATTAAACATTTTGAATCCTGTTAAAGGGACTCCATTTGAAAGCAACGAAGCTTTACGTCCATTGGATATCTTACGTACCTTCGCCGTATTCCGTTTCATCTTGCCAAACGCATTGATACGGACTGCAGGTGGTCGCGAAGTAAATCTACGAGACTTACAAGCTTATGCTCTAAAAGGTGGCCTAAACGGTATTATGGTTGGTGGCTACTTAACTACTGGTGGTCGTTCACCTCAAGACGATCTCCAAATGATTCAAGACTTGGAGTTGACTCGCAATACAGCTCAAGTCTAAAAACCTCATATATACCATTCTCCACATCTAGAGGATGTAGTATATATAATATTCCCTAATGCTTTATAAATATTTTACACATAAAAAGAACCATCTAGTTTGCTGTACTAGATGGTTCTTTTATTTCCATAATAAAATATAAATGGCTTGACCATTTGTGTTCCCTGCAATGGGCTCAGGATTCTCATTAAATTCTACATTCTCATACGGCGTCCCGTCTGACATGTACGCATCTACCTTCAATGTTTCCATGGTTCGATTATATCTACTGATATAAACTTTATATCGCAATTCGTCGCCACCCAGTTCATTAACTCGCAGCCACAAAAGCGCATCGTAATCACTCTTCTGTACACTGTCATTGTCAATAAATAATTGGTTTCCTGATGCATCTGGTCCAACATAGTACCAGTCCGTTGCGTTAGTAGTCCCCCCTATACTGAGTAGCCACAAAAGTGTTAATATGGTGAATATTTTACTCATATGACTGCCCCTCTCATGCTATCGAGCTGTATATTTTATAAAAGCTTAATGTGGATAAACCTTTATAAAATATACAACTTCTCCTTTATATAATACCAAAATTGTCCCATATTTATCAACAATAATTAAAATTAATTACCATGTTTTTTACAAATATAAGAATTTTAAAGAAATTTATTAAATTTCTTCATTTTTAACTCATTTACCATTCCTATAATAATAATGTCAAATGATAGATAGAGGTAACAATTCCCTGGTTGCCGTACATGTATTTATCTCCCGACAAGTAATACTAACCCCAAACCTACTACTTGTTTAAATACATGATTCATTTGATATTAATACTAACACTCCCCTTACATGAAAAAGGACTCCAAATGGAGTCCTTTTTTCGTTGTATAAAAACTTCATAGAATACTAAAACATAAGCGGGTATGAATACTATTTACTTTGTAAACCACGATAAACGAGTTCAAAAATAATTTTCTGAGCTTCTAACCACTTATCGCTCTGAGACCACTTGTATTCTTTATTAATAGCGTATAGCCCATGTACTAAAAATACAAAAACGGATACACCCACATCAAATGAAACCCCAAGTGCTTCTGCCATAACGAGCCCTTGCCGATCTTTTTCACGCTGTATAATACGTTGTAATACATATTCTGAAATTTGTTCATCTAAAAATAAAGGTAAATACTTTT
>OGIU01000499.1_pt1 | contig 23126 bp, 25 predicted proteins | sample 1571791 | NCBI WGS metagenome assembly OGIU01 (sample SAMEA2582104, study PRJEB24529) | metagenome | biome: Human gut stool | place: China | collected 2011
GCTGCGTGTCCAGTGAGACCGGTGCCAGCAGGGTGCCGTCGCTGCGGCGCAGGTAGAGCGCAACGGTGCACCCGGCCCATGCTTCCGGCAGCGTGAAGCACAGCTCGTCCACACCGGCAGCGTTCTGTGCACCGAGGTGCAGGCGGTGCGGCTGGGACAGAAATTCGGTGCCGCCGCACTGCCTTTGAATGATCTTGATGTTCACTTGAAAACCTTCCTTTCTGTTTTTTGTTTGATTGTACAGCCGCTGCCCGGCAGCTGCCAGTGTGGTCTTTTGCTGCACAAATTTCTGTGCTTCGGCATTTTGCCGGGAGGCGCTTTTCATGGGTAATTCGCACAGTTCTTTGTGGGTGAAAAATGGAATGAAAAAGAGGTGGCTTTGTACGGAAAACCAGCGATTTTCGGCCGCTTGCCGCATGGGAAAACGAACCCAAAAGTGCAGTTTCCGGTGCAAAAAGTCCAAAATAAATGTTAAAAATTATAAGCATAATTATAACAAATAAAAAAAAGAAAAAATGTAAATTTTTGTCGATTGAAAAAATTAATTTTTTAACTTTCTAAAAGATAATGGAGTTTTTCCGTGAAGTTTTTTAAACATTTTTATAAAATTACCACTATGGTTATAGCCAACTTTTTTTGCAATTTCATCAATGCTTAACTCAGTGGTAGAGAGTAAATTTTCTGCTAAAGCCATTTTAAGTGATGTTGTATATTGGCTGATAGACATATGATATCTAGATGAAAAACCTGCTTTTAATTTTTGCTCATTTAAAAAAATAGTTTTACTTAATGCACTGATAGTTGGTGGATTACAAAATTCATTGGTTAAAATATCATGAGCTTTTTGAATAGCATTTACATCAGAAGCTGTTAAAGTTACAGTGCGATTTTTTCCAATTGTTACATGTCCATAATTTAATTGGTTAGTAAAAATATTTTCTGGAGATGATTGAATTTCTAAATTAATTAAAGCAATACATTCTAAAATTTTACTTTCTAAATATAAAGATGAAAGTTGACCTTTTTCACCACGACTTCTTAAAGTTTGAATAATGGCAGTTACTTCAATGGGCAGATAATTATAAGTAAAATTAGTAATGAAAGCATGAAAATCTAAACTGTTTGGAAAATTTTTTAAAATAATTTCATCAAAATACTTTTTATAGATAGTTATTTCTGCACCGTGAAAGTGTTGACCTTTTTTCCAGGATTGCTTTCCTTTTGACCCTTTTTCATTAACAAAAAAAGAAGATGGTGTAAATGAGGAAATAGGGTTATTTTCAATCTCAAATTGAGTTTCTCCACTATAAACAGTACCAAACTTTATAAGTTCTTCATTATGTTCAAATGAAATAGAAAAATCATTTGGAATAGTATAATCACCAATTCCAAAATCATAATATCCTTCTCTTGTATATTTAATAAAATAGCCAAGATTTTTTTTATTTTCATTGGTGTATAGTATGTAATTATCTTTAGGATAAGCTGTAAATGTCATTTTTTTTAAAACATTATTTTGAAATTCTTTTGTACTTTTAGCAATCATTTATATAAGTCCACTTTCTTTAATTTTAATCATTTCTTTAATTTTGGTAATAATATATTTATTATATCAAAAAATGTTCAAATAGATGATAAAATTATTAAATTAGGTGTATAACTTGAAGTGATAATCATTCTCATATACAATTTGAACATAGCAAAATGCAGAAAACAAATGAAGTGTGGAGGTACGCAAAGATGAAAAGAAGTTTATTAAAAACATTGGCATTGGCTTGTGTGACAAGTGTAATGCTTATGGGATGTGGTAAAACAGGAAATGTTGCAGAAAATGTTGCTAAAGAAGATACAATGGTAGTTACAGATGTAAGAGGAGAAGTTGAAATACCATCAAATCCTAAGAGAATAGTTGATTTAAGTGGAAATAGTGATATTTTATCAATTTTAGGATATGATGTTGTAGGTACAGCCAATAGTGATGCTTATGATTATACTAAATTTCCTTCATATTTAGAAGAAACATTAAAAGGTGCTGAAATTTTAGGATATAGTATGCAAGATACTATGGATGTAGAAGCTGTAATGAATTTAAATCCAGATTTAATCGTTATATCAACAGTTCAAGAAAAAATGTATGATCAATTAAGTGAAATTGCTCCAACAGTAATGATTCAATTAGAAGCTTTAAATTGGAAAGATGATGTTAGAAACTTAGCAAAAGTATTTGATAGAGAAGAAGTAGCTGAAACTTGGTTAAGTAATTATGAAACAAAAGCTAAAGAAACAGGAGATAAAATTAAAGCTGAATATGGTGAAGATACAACATATCTTTCATTCTTAGCAAGTGGTGGACAATTCTTTGTGTTTGATGGTGCAGGATTTGGAGATGTATTATATAACGATATGGGATTAGCTAAACCATCAGGAATGCCAGAACAAACTGATATAAGCCTTCCAGTTGTTACATACGAAGGATTAGCAGCAATAAACACTGATTATATATTCTTAATAGCAACAGATGAAGATTTAGCAGAACTTCAATCAAATGCTATATGGAATAACTTACCAGCGGTTAAAGCAGGCCATGTGGTAGTATTACCTTCATCACCATACTTTAATCAAGGATATAGTTCAATAGGAAGAGAAGTCTTAGTAGATGAAATAGGTGACATGTTAAATGAAACAAAGCAATAAACCATTATTAATATTTTTGATTGTAAGTTTATTACTTTTAGTAGGAGGACTGGTTCTAGCCGTAAGGTTAGGATCCGTCCATATTGCTTTTTCAGACATTTTTAACAGTATTTTTAATTATAGTGAAACTTTAGAACTTATGCTTGTTAGAGATGTTCGTATTCCAAGAGCACTTTCTGTTTTAATGACAGGAGGAATACTAGGAGTAACAGGTGCAATGATTCAAGGTGTTACAAGAAACCCTATAGCAGAACCATCTATACTTGGTGTAAGTCAAGGGGCAACTTTAGTAATAGCTATTTTTTATGCAGCAGGAATAGGAATAACAACAAAAAATGTAATGATTGCTTCATTTATAGGAGCACTTATAACTGGTCTTATAGTTTTAGGCTTTATATCTAAAAAAGCAAATAATAATTCTATTGCAAAAATCCTTTTAGCAGGAACAGCCATGAGTACATTCTTCGTATCCTTAACAACAGTAATAGGACTTTTAACAAATCAATCTCAAATGATAGGTTTCTGGGTTTCAGGAGGATTTAGAAATGCAACTTGGGCAGATTTTAAACTTGTATTTATTGTAGGAATTATAGGTCTTATAATTACAATGATATTATCACCAAAGATAAATATTTTAAATCTTGGAGATGATGTGGCCATTGGTCTTGGTGAAAGTCCAGAAAAAATAAGATTTATTACACTTATGGTTATGATACCTATGATTGCAGCAGCTGTTGCAGTAGGAAAGAACATAGCATTTGTAGGGCTTATTATCCCTCAAGTAGTAAGAAAGATTTTAGGTGAAGATTATAGAAAAAATATTCCTTGTTCATTTTTACTTGGAGCAGTGCTTTTAACTTATGCTGATATTGCAGCAAGAATGTTATTTAATCCATATGAAACTCCTATTGGAGTATTTACAGCAATTATAGGAATACCATTCTTTATTTCAGTGGCTAGAAAGGAGAGAGGATAATGAAGAAAAATAAATTTAAATTAGTTTTAATAATTTTAATGGCTTTATTAATAATCTCCTTTGGAGTGTCCTTATGTTGGGGTACATATAAGGTTACACCTTTAGAAGTTATAAATACTTTGCTTGGAAATGGAAGTAAACTTCAAAATACAGCAATATTAAGTATAAGATTACCAAGGCTTTTAGTGGGAGCATTTGTTGCCATTGCATTATCAACAGCAGGGGCAATACTTCAAACCATCACTAAAAATGATTTAGCTGATACAGGAATAATTGGTATAAATGCTGGTGCGGCAGTGGCAGCAGTATTATTCATTACATATTCTACAGGAGCTTATTATAGTGAATTAGGTCAACTTTCAATATTTGTACTGCCATTTATGGCCATAGTAGGTGCATCAGTTACAGCTATTATAATTTATATGATGTCAACAACTCATGAAGGAATAAGACCTAAAAGGTTATTACTTATAGGAATTGGATTAAATGCAGCACTTAATGCTTTTATAACTTTCTTTACATTTAGAGGTGGAGTAGGAGATTATAACAGAGTATTAATATGGACATCAGGAAGTCTTTGGGGATCAGGATGGAGCTATGTAAAAGTGATTGTTCCAATAGTAGCTGTAATGTTTATATTGGTTTTATTAAACCATAAAAAATTAGATGTTTTAAATCTTTCAGATGAACTTGCCATATCACTGGGATTAAATATAGAAAAAGAAAGAAAAAAATTCTTAAGCTTAGCAGTTGTTTTAGCAGGAACTGCCACAGCTTTTGCAGGAAATATTGGATTTTTAGGACTTATAGCACCACATATTGCAAAGAAATTAGTGGGACCTTATCATAAAAAGTTTATATCAGTATCAGCAATGATAAGTATAGTAATAGTACTTATTGCAGATGCAGTTTCGAGAAATTTATTTTCTCCAATTGAAATTCCAGTGGGAATAACAGTATCAATATTTGGAGTACCATATTTTATTTATTTAATGATGAAGGAGAAATAATTATGGAAGCTATCAGTGTAAAAAACTTAAGTGTAGCATATGAAAATAACACAATAATTGAAGATTTAAGTTTATTCATACCTAAGGGGAAAATAAGTATAATAATTGGAGCTAATGGATGTGGTAAATCAACATTTTTAAAAACATTAGCTAGAATTAATAAACCTAAGGCTGGAGAAATTTTTATAAATAAAAAAGATATTAAAAAGATAAATGAAAAGAATATAGCAAAGGAAGTGGCATTTCTTCCTCAAGGGCCAGTATGCCCAAGTGGACTTACAGTAAGAGAACTTGTGGCCTTTGGTAGATTTCCACATCAAAAGCTTATTGGTGGCTTAAATAGTCATGATAAAGAAGTTATTGACTGGGCAATAAAAGAAACAGGACTAAGTGAATTTGCAGATAGAGAAGTTGAAAATTTATCTGGTGGCCAAAGACAAAGAGCTTGGATAGCAATGACTTTAGCTCAAGAAACAGAAATAATAATGCTAGATGAACCTACAACTTATTTAGATATGTCTTATCAGCTTGAAGTATTAGAAGTTCTTGAAAAGCTAAATAAAGAAAAGAATATTACAGTGGTTATAGTTCTTCATGAGCTTAATAATGCATGTAGATTTGCAGATAACATCATTGGATTTAAAAAAGGAAAAGTTATTTGTGAAGGAAAACCATTAGATGTAATTACTAAAGAAAATTTAAAGAAAATATACGGAATAGAAGCTAATCTTACAATAAGTGAAGATGGCAAGTATCCAATATGTATGGAATACGATCTTTTTAGGGAGGCTTAATGAGAAATAAAAACTTTTTAATAATAGTAATAGGGCAGATAATTTCTCTCTTTGGAAATGCCATACAAAGATTTAGTATGTCATTATACTTATTAGAGTTTACAGGAAGTACAGCTGTATTTTCACAGATATTAGCAATATCAACAATACCTTATATAATTTTTGCACCTATTTCAGGAAAGCTTTCTGATAGTGTAAATAGGAAAAAAATAATGGTATATTTAGATTTCTTTTGTGCAGCACTTATTGGAATATATGCATTTATATTATTAAGAGGAAATGATAGTGCACTTATAGTTGGTACAGTGATGTTTATATTATCAATATGTTACACATTATATGGACCAGCAGTAACATCTTCCATACCTCAAATAGTAGATGAAGAAAATTTAACTTCTGCCAATGGAATAATAAATCAAGTAGGATCAATAGTAAATGTGGTAGGACCTATTTTAGCTGGAATACTTTATGGATTACTTGGAATAAAGGTTATTGTAATAATAAATGCTGTAAGTTTCTTATTATCAGCAATTATGGAAATGTTTTTAGATATTCCAGATGTGGCTAAGAATGATGAAAGTACAGAAAAACTAGTATCAATGGACTTTGTAAAGAAATCTTTTGTGGATATGAAGGATAGCTTTGTATATTTAAAAAAGGAAAAGAAAGTTGTTCTTGCAATTATAGCTTCATATGCTTTTTGTAATATATTCTTAGTACCTATTTTATCAATAGTTGCACCATATTTTATTAATGTATTACTTGCACTTCCATCAGAGATTTATGGAATTGTTGAAGGTGTATGTGTACTAGGTATGATATTAGGAGGTTTTTGGATAAGTATAAAACCAAAGATGTTCTCAATGAATAAGGTACATTATACATATTATCCTATGATATCAGGGGTTATATTAATGTCCATATTAGGATTTATAAAGATAAATAATTATGCTATGGCAGCAATTTTTGCCTTTGGTGGATTATTAATTATGTTATCTTTATCATTATCAAATGTACTTACATTAACATTTATACAAAAACAAGTTCCAGCAAATATGCTTGGACGTGTATCAGCATTTTCAGTGGCAGTGGCAACGATAAGCGTTGCGCCAGGGCAATTATTATACGGACAAGTTATTGATATGGGGATTCCACTTGGAGTAATTCTTATTGTAACAGTGATATTTAATATTGGACTTGTTGTCTTTATTAAGAAGAGGGTAAGTGACACAGTTGTGGAAAGTGAAGAAAAAGCAGCTTAAGATAATGATGAAATATCAGTGATAAATGATGAATTGAGGAATAAACTCATAAGTTTAGAAAACTGTATAATTAAGAATGAAAAATTAAAAATGAATATGCTTAATTAATTGAAAATTGATAATTAAGGATAAAAGTCTTTCAAAGTTTGGAAAGATGAAGAAATAGCTGAAAGTAGATTTAATAAGGGGAAGTGTTGCCCTTATTGTAATCATTACAAAATATCTAAATACGGAAAATACCATGGAAAAATGGCATTAAAATTTTACAATGCAAGGGAAGCAAGGAAGCGTGGAAAAGAAATAAATACAAGAGGTATATCCAAGGAATTTGCCTGTGTGTTATGTGGTGTAGATAGATTAGGTAATTTATACACTGGATTAATATATGATGGTAGACCTAAATATACCGATATAAATAGGGCTCTATTAAATGTTGTTGAAGAGAATTCTATATTATGTACTGATAAGCATAGGAGCTATATCTTCTTTGCAGCTCAACATAATTTTGAATTACATCAAATTAGAGATGGAAGAAAAACTATGGATATTTACAATATTCAAAGAGTTAATGCCTTTCATAGTAGTTTAAAAAGATGGATAAACAAGTTTAATGGAGTCTCAACAAAATACCTAACTAACTACTTATTCTGGTATAAGTGGAGGCAATTATTTAAAACAGAAATGGAAAGAAATAAGCCTAAAAAATTCTTTATTCATGCTAATTCAACATATTCTATATCTTTAATAAAGGATTTTAAAATCAGAAGACAAATATATATATATAAGGTAAGATATGTTTTATTTTACTGTTTTTTAATGTGCAATTAATATAATGATTGATGAACAATCTAAATGAATTGCGAACTAAAAAAATACCGCATATTTTTTATTTAATAATACGGTATTTTCATTAATTTTATTTTCTTAATATATTAAATTTTATAATAAACTACCTAGAATTTATTTAAAATAATTTAAATTATTCCAAATGAGTTTTTCTGAATTGGATTCTGTATCTCCAAAGTAGTCTGTAAAATCTTTGTAATGTTTTGCACCCATTTTTTCATAAATTCTCTTTGCATTATCATTTCCTTTTACAATACAAATACTCATATGTTCATAACCTTTAATATAAGCATAGCTTCCTACTGTATTGATAAGTTTTGTTCCAACACCTTTTCCTCTTGAAGTTTCAGAAACATGCAGTGAATCTAAATATAAGCAATTCTTTAATTCTTCATCTTCCTTACATGCAGAAAAACCTAAAATTTTTTTGTTTTCATACGCAACAAAGATCCTATGTTTTTCTTTATTAAGATATTCTTGCCATTTCTTTATTCCTTCATTAACAGTCAATCCATTCAAAAAGTTATCTGGTAACAAACCTACATATGTTTTTTTCCAATTCATAACATATAAACTTGCAATTGGTTCAATATCTTCAGCATTTGCTTCTCTAATATTCACTATATTCACCACCTAAAATTTAATTTATATAAATCAAGTTTAATATTATTATAAATAAATTATAGCACATTTTTTAATACCGTATTATTCAATTTTCAAAGATCATTTAGTTCGCAATATTAAAATATTGCGATTTAAATGGACGTCTATTGGACATCCCTTTATGTTATACTTATTTCCACATTATTTTAAAACAAAGCTAAAAATAATTGAAGCAGGAAAAGTTAATAAAAAAGAAGTAATAGTTGGAGATTGGTATCTTTAATTGTTACTTCTTTTTTGTGAAATTGTAAATTTTGAATGAGGACAAGTGAACCGTACCATAAATAAGTGAGGTTTATAGCTTTGGGCATTGATATAACTTGCCTAAGGCTATTTTTTTATCTAAAAATAACGTATCATAAGTAAGGTTATATTTACAAATTATGCTATAATAAACTTAAAGTGAAAGGTAAATAGGAACTACTGATTTTATAGGAGGAAAGTGATGGATTATTATGCACGTGCAAAAAAATTTATATTAAAGAATGCAAGACCTCTTGATATGGCAAGATGGAACTACTTATTCGAAAATGGAAGTAAGGAAGATGTTATTAATATTTTAAAAACTTATCAAAATACTGATGGTGGATTTGCAAATGCACTTGAACCTGATTGTTGGAATATTAATTCAACACCATTGCAAACCTGGGCAGCAACTAGAATCATAAAAGAAATTAATTTAGATGATAAAAACCATCCAATAATAAAAGGGATTATAGATTCTTTATCATCTAATGATGAATTTGATGGTCATAGATGGAATGGTTTAAATACAGTAGTAACAAATGATAATTATCCTCATGCTCCCTAGTGGTCTTATAGCCAAAAGCAAGAATTGAAATATAATCCTACAGCGAGTCTGATAGGTTTTATATTGAAATATGCAGAAAAACATACTGCTATATATAAGTTAGCCTGTGAGTTATCAAAAGAAGCCTATGATTATTTTAAAAAGAGTTTCCCTTTAGAGTCTATGCATGAAAGCGCTTGTTTTATAGAATTATATGATTATATGAAAGAATGCTCTATATCCAATTTGATAGATATGGAAGAATTTAATAAATTATTACAAAAACAAATTAAACAAGTTATAACATATGACACTAAAAGATGGAGTAATGATTATATATGCAAGCCGTCATTGTTCATAGACAGTAAGTCAAGTGATTTTTATTTAGAAAACAAGGATATATGTGATTTTGAATGTCAATTTATTTTAAATATTCAAAATAATGATGGTTCTTGGAATGTTACATGGGATTGGAATAATTATCTTGAAGAGTGGGCTATAAGTAAAAATTGGTGGAAATCAGATATTATTATAAAAAATATTAAGTATATTAAGGAATTTCAGTGATAAATTCTATTTGTGGAGGTGTTAGAATGAATTTTTCGCTTGTTACTATTATTGATGAAGACTTAAATCAGTATAAAGCAGACATACAAGAAGCATTCCAAAAAGGGTTTGAAGATGTTTTTGGTAAGACTGAGGATATTATTCTTCCTGAAAAAGATATTGACAATTCTTTAAATCAAAAGAACTCAGTTGCATATAAAGCAGTTGTTGATGGTGAAATGGTTGGAGGTGCTGTTGTGGTAATTGATGAAAAAACTCAGCACAATTATCTTGATTTTCTTTATGTTAAGTGTGGCACTAGTAGTAAAGGTATTGGTAAGGCAATGTGGGATGAAATTGAAAGATTGCATCCTGAAACAAAGGTATGGGAAACTTGCACCCCATATTTTGAGAAAAGAAACATTCATTTTTATGTAAATAAATGTGGATTTCATATAGTAGAATTTTTAAATGAAAAGAATCCAGGATTAGATATGCCAGAAGATTTTATTGGTGATGGCGGACAGGGTATGTTTGTATTTAGGAAGCAAATGTAATGTGACAACTAGGAATTTGCACGTGGGATTGTTATATATTCTAAGAAGGGATTATAAAGCTAAAATTGAGCCAATAATATTAAAAGTATTATTGGCTTATGTTATAATTGTTGTAATTAAATAGTGGAAAATATAATTAAGGAAGTGATGGTTAATTCTTGAGATATTTAAATACAAATAAACAATTTGAAAACTATAAAGAACTTGTTAATGAAGAATATTTTGTAGATAAATCAATGATAATTAAAATGCTGAATGAAAAAATATCTACTAAGAGCAAGTATATATGTATTACAAGACCAAGGAGATTTGGTAAATCAAGTATTGCAGATATGCTGGGAGCATACTATTCTAAGGCTGTAGAATCTAAAGCAATTTTTGATAAATTAAAGATAAATGTATGCAAAAGTTATGAAGAAAATTTAAATAAATATAATGTGATAAATATATCATTCAATAGCATATCAGATAGAGGAAATACATATGATGATTACATTAAAATGATAAAAACTACCTTGGTAAATGATATTGTAGAAATGTATCCTTATATAAAACCAGAAAAGTATTTTACAATAAGCGATATGCTTTATGATACAAAAGAAAAATTTGTTTTTATCTTTGATGAATGGGATTATATTTTTAATAATAATTTATTTGAAGAAAATCAAAATGATTTTTTAGAGTTCTTAAGAAATCTTTTAAAAGATCAACCATATGTAGCTCTTTGCTATATGACAGGGGTGTTACCTATTAAAAAATATTCTAGTGGTAGTGCACTAAATATGTTTGATGAGTATACATTTTTAAAAGATAGAAAATTTGGAGAGTATTTTGGTTTTGTAGAAGAGGAAGTTATAGAGCTTTGTAATAGAAATGGTAAGATGAACTTTAAAGATCTAGAGAGTTGGTATAATGGATATTTTACTGCTACTGGAATAAGAGTTTATAATCCAAGATCAGTTGTTAAAGCACTACAAAATAATTATTGTGAAAGCTATTGGACTAATACAGGAGCAATGGATGAAGTAAGTGAATATTTGAAATATAATATTTTAGAAATTAGAGATGAAGTTATTGAAATGGTTGCAGGTGAAGAAATAGATGTAATAATAAAAGAAGAGTTTAGAGCAGGGCAAGGGACACCTAAAACTAAAAAAGAAATTTATTCAGCTATGATAGTGTTAGGGTTTTTATCTTATTATGATGGATATTTAAAGATACCTAATAAGGAGCTTATGTTAGAGTTCGAGAAAGCATTAGAAGATGAATCTTTTGGATATGTTTCTAAGATAATAGAAAATTCAAAAAGTATGTTAAAAGCAACTGTTAATAAAGATGTGAAGATAATAGAAGAAATACTTCATGATATTCATAATTCTGAAATTCCAATTTTGCAATATAATGATGAAAATAGCCTTTCTTGTGTACTTACACTAGCATATCTTTCAGCTAGAGATAATTATAGAGTAGAAAGAGAAGAAAAGACTGGAAAAGGGTATGCAGATTTTACTTTTCATCCAAGAAGGAAAAATGATACGGCTTTTATTGTGGAACTAAAAAAAGACGAAAAACCAGAGATTGCATTAAAACAAATAAGAAGTAAAGAATATGTTGAAAAGTTTAAAAGAGAAAATATGGGTAAAAAAATATTAGCTGTGGCTATTTGTTATGATTCCAAAGAGAAAGAACATCATTGTCTTATAGAAGAAATAGATTAGAAAATGATAAACTTAGTTAATGATGAATTGAGGAATAAACTTAGAGAGTTTGTAAGAATTAAAAATGTAAAATGTAGAATGAATAATAAATAGCTAGTTTAAATTAAGTATGCTTTGACATGAGTTATTAATTAACAATAAGAAATATAACTTAATTAAAATGTAAAATGAATAATTAATGTAAATGAAAAATTATGTGAATAGAGAAGTAATAGTTAGGGGGAAATGCCTGTAGCTATTACTTCTTTTTTACATATTTATAGATTTATAATAATAAAATTTAATTTTTAATATAATTTATATTTACATATAATGTCAAAAAAAGTAAGAGAAATAGTTATAAAATTAATATTGAAAAAATTATAATTTATTACTAAAATTTAAAAAGATAAGTCGAATATTGTAGAAAAATGGAGGAAAACATGAAAAAAAAGACAAGTGTTTTAGTATTAACAGGTGCAATAACAATAAGTAATATAGGATTAACAACATCTTTTGCAGATGTTAATGATGAAACTTTATTAATTCAAGAAAAGAGTACTATAGTACATAGTCAAGTATCTATAGAAACAGATGGATCAGCTAGAATTGCTGGACAAGATGGTCAATTAGGAACTGCAGATGATGTATTTGTTAGACCAGGAGCAAATGGACAAGCTCCACATGTTGATCAATTTGGAAATGTAACAGTACCAACTGGAGGACGTGTAGAGCTACCAGACGGAAATATTGTTTGGGATACAGGTAATGATCAGTCAATAGTAGTTCCAGCTGGAACTGTTATTACACCAAATGGCAATGGTGGTGTACCAGTAGTAAATGCAGATGTAAGCGTTAAAATTCCAGATGGAAGTATGATAGTATTACCAATTGGAAGTGATATAACACTACCAAGTGGAAGTTCAGTAAGTAGTAATGGAGATGCTATTACAGCAGGTGGAGTAACTATTAAAGCAGATGGAACAACTATAATTCCAGGAGCAGATGGACAAATAGGAACAGCAGATGATGTAATTGTTAAGCCACTTATACAACCTGATGCGTATATTGAACTTCCAAGTATTGATGAGTTTGGAAATGTAACATTACCAATTGGAGGATATGTAGAGTTACCAGACGGAACTATAATTTATGATAGAGGTAATGAACAGTCAATAATAGTTCCAGGGGGAACTGTTATTACACCAAATGGTAATGGTGGTGTACCAATGGTAAATCCAGATGGAACTGTTAATGTACCAGAAGGAAGTATGGTAGTATTACCAAATGGGGATGATGTAACTCAAGGAAGTGGAAGTGTTGTAAATCCCAATGGAAGCGTTGCAAACAAAGATGGAAGTATTATAAACCCAGATGGAAGTATTACAGGTGGAAATACAAACAAACTAGGTGAAGATGTAAATAAGCCCAAGCGAAGACACAAATAAACCAGGTGAAAATGTTACAAAACCAAGTACAAATCCTAACACAGGAGATAGATCTGTAATGGGGATGTTAGTAGTAGGATCAATGGCGTTATTAGCTTTAGTTAAAAATTTAAAAATAAAGGACAAGTTATTTTTAAAATAGAAAACTATAGATATAGCAGATGAAGAAATTTCTTCATCTGCTTTTTTACTAATTAAATATAATTTTATTGAGCTTTAGTCATCCATAGTCCATGAAGATTACAGTAAGCATAAACTTCTTGTAATTTTTCATCAGGACATAAAGCAAATTCAATAACAGGATCAGTATTAGCTTTTAAAAATTTACGTTGAGTACCTTGGTTTGTAACTATATGTATCCAAACTATGCTATGAGCTTCTTCCATAGGATGTTTAACACTACCTACATCTACTTTAACAATATTTCCATTAATCTGAAATTGTGGAACGTGTTTTTCTTGTGCTGCATTTGTAGAATTAGCTACTAATTCCTTCATAGGTTTATTATCACAACATATTTCACAGTCATTAGTTGATATTACTTCTACTATATCTTTCTTATCTTCACTTATTAATAATTTATTTTTAAACATTATAAAACCTCCATAACTATTTTTTTTAGTATGTGCTTTAATTAAAAAAATTATTTATCTACAAAGATTTTAGGCTAAAATTGAATAAGAAGTTGTTTTATGTTATTATTTTATGCAAAGTTACTTAATTAATGATAAAAGGTTAGATAAAGTAAAATAAAATAAAAGCATTAAAATATTAGAGGTACATTATGAAAAATAATAAAAAATGTAAAAATAAATACAAACAGATTCTTATAGCTGTTTTTTCAGTAATTATAATTTGTGTGGTAGTCCTTGGAGCGGGATATATGTATATTAGAGCTAATATATATAAGAAAACAGAGCCTTTAACATCAGAACATTTACAAGCACCTGTTAAAACAAAAGAAGAAACTATTGGGTATACAGAAGTTGAGGGAATTACTAATGTATTATTAGTAGGTGTTGATGGAATTGATTTTGATGAAAAATATCAAAGATCAGATTCTATGATTATTGCTACTTTAGATAGTAATAAGGAGAAAGTAAAATTAACATCTCTATACAGGGATACATTAGTTTACATTCCTGGTTATGGAGAAGAAAAGATGAATTTAGCCTTTAGTTTAGGGGGACCTGAACTTGTGATGGAGACTATAAAGTATAATTTTGATGTAAATATAGAGAAATATATAATGATAAATTTTGCTGGTTTTGAAGCTATAATTGATCAAATAGGCGGAGTAGAAATTGATGTGAAGGAATATCAATTACATGAATTAAATAAATATATAGGTCAAGCTACTGGGGGAGGCGATTGCCCAGTGGAAAAAGCAGGTTTACAAATTTTAAATGGTAAACAGGCTTTATCTTATGCAAGAATAAGAAAAGGTGTTGGCGATGATTATGAAAGAACTGAAAGACAGAGGGAAGTACTTTTTAAAGTGGCAGAAAAATTACAAAAAACTGATGTTATTAAGTATTTTTCTATAGCAAATAAGATGTTAGATTATCTTAGAACTAATATAGAGATTATGGATGGTCTGAATATGGCGTATACTATTTCAAAATTTTCAAACTTAGAAACAGAACAATTAAGTATACCAGTGCACGAACTTTGTGTTGATGAAGAATTTAATGGAAATATGGCTTTAAGAATGGATAGATATGAAAATGCATTAATACTTAATGATTTTATTTTTAATGATACTTTACCTGATTTTATTTTAAATAGAAGCACTGAAAAAAATCAAAGTATTTATTATGAATATGAAGGATTTGGAGAGTAAAATTACGAATATTATAAAAAAGTAAGGAGTTATTAGGATGAATAAAAAAATAAAAGAATTAAGCAATAATATTAAAATGCCAGCCATTGGATTTGGAACATATAAGTCAGGCAATGAGGATGAAACAGCAGAAATAGTTAGTTATGCTTTAAAAGTAGGATATAGGCAAATTGATACAGCTTCATTTTATGGCAATGAAATTGGCATTGGCAAAGGAATAAAAAATAGTGGAATTGATAGAGAGGAAATATTCATTGTAACAAAAATTTGGAATTATGACCATGGATATGAAAACACTATAAAAGCTTGTAATGAATCATTAAAGAAGTTACAAGTGGAGTATTTAGATTTATATCTTATACATTGGCCTAATGAATTAAATGCAGAAACATGGAGAGCTTTAGAATATCTTTATAAGTGCGGAAAAGTTAAAGCAATTGGTGTTTGTAATTTTAAAATAGGTCATTTAGAGGAGCTTAAGAAAACTGCACAAATAATGCCAATGGTAAATCAGATAGAAATACATCCATTAAGTAATAAAGAAGGAATGCTTCAGTATTGTCAAAATAATAATATACAATTAGTAGCTTGGAGTCCTATAATGAGAGGAAGAGTATTTTCCAATGAGTTAATTATAGGTCTGTCAGAGAAATATAAGAAAACAATAGCCCAAATAATTTTAAGATGGCATGTACAAAGAGGAGTTATTCCTATACCAAAATCATCAAATAAGGAAAGAATAAAAGAAAATTTAAATATATTTGACTTTGAAATTTCTAATGAAGATATGGAAATTATCAATTCTCTTAATGAAGGTGATAGTGTATCAGTGTCAGGAGTACCAGATAATACAACATATCTTAAATACTAGTCAATCAATAAAAACATTTATCTAAATTAGGTAGATGTTTTTTATTATGATAATAGTAAAATATTATATTAATATTGGATTCATTTTTGAAGATATGAGAGCATATAATAGTATTTGAACTTACAATATAAGGAGCATTTTAATTAATAAATATTTATAAAAAAGAGTAAGTAATATAATAATAATTAGCTTTAATTCTGAAGTAATAAGTAAAGTAATAAAAAATATTAAAAATTATACAATTTAGTATAGGCTTAATAATTTTAAAGGGGAGAAAAAGATGATCGATGTGCATGTACATTTAGAAAATGGGCCATATACAAAGGAATGGTTAGATCAATTTGTTAACAAGGCCATTGAAAGAAAAATCAAAGAGGTATATTTTTTAGAGCATACTTTCGTTTTTAAGGAATTTTATTTTTTATATGATGAAATGAAGAATTATAATGCATATCAAAATAATTGGTATGGAAATAAAGTGAAAAAAGCACGTAATATTAATGAATATATTAAATTTGTGGAAGAGATGAAAAAATACAAGTTTCCAATAAAAATGAAATTTGGACTTGAAGTATGTTATTCACCAGAACATGAAGAACAAATAAAATTATGGAAGGAAAGACTGCCATTAGATTTTATGGTTGGTGCAGTTCATTTTATTGATGGATGGGCATTTGGTCATAAGATGCAGAAGTGGAAATGTGAAGATTACGATATGAATAAGATATATAAACGCTATTTCCAGTTATTTATAGATTTAGCGAAATCTAAATTATTTGATGGATTGGCACATCCAAATGCATTGCAATGTTTTGGTGCTTTTCCACCAGGTGGTTTTTATCCAACGTATGTAGAATTAGCAAAGCAGATTAAGGCTAATAATATGTATATAGAAGAAAGTAGTGGACTTTCTATTAATTATGGAAATATGCCCTTAGGTATGAACTATGATATGCTAGAGGCTATGAGAAAGGAAGGAGTAGAAATTTGTACAGCTTCTGATGCTCATAATCCTAAAGATTTAGGAAAATATATCAAGGAAATGGAAAAATATATTTTACTACGATAAAATTGAATACTTTTTACAAAGATGGCACTATTAGTATTTTCAGTGTTTGAATTTAATCTTGCAAATGTAATATTAACAGCTTTAAAAATTTTATAATAAGTATTTTTGATTTTAATATTTAATGGTATAATCATATTCTAGTCATTCCTTATGTGATGTATTTATGTTTTTTGTGAAATTATTATATCACATAAGGGATAACTTTATTTTTACAAATTTTGTTTATTCAATAACCTATAATGAAACAAAAAAGTTATTAGAATGCTTAAAATGAGGAGTTAATAGGATGAAATTTTATTTTGCACCACTAGAAGGTGTTACAGGATACATATATAGAAATGCATATAATAAGTTTTTTGGCGAAGAAATAGATAAATATTTTACACCGTTTATAGTACCAACAATGAATTATTGTTTTACCTCAAAAGAATTAAATGATATTAAGCCTGAACACAATAAAAATATTAAGGTAATTCCACAAATACTTACTAATAATGCAGATTATTTTTTAAGCACAACAGAAAAGTTAAATGAATTTGGTTATGATGAAATAAATTTAAATCTAGGATGCCCATCAGGTACGGTAGTTTCTAAGTTTAAGGGGTCAGGATTTTTAGCTAAAAGAGAAGAATTAGATATGTTTTTAGAAGAGATATTTTCAAAAACAAATTGTAAAATATCTTTAAAAACAAGAATAGGTAAAGATTCACCAAATGAATTTTATGAGCTTATTAAAATATTTAATAAGTATCCGTTAGAAGAGCTAATAATTCATCCAAGAATAAGACAAGACTTTTATAAAAATACTCCTAATATGGAGGTTTTTAAGGATGCAATAAAATTAAGCAAGAACCCTTTAGTTTATAATGGTGATATTTTTTCAGTGGAAGATTTTAAGAAATTTAAGTCTGAATGTCCAAGTATTGATACAGTTATGCTAGGAAGAGGACTTATGGCTAATCCAGGACTTATAGGAGAAATAAAAGAAAAATCTATAGTACATAAGGATACTCTAAGAGCTTTTCATGATGAAATATATGCTAGATACAAAGAAGTTCTTTCTGGTGATAAAAATGCTTTATATAAAATGAAAGAGTTTTGGTTTTATATGATTCATAGCTTTGAAGACAGTGAAAAGTATGCTAAGCGTATAAGAAAGTCTAAAAGTGCGGCAGAATATGAAGGGATAATAGTGAGCCTATTTAATGAACTTGATATTTCAGGAGATAATGAAAGAGGATTTTCTCTAATAAAATAATTGAATTATATATAGCAAATATTAAATGATAAAAGAAGAAGGAAAGGTGAGAGCTATGAAAAGAGGAATTGGGGCATACATATCAGCAATATTAATTATATTAAATGGAGTTATATGTATTGTTAATCATCAGCAAATTTATAAATGGATTCCAAGCCTTTGTGGAGTTATATTATTGATAAAAGGAATAATAATGCTCATAGAAGGTATAAGAGCAAAGGATTATGCCACTTTGGAAGGAAAAAAATTTGAAAGGGCAATAGTTATTATTGCTATAGGTATAGGAATAATTATAAGACAAAGTGATGCATTATTTATTGTTGGTGTATTTTGGGGATTAGAAGGCTTAAATAAGGCAACTAATTATTTAAACGAAGGATTATACTATTTTACTAGGAAAGAAAAGTTTATTTTTCCAATGAGTAAAGCTATAATTGAATTTGTTTTATCTAGTATATTAATATTTGATCCATTTTCTAAGATAGCAGAACATATAGTGATATTAGGTTTAGAACTGGTATTAGAAGGAGTATCTGAATTTGTAAATATTTATAAAGGAAAAGAAGAACTGTTAGTATAATATTTATTGAAAAGAAGCTTCCGTGGAAAGGAAGCTTCTTTTCAATATTTAAATAGAGTTTTGTTTTCTAAAGAATATATATAAAATTATTACTAATTTTCCTTTTTACCAAAAACTTTTTCTTGAAGAGCTTTACCAGTTGGTGTAATAGCACATCCACCTAAAGCAGTTTCTCTTAATTCTTCAGGTAAGCCTGTACCAACTTTGTACATAGCAGCAACAGCATCATCAAAAGGTATCTTTGAATTAACACCTGCCATAACCATATCAGCAGTACATAAAGCATTTATTGCACCAGAGACATTTCTCTTTGCACAAGGTATTTCAACAAGACCTGCAACAGGGTCACAAACTAATCCTAATACATTTTTAAAGATGATAGCAGCAGCATCTAAACTCATCTTTGGTGTTCCACCCATAAGTTCAACTACAGCACCTGAAGCCATAGCAGCAGCAGAACCACATTCAGCTTGACATCCACCTTCAGCACCTGAGAATGTAGCGTTCATTCCGATAATCATTCCAATGGCAGAAGCGGCAAATAAACCTTGAATTAATTCATCATCAGTTTTGTTTAATAAGTGCCCAGTTGTTAGAATTACTGCAGGAAGAATCCCACAAGATCCAGCTGTTGGACAAGCAACTATTTTACCCATAGCACCATTTACTTCTGAAGAAGAAATAGCCATAGCCATAACAATTCCGTTACCCATTAATGAGTTTCCAGTATTGCAGTATTGTTGAAGACGGTAAGCATCTCCCCCTATAAGCCCACTTAAAGAGTAAACCTTCTTTTTTAATAGGTTTGTTAACAATAGTTCTTGCTATTTTACCTAATCTAGCAGCACTAGCTGTATGTGAAGATGATGGACCAATCATAATTGGGCCTAAAACGTCAAATATTCCAATGTTAGCCATAGTGTTTATCCTTTCTTGTGTAAAAATTTAATATTTATTATAAATAAAAATCTAAGCTTTAGAATTTTCTGAAATTGTAATTGTTTTCCTTGCTAATTATACAACAATCGACAAAGTATGTAAAATGTTTTAAATTTATAAAAATACTTGCTATGGAGTTAACTTCAAGTGATAGGATTAATTCATAAGGTATAGAATAAATTTTCAAGAAGTAATCTCATAGTTTATAATTAATATGAAAGAAAGGGAGGAAGTGTTTTGGAGGAGCAATATATTGAGTATATTTTAAAACAGTATTTTAATGATATAAATTATAGTGTAAAGGATGGAAATAGTGGTATGAATAATACCACCAAGTTTTTAGTTATAAATGAAGAAGAATATGTCTTGAGGATATATGAAAGTCATAATGATAAGAAAAAAGTAGGTTTTGAGCATAAGATATTAGAGGAATTAAATAGAAGAAATCTTTCTTTTGTTATACCTAATCCTAAAGTTAATTTTAAGGGCGATACAGTAGCTTTAAGTATTGATGGTAAATTAGCATCTCTTTCCAAAGCCATTAAAGGAAATAATCCTTATTTGAAAGATAAAAAACAATTTTATAGTCTTGGTAAGGCTGTAGGAGAAATAACTAGAGAATTATCTCAAGTAAAGATAGAAATACAATCTAGCTACCAGCCTTGCTATGAATTAGAAAAATCGTATCCTACATGCCCCTTAAAAGATGTAATAGATTTTTGTGATAATCCTCCTGAGGATTTTAAGAGTGAAAGAGGTATTTTAGGGAGATTGAAAAAATATTTTATTGAATTTAAAGACATAATACCAATATTAAGAGAGCTTCCTCATCAGTTTATTCATGGTGATATTAATAGTTCTAATGTGCTAGAAGATGAAAAAAGAAATATTTGTGCAATTCTTGATTTTGAGTTTACTGCTAGAGATTTAAGATGTATGGATTTAGCCATATGCTTATCAGAAGCTATTGCCAATGATGAAGATGATAAAGTTAAATTTGATAATATAACAAACTTTATGACAGGATATAAGAAGTTTATCTCTTTAACTGATGATGAAATAAAAGTAATGCCATATTTGATTATGTTACGTAGGCTAGATGTGATTATTCATTTTTTAGTTAGATATAATGAAGGAATTAATAATAGCTATATCACTGCTGATAAAGTATTAAGAGAGCAGCTAATTAAAGATAGACGCTTATGTAGATGGGTAGAAGAAAATACGAATCGTATAAGAGAAATTTTAAAATAAAATTGACTTATTAAAAAGTATTGAAAATTTTTGAAAATGGGCACTTTTTATAAAGATGACAACTATAATAATTTTAAGTATACTTTAAATATAGGTATAATTTATGGAGGGTGAAAGGTATTGCATATGATAGATAGAAAAGCAAAAGCTGCAGAGCTACATAGCAATAGATATACATGTTCACAAGCTGTTGCTTGTGCATTTTGTGATGTAGTTGATGTTGATGAAGAAACAATGAAAGTCATAGTAAGAAAATATAGTGGAGGAGCTTATAAGGTATGTGGAGCTGTAATGGGAGCATATGTTATAGCTAACTTTATAAAAGATAATAGAAATATGGAGGATCCAGCAGAGTGGAATGAAGATGATATTGAGTTGTTACAAGAAATAGAAAGGAGATTTAAAGAAAAAAACTCCACTGTAATGTGCAGGGAATTAAAAGGGATAGGGACTGGGATAGTATTACGGCCATGCAGAGGCTGTGTAGAAGATGCAGCAGAAATTCTTGAAGAAATTTTAGAGGAAAGAAGTTAAAAAATATGAGTACATGATGTTAAGGCATTATGTACTCATTTTCTTTTTTAATTTCAATACTAAGATGTTTCCAAACTGTTAAAATCATTGTTGAATAAGCAGCTATTCCCCCAATAAAATTAGAAATAGGTTCTGCTAAAAATACTCCATTTGTACTTAAATTAAATAATCTAGGAAGTAATATAGTAAGTGGAACCACAACTATTATTTTACGAAGTAGTGAAAAGAAAATTGCTTTTTTAGATTCCCCTAGAGCTACATAAGTTGATTGAGCTGACATTTGCAGGGACATCATAAAGAAACCAAAGAAATAAATATTCATACAATGAGTAGCCAAGGCAACTAAATTAGCTTCGTTATTAAATATCTTAATAAAAAATTGTGGAAAGACCATTAATATAAACCAAATAGAAGTAGTATAAATTATGCAGGCGATGGAACTAAATTTTATGGCGCTTTTAACTCGTATATATTTCTTGGCACCAAAGTTAAAGCCAAGAACAGGTTGAGATGCACTGGTAATACCCTTCACTGGCATCATAACTATTTCTCTTATGGAATTAAGTACAGTCATAACTCCTACATATAAGTCACCACCGTAACTTTGAAGAGTAACATTGCAGACCATTTGAACAATACTATTAGTTATGGACATAATAAATCCTGATAAACCTAAGGTAATTATATTTTTAAAATGAATAATATTTATTTTAAAATATGCCTTTTTTAATTTTAGTATGGCATCATTGCTCATTAAAAAGCGCAATACCCAAATGGCAGAGAGAAACTGTGAAAATATGGTGGCTAAAGCAGCTCCTTTTACGTCCATATGTAGTAGGAAGATGAAAATTGGGTCTAAGATTATATTAGTTATGGCACCTACCAAAATAGTCATCATACCAATGCGACCAAAACCTTGGGAATTAATAAAGCTATTCATACCTAAGCTGATCATTACAAAAACGCTACCTAACAGATAAATTGTTATATAATCATTAGCGTAAGAAAAGGTATTATCACTTGCACCAAGAAGATATAGTAGGGGCTTTTTAAAAATTAATATAACAATAGTAAGTATTAATCCAGTAATCAGTAATAAAGTAAAAGAATTACCTATAATTTCTTCTGCTTTTTCATTATTTCCTTTTCCACGTTCAATGGAACAAAGTGGAGCACCACCCATTCCGTATAAATTAGCAAAGGCCATTATTATGGTTATAATAGGAAAAGTTATTCCAACACCTGTGAGAGCTAAACTTGATGCATTAGGAATTCTTCCAATATACATCCTGTCAACAATATTATAAAGAATATTAATGAGCTGAGCTAAAGTCATAGGAACTGCTAATTTTAAAATATTTTTAGATACACTTCCTTTTGAAAAATCTTTACTTATAGACATGAAGAATACCTCCTAAAAACTTGATTTTATCATAAAATCAAGAAAAATAAAAATTTATAGGAGATATTAAGTAACTTAAAAAATTTAATATTA
>OGIU01000501.1_pt1 | contig 23091 bp, 21 predicted proteins | sample 1571791 | NCBI WGS metagenome assembly OGIU01 (sample SAMEA2582104, study PRJEB24529) | metagenome | biome: Human gut stool | place: China | collected 2011
AGAAGTTGTCGAGAAATATATCAATGACCAAAAATATACAGAAACAAACAAAAAGCCCCATAAAGGGGCTCAATAGTGGCCTATCCATCCCATGACTAAAGTCACGGGATTCCCGGCTAATATTAATTAAAACCGCAAGCCCTTGGGGAAGAAGTTCTTCAGGGTCCCGTTGACTAACTTGCCCCAGCCTGCGGCGTGTTGGTCGCACTCAACCAGGTACCAGCCGTTCTTTGGGGCGTCCTGAATAGTGAGGGTATCGCCGTGGACGTAGGTTCGCCAGGCCGGTTCGTCCACTTCCACCACCTGGGTGCAAGTGGCCGGCTTGGTGGCTAACGCCAGCGCCAGGGCCGGTTCGAAGCGGTTCTTCTTGAAGACCCCCAGCTGCAGGCCCGGCCGAATGAGGCTCATCTGATCAATCGCTGGCATCCCCACCGGCAGGTCATAGAGGTAGTCACCAAAGACGACCAACTGGCCCGCTTCGTAATTAGGCAACACCCTTGTTTGGAAGTCTTGCCACAGGGCTTGTTGTTCCTTAGTGGGGGCAAACTTACTCCGTTGACCACGGCCTTTTTTCTTCTTGTTTTTCTTGGTGGGGAGGACGGGTTCTTCACCGTTCTTAACGAACTTAGCAATGAAGTGGCCCTCGCCCTTGAAGTGGTGGGGAAAGAGGCGCAGCGCCTTAGTTAATTCGGGGTTACCGTCTGCCCACTCCGGCCGGCCGGCGTCCATGCCCGGCACCTTTTCTAATTCGACCATCGTTAGGTCGTAGTTGTTTAGAAGCCAAGCTGCCATTTGCTCATCTTCTTCGGGGGCAAAGGTACAAGTCGAATAAACCAGGGTCCCACCCGGCTTGAGCATTTTCAGCGCCGAGGTTAAAATGTGGCGCTGACGGTTGGCACACTCGGCCGGGTAGTCCTCGTTCCAATACTCAATGCCGGCCGGCTCCTTTCTAAACATCCCCTCCCCCGAGCACGGGGCGTCGACCAGGATCCGGTCAAAAAAGGCCGGGAACTGCTTTTCCAGTTGGTCGGGGCTTTCGTTGGCCACCACCACGTGCTTAGCCCCCCACCGCTCCAGGTTTTCGGCCAGGACCTGGGCCCGGTTCTTAAAGATTTCGTTGGCGACTAAAAGGCCCTCGTCGTTCATCTTAGCGATCAGGTGGGTTGACTTGCCCCCCGGGGCGGCGCACAGGTCCAAGACCCGTTCGCCGGGTTGCGGATCGGCAAACTCGCCGACTAGCATCGCCGAGGGTTCCTGACTATAGACCCAACCAGTGACGTGATCGAGGCTGTGGCCGTCCACTTTGCCCAGGTACCCGTTGGTAACGTAGGGGCTTTGGCCTGCCGCCGCTTCAATCGTTGCGATTGGCTGACCTGGTTTTAAGGGGTTGGCCCGAAAGCCACTTTGGACGGTCCCGGAAGTCAGGGCAGCCAAAAAGGCCGGGGCCTCCTCTTTTAACAGGCGTTGGTACTTTTCAATAAAGGCAGTTGGTAATTGCACGATGGTTTCCTCGTTTTCTTTTGACATCCGTTTCATTTTACCCGTCTAACTAGGGGCGCGCAAGATTTGTCAAGGCGCTCCTTGGTCGGTATAATCAAGCTATTGACTTTAAAAAGCGAGGGATAAGCATGGACCAACACTTGATCGCCCTAGACATGGACGGCACCACCTTAAATAACCAATCTAAGCTGACCGACCACACCGTCAGCACCCTGCGCCGGCTAGCTAACGATGGCCACCTGGTGGTGATCGTGACCGGGCGGCCCTGGTTGATCTCGGCGCACCTTTACGACCAGATCGGCCTCAAGTCGCCGATCATCAATTTTAACGGCGCCCTGGCCCACCTGCCCTACCAAAATTGGAAGCACGAGTACGCCATTAAGGTGACCCGCGAACTAACCCTAGACATGCTAGAAAGCCGCCGAGAACTAGGAGTTCAAACCCTAATCGCCGAGGACAAGCACCACGTCTGGGCGGACCACCCGTCAAACGAACTGCCGGAATTTTTGCCGGCCCAACTCAGCGACGACCAGATCCTTAATGAGCGCAATTTAACTGACGACCCGATCGCCCTGACGATTCAGTTTGACCCCGCCAAAAAAGACGCAATCATCAACCGGGTCAACGAGCGCTACGGTGACTTTGTCGAACCCCGGGTCTGGGGCGGGGGCTATTCGATCATGGAGCTGATCCACCGCGGCACCCACAAGGAAACCGCCCTGTCTTATTTAGCCCACCACTTCCAAATCGACCGCCAACACATCGTGGCCTTTGGCGATGAGCAAAACGACCTCGAAATGATCGACTTCGCCGGCCACGGGGTCGCAATGAAAAATGCCATTCCTGAGCTCAAGGCCGTCGCTAAGGACGTGACGACCCTAGACAACGAGCACGATGGGGTCGCTGATTACTTGGAGAAGTACTTTCAATTGTAGTGAGTGCGACCCAACCTTCGAAACGGGCCGTATAGCTAAGCTAGGGCGAACGGTTGGTACGCTAGCACCGTTCTTCGCCCGTACTTAGATACTAGGCCCATGGTTGGGGAGCACGTTATCTGTGAGTGCGACCCAACCTACCCAGCGGACCGGAGTTGCAACCATGTTACCTTTAGAATAAAAAGAAATGGGCTGGGAGAGCACGTGCTCTCCCAGCCCATTTGTGTACTGTTAAATTCTCTTTAACTCCGCCAAGGTCTTAATCCCCAGCTCGTCCATTAAGGCCGGCAGTTGAGCGGCAATGTGGGGGCAAGCGGCGATGTCTTTGAAGTGGGCGGCCCCAACGGCGACGGCACTGGCCCCGGCCATCATAAACTCAAGCACGTCGGCGGCGGTTTCGATCCCGCCCATCCCGATGATTGGCAACTTGGTAGCGCGGGCCACTTGGTAGACCATCCGGACCGCTAGCGGCTTAACCGCCGTCCCGGAGTAGCCACCCATCCCGTTACCCAAGACCGGCTGGCCGGTGCGGATGTCGATGTGTAAGCCCAAGACGGTGTTAATCAAGGACAGGCCATCGGCGCCCCCCGCTTCGGCCCCCCTGGCGACCTCGGTAATATCGGTCACGTTGGGGGTCAGCTTAACGTACAGCGGGACGTCGCCGACCACCCGTTTAACCTGGTTGGTCAACGATTCCAAGACCTTGGCGTCGGTGCCAAAGGCCATCCCCCCGTGGGCGACGTTGGGGCAAGACACGTTAAGTTCCAGGGCACTAACTAACCCCGACTTGGCTAACTTTTCGGCCACTAACACGTAGTCGGTTTCGGTACTGCCGCCGATTGAGCCGACCACCGGCAGGTCCGGGTACTGCTTAGCTAAGTTGGGTAGCTTTTCTTTGATCACGGCGTCAACGCCGGGGTTGGTCAAGCCAACGGCGTTCATTACCCCGTCGGTCAGCTTGGCAATCTGGGGTTGCGGGTTCCCCGTCCGCGCCTCGGGGGTGGTAGTTTTAATTACCAAAGCACCCAGGTCGTTAAAGTTAACCTGGTCGGCACCCCAGGCGTCCCCAAAGCCAAAGGTTCCGGAAGCGGGCATCAACGGGTTGGTCATGTTCAGGCCGGGTAAGGATACGGCAAGTCGGTTGGTCATGGTTGGGTCTCCTTATAGTTCAGTGGTTTTAAAGGACGTCATTTCAAGCGAGCGCAACAGGGCGTTCACGGTGTCTAGGGCGGTTAAGAGCGGCACGTGGTGTTCAATCGCCGTTTGGCGGATGATGAAGCCATCGGAGTTCTTTTCGTCGTCGTGGCCCATCGTGTTGATCACCAGGTCGACGTGCTTGTCTTTAATCACGTCTAAAATAGCGGGTTGCCCCTGTTCGTGGAGCTTAGCGACCACAGTTGGGTGCAAGCCGTTCTCTTCTAAGAAAGCGGCCGTCCCGCTGGTGGCCAGGATCCGGTAGCCAATTGCCAAAAAGCGCTTGGCCAGCGGCAGGATTTGTGCCTTATCGTTGTCTTCGATCGTTAACAGCACGGCGCCGTTATCTGGCACCTCCATGCCGGCCCCGGCAAAGGCCTTGTAGAGTGCCTTTTCGTAGGTGGTGTCCGAACCCATTACCTCCCCGGTCGACTTCATTTCCGGGCCGAGGTAGGAGTCAACGTCCCCCAGCTTCGAGAAGGAAAAGACCGGTGCCTTAACGTGAATCATCTGACTTTCCGGCGCCAAGCCGCTTCGGTAACCTTGTTCAGCCAGGCTGTGGCCGAGGATCACCTTGGTGGCTAGCTGGGCCATTTTGATTCCGGTCACCTTGGACAAGAACGGTACCGTCCGGCTGGCCCGCGGGTTAACCTCCAAGACGTAGGCCTGGCCGTCGTGGATGATGAATTGGATGTTCATGATCCCCACACACTTGAGGGCGACGGCCAGCTTCTTGGTCGCCTCTTCGATTTGAACCTTTACCGCGCCCGAAAGTGATTGCGGCGGGTAAACGGCCATCGAATCCCCGGAGTGAACCCCGGCGTGTTCAATGTGTTCCATGATCCCTGGTAAGAGGACCCGTTCCCCGTCACAAATGGCGTCGACTTCACACTCCGCCCCTTCCAAGTAGGCATCCACCAGGATTGGGTGGCTACCGGTGACGTCGGCGTTTTGGTTTAAGTAGTCCTTCAGTTCGGCTTGACCGTAAACGATCTCCATCGCCTTGCCCCCCAGGACGTAACTGGGCCGCACCAGGACCGGGTAGCCGATCTCCTTAGCGGCGTCTAGCACCCCCTGGCGAGTCGTAGCGGTCATCCCAATTGGTTGGCGCAAGTTCAGGTCCTTGATCACCTGGTCAAAGAGCTCGCGGTCCTCGGCGGCGTCCAGGTCGGCCACGGTCGTCCCCAAGATTTTGACCCCGTTTGCCTCCAACCCGGCCGCTAAGTTGATGGCGGTTTGGCCACCGAACTGAACGATGGCGCCAACTGGTTGCTCTAAGTCGGTAACGTTTAAGACGTTTTCTAGGGTCAGCGGTTCAAAGTAGAGCTTATCGGAGACCGAAAAGTCAGTCGAGACCGTTTCGGGGTTGGAATTGATGACGATCGCTTCGTAACCCAACTTTTGCAGGGCCCGGACGCAGTGGACGGTCGCGTAGTCAAACTCGACCCCCTGCCCAATCCGGATTGGACCCGAACCGATCACCAAGACGGACGGCTTAGCGCTGCGGCGGCTTTCGTTTTCCGTTTCGTAGGTCGAGTAAAAGTAGGGCGTTGCCGAGTCGAATTCGGCCGCGCAGGTGTCGACCATTTTGTAGACCGGCACGATCCCGTTAGCCTTGCAGAAGGCACGGATGGCTGCCGGGTTTTGGCCGAGTAGGGTCGCCAAGGTCGTGTCGGCAAAGCCGTCGCGCTTGGCTTCGTAAATTACCTCCTTGTCCAAACCAGCGGCCTTGATCCGCCCCTCTTCTTCAACCAACCCGGCCACGATGTCTAAGAAGTAGTGGTTAATCCGGGTCAGTTCGTGGAGGTCAGCCAGGGAATAACCGCGCCGAAAGGCCTCGGCGATGTAAAAGAGGCGGTCATCTTGGGCGTGAACAAGTTTGTCTTCTAGTTGGCGATCACTAGCGGCGGCGGCTTCTTTTGACAAGAGGTCCTTTTGGTCGATTTCCAAGGACGCGACCGCCTTTAAGAGCGCTTCTTCGGCGGTCCGGCCAATCGCCATCACTTCCCCGGTCGCCTTCATCTGGCTACCTAGGCGCCGGTCGGCCTTGGTAAACTTGTCAAAGGGCCAGCGGGGGAGCTTAACGACCACGTAATCAAGGGCTGGTTCAAACTCGGCGTAGGTCGTCTTGGTGACCGGGTTCTTGATTTCGTCGAGGGTTAAGCCCACCGCAATCTTGGCGGCTAGCTTGGCGATCGGGTAGCCGGTGGCCTTAGAAGCCAGGGCCGAGGAACGGCTGACCCGCGGGTTGACTTCAATCACGTTGTAATCGTAAGAGTTGGGATCGAGGGCCAGTTGGACGTTGCAGCCCCCCTCGATCTTTAAGGCCGAAATCAGTTTTAACGCGCAGTCCCGTAAGCGTTGGTACTCGCGGTCGGCCAGGGTTTGGCTGGGCGCAAAGACGATCGAGTCGCCGGTGTGGATGCCGACCGGATCGAAGTTTTCCATGCAACAAACGACCATCGTGTTATCGGCGGCGTCGCGCATGACCTCAAACTCGATTTCCTTGTAGCCGGCGATCGACTTTTCGATCAAGCACTGGGTAGCCGGCGATAGTTCAAGGCCATTCTTGGCGATTTCGGCGAGTTCGGCCTCGTTGTTGGCTAGCCCACCCCCGGTCCCGCCCATCGTAAAGGCGGGGCGGACGATCACCGGGTAGCCAACGGTTTTAGCAAAAGCCAGGGCCTGTTCAACCGTGCTGACGGTCAAGGAGGCCGGGACCGGCTCACCCAGTTCTTGCATCAATTCCTTGAACTTTTCGCGGTCCTCGGCCTGGTCAATCGAGGCCAGTTTGGTCCCCAGTAGTTCAATTCCCAGTTCGTCTAGGATCCCGGTCTTTGAAAGGGCGACGGCTAGGTTCAACCCAATTTGCCCCCCTAAAGTGGGTAAGAGGGCGTCGGGGGCCTCCTGGCGCAAAATCCGGGTCAAGGCCGCCACCGTCAGCGGTTCGATGTAGACGTGGTCGGCAATCTCCTTGTCGGTCATGATCGTGGCCGGGTTGGAGTTGACCAAAACGGTTTCGTAACCCTCCTCCTTTAGGGCTAGGCAGGCCTGGGTACCGGAATAGTCAAATTCAGCGGCTTGGCCGATGATGATCGGGCCCGAGCCAATCACCATGATCTTGTGAATATCAGTGCGCTTCGGCATTAGTTTCGTCCTTTCTTGCGTTGGTCGACCAGGTTAATGAAGTCATCAAAGAGCTGCTCCGCATCGTGCGGTCCCGGGGCCGCATCCGGGTGGAATTGGACCGAAAAGGCCGGGTAGTGCTTGTGGCGAAGCCCCTCGACGGTGCCGTCGTTAATTTCGACGTGGGTGATCAGTAACCGGTCGGGGTCGATGGAGGTGGCGTCGACGGCGTACCCGTGGTTTTGCGAGGTGAAGTTAACCTCGCCGGTCGCCACGTTTTTGACCGGGTGGTTAAAACCGCGGTGGCCAAACTTCATCTTGACCGTCTTGGCACCGTTAGCTAGGGCCAGGATCTGGTGACCCATGCAAATACCAAAGACGGGCAGGTGTTGTTCAACTTCTTTAACCATTTCCGCGGCCGCCGTCATTTCCAGTGGGTCGCCGGGGCCGTTGGACAAGAGGACCCCGTCGGCGTGCAAATTTAGGACCTGGGTGGCCGTCGCGGTGTGGGGTAAGACGATCACGTTACAGTCGCGCTTAGCCAGTTCCCGTAAGATGGAGTGCTTGATCCCAAAGTCGACCACCACGATGTTGCGCTTGGTGCCCGGGTTGGGATAGGGGCTCTTGGTGGAAACGAGCGGGATAATGTTTTTCATCGGGGTGGCTTGCTTTAATGCGGCCACTACTTGGTCCAGGTCGGTTAAGTCATCGACCAGCCGCCCCCGCAGGGTTCCGTGTTGGCGCAGCTTTTTAACCAGGGCCCGGGTGTCGATCCCCTCCAGCCCCGGAATCCCCCGCTGGGTCAAGAAGTTGGCCAAGTCGTCTTGCATCCGCCAGTTAGTGGCGACGCGGGCCAGTTTGCGGCAAACAACCCCTTTGATCTCGGGAAGCAGGGATTCGTCATCATCGAGGTTGACGCCGTAATTCCCGATCAGGGGGTTGGTGAAGACCAGAATCTGGTTGGCAAAGGACTGGTCGGTGATCGCCTCTTGGTAGCCGGTCATGCCGGTGGTAAAGACCACTTCACCGGTCTTGGCTTGGTCGGCCCCAAAGGCGGTGCCACAGTAAGTTGTGCCGTCTTCTAAGACGAGGTAGCGTTGCACGTTAGTTCTCCTTTCGTTGGTAAACCACTTGGCCGTCAACCATCGTCATCACGGTTTGCCCGTAGACGGTCATCCCGGTAAAGGGTGAATTGATCCCCTTGGACAGGTAGTCACGCTGGTCGATGACGTAGGGGTGGTTGAGGTCAAAGACGGCGATATCGGCGGGCTTACCGACCTCTAAGTGACCGGCTTCGGTCAGGTTAAAGGCTTCGGCAGGGTTGGTGGCCATCAGGTCCAAGAGCCGCTCTAGCTTCAAGAGCCCGGTCTTGACTAACTTGGTGTACAACAGGGCGAAGGCCGTTTCACTGCCGGTGATCCCGTTGGCCGCGCAGCAAAAGTCACGACCCTTATCTTCTTCGGTGTGCGGGGCGTGGTCGGTAGCGATCATGTCAACCGTGCCATCGTTTAAAGCCGCCACCAGGGCGCGCCGGTCTGCTTCGTGGCGTAGCGGTGGGTTCATCTTGTAGTTGCTATCGTGACCGTCAATGCACTGGTCGGACAAGAGCAGGTGGTGTGGGGTCGCCTCGCAAGTCACCCGGACGCCGTTTTGCTTGGCGAAGTGGATCATCTCCAGGCTGTCCTTGGTGGAAACGTGACAGACGTGGTAGTGGACCCCAGTGGCCTTGGCCAGGGCGAGGTCGCGAGCGACTTGGGCGGATTCGACTACTTCCGGGGCGCCGGGTAGTCCCAGGTAGCGGGACCGGTCCCCTCCCGTCATCACACCGCCAAAGAGCAGCGATTCGTCCTCCACGTGGGCGGCTAACGGTAGGCCCACCGCCTTAGCGGCCTGCATGGCCCGGTACATCGTCCCCGCCGCTTGGACCCCGTTACCGTCGTTGGAAACGGCGAAGGCCCCGGCCCGCTTGACGCCGGCCATGTCAACCACCTCGTCGCTAGTCCGGTCGGTCGTGATCGCCGAGTACTGGGCGATGTGAACCAGGCCGTCCTGCTTATTTTTAGCGACCATCTGGGCCACCTTGGCCGGGGTGTCCGGTACCGGGTCGACGTTTGGCATCGCCCCGACCGTGGTAAAACCACCGTGAGCCGCGGCGGCCGAACCGGTCCTGATCGTTTCCTTTTCGGTTTGGCCCGGCTCGCGGTAGTGGACGTGCACGTCGACTAAACCGGGGCTGACCAGGAGGTTGCCGGCGTCGAGTTCGTCGTAATCATCGTCTAGGTACTCGTGGAGGTCCTTGCCAATTGCCCGGATGATCCCGTCTTCCACCAGGACGTCTTCTTTAACCAGGCGGCCATCGTTGTAGACGGTCCCGTTTTTAATTAGGGTTTTCATTATTCCAAGCCCCCCAGTTTACGACCGCGCAGTACGGCTTCTAACATCGCCATCCGCATGAAGACCCCGTTTTTCATTTGGGCGACGAAGGCCGACTTTGGGGCTTCGACTAAGGAGTCGGCTAGTTCAACGCCGCGGTTAATCGGGCCCGGGTGCATAATGATCGTGTCCGGCTTGAGCAGGGCGTAGCGTTCCTCGTTAATCCCGTATTGCTTGTGGTAGTCCGCCGCCGAGAAGTCCCCTTCATGGGCATCGCCGGCGTGGCGTTCGTGTTGGACCCGTAAGAGCATCATGACGTCGACTTCTTCGACCAGTTCGTCGATCGGTAAGAACTTGCCGTACTTGTCAAAGGCGTGGTCGTACCAGTATTCCGGGCCGGAGAAGTACACTTCGGCGCCGAGCTTGTTTAAGATTTCCATGTTGGAGCGGGCCACCCGGGAGTGAGTGATGTCGCCAACGATCGCCACCTTGAGGCCCTTAAAGTGGCCAAAGTGTTCGTGGATGGTCATGATGTCTAGCATGCATTGGGATGGGTGTTGACCAGAGCCGTCACCACCGTTCACGATCCCCAGGCCTAGGTAGTGGCCCGCCCCCGGGTTGATCAGTGGCAGGTAGTAGTCGTTTTCGGACGACCGGATCACCGTTAGATCAACGCCTAAGGCATCCAGGGTTAGGCAGGTGTCGTAAAGGGTTTCGCCCTTTTTAATCGAGGAGTGGGACGCGTCGAAGGGGATTTCGGTTAAGCCCAGCTTCTTTTCGGCCATCGCAAAGGAGGTGTGAGTGCGCGTCGAGTTTTCAAAGAACATGTTGGTCACGTAAACCGGCTGGCTTAGTTCCGGTGCCGGCGCACCGTTCTTGAATTCTTCGGCCCGGGCAATCAGGGCGTTGACTTGGTCAGTCGTTAAATCCTCCACGGAAACAAAGTGTGGTAAAGAAACCAGTTGTTCAACAAGTTGGGTGGTCATGAGACATTCTCCTTTTCTGTACCCCAAAGAAAAAACCTCCCCGGGGCAACTTGGCGCTGCTCCAGGGAGGTTAATCGTTACCACTACCGTCTTTAATCCGGAAAGCGTAACCATTTTGCCCTCGCTGGAGCAATTTGATGGTTTATTCTCGGCTGTCCCAAAAGAAAACCCTCCACTCGCATTCCGCAAGTGAAGGGTTCAACGGTGGCCCAAACTGGGCAATTTCTCCGTTACCTTTCTAGCCTCACGGGACTAGCTTAAAGGACATCTGATTGCTAATAATATACCCCTTCTATAGGGGGGTGTCAAGGCTTGGTCATCAAAGTTTTGATTGATCACCCGTTACCCTTCAGGTCGGCGTTTAACACGTCGGTGATCAACATGTGGCCGGGGGCGTGGGTAATCACCAGCGGGAGCTTGCTTTGCATGATCGCGTTTTGCGGGGTCACCCCACAGGGCCAAAAGACCGGCAGCTCCCCGTCTTTGATCGTGACCGAGTCGCCGTAATCGGGGTGGGACAGGTCCTTGATCCCTAACGAAGCGGGGTTGCCAACGTGGATTGGTGCCCCGTGGACTCTAGGCATCGCCGCCGTCACCTCCACCGCCTTAGCTACCTGGCTAGCCGGGATTGGCCGCATCGACACCACCATGTTACCGTGCAGGGCGCCGGCACCTTGCAGGGGTAAGTTGGTGTTATACATCGGCACGTTGACCCCCTCGGTGATGTGGCGCACCTCGATGCCGGCCGCCAGCAATTCGGCCTCAAACGAAAAGCTACAACCGATCAAAAAGGAAACGAAGTCGTCTTGCCACAGGCGTTCGACTGACGTTACTTCTTCATTTAGCTCCCCTCCCCGGTAAACCCGGTACTTGGGAAAGTCGTTAGCCAGGTCGACATCCGTAGCAAAATTAGTCAAGCCCCGGCTGCCGGCATCGCTGACCTCTAAAACCGGGCAGGGGCGTGGATTCCGCTGGGCCAATAACAAGAAGTCGTAAGCGTAACGTTGCGGGACGATCACCAGGTTGGCCTGGGTGTATCCGGGGCAGTAGCCGCTGGTCGGGCTGGTAAAATCCCCCGTCCGGACCAGGCGGCGAAACTCGGCGGGCGACAGGTTAGTTAAGTTCGTCATCGGGACGTTCCTCCTTAATTAAAAATCGCTAAGATAAATTTAATTTTAAGGAAAGCAACTTAACTTGTCAAAAGTAACCAGGGCTAATTAACGGTGCTGCACCCTTAAATTAATTCAGATCTTAACTTTTACACCCAGTACGCCTAATTTTATTTAAGGATCAAATGAGAAACCGTTCAAGAAGAAAGGATTTTATTTTCGGGGGAGGATTATAATTAAGGTACCTTGGGAGGAGTGGTGAAAATGATTGTGCCGCTGACGTTCAGTACGATAGTGATAATCTTGCTGATCCCCGTTTTCTGGATCCTCTGGAAGATCTTTTGGCCGACGATCCTAATTGGACTGATGCTAATTTTATTGGGGACCGGGTCTGCTAATTGGTTCGAACCGGTGATAAACACAATCGTCATTTTCAACCTCATTTTGGCGATCGTCTATGGTATCTTAAAAATCATCGTAGAGTTCAGCAAGAAATAGTGATTTGATTTCTGGGATGAGTTAACATGGTAGTCGTTTATGGTCTCGGTTGGTCGGGAGTTATTCTAGCGATATTGTTCCTTTGTTCGTTCACCATCTTTCGGACGTTTTTGAAATACTTTTGGCCCTTAATTGTCTTGATGATGGGTTTACATTACATGGGTTTAAGTGACAAGGTCATTAATACCATTATGGATCCACTGGTCTGGCTCTACTTAATTGGGATGGCAATTCTAATTGTTACGAACTGGTGGCAAAACCGCTAGTGTCAACACCATCCTCGCTGGCGCACTAAGCCTTCATTGGTACTATATAAAAAACTAAAAAGCGACTGATACTCATCAACGTTAGTATCAGTCGTTTCCTATTTATCTAGAAATCATAAATGTGCAATTCTTATCTTAAATCTGACAAAATCTACTATATTTTTTCTAAATCTAATCGTCTTCAATATTAGCATAATAATCAGCGGAAGACATCGTTTCTGGCAAAGTGGTGTTAAATGATTTATTATCACTGCTCCTTAAGTATGCATATTCGCCATTAGGTAATTTCACAGCTAAACCAATTCCAATATTTTGAAGTGATGTACCGTTTTCGTATTTAGCAGACCACTTAGTAATATGAGTAGTTGGATCAGGAGCTACGCCGGTAGAAATGGCCCTTGTGGTGAACAAGTTAGGATACTTGGACTGTAACTCTGACAGATACTTACCACCATAAGTTTCCTGTCCGTTTCCACCACCGGTTGTGTATGCAAAGTAGATTTGATTAGCATATGTCTTACCATTGACGTAAATCTGCATTCCACGATCGTTAGTTCTGGTAACCGTTACTGCTTCTTGACCGGAAAAGCCAATCATCTGGTTCATAACAATATCTTCCTGAACCTTTAAGCCAGCGCTATGCAAAGCGGCAATCGCGTTTGCTAATTCTTCACCACTTCCATACTTGGTTGGATTAGCATTAGTCCCTAGGTTATAGCGATCAGTCATAGAATAACCTTCGTTATAGCGACTCATACCAAACGGTGTGTAAGCAGGGGCCATCCAGAAGTCAGTGATTCCCAGGTTGTTAAAGAGCTCAGCGTTTTGGGCAATAATATTATATGCATGATTCTCTGTACTTGTTGGTTCAGGTTGATACAAACTAAAGTCTTCATAGATCATATGAGAATCAAGTGCAGCATTAGATTCGAAGATCTTATTACTATCTGCTGAAACAGTGGCGGCATTAGTAGTAACATCCTGATTTCCAGAAACAACTGGGACCCACACACCAAGATATCCACTTACATAAGGATTGCTGTATCCCTTAACAGTAACCTTCAAAATACCATTATCATCAGTTGTTAAGGTCTCTGGATTTTCAGCACCATCAGCATTATATGTTAAACCATTATCCGTTGTGTCAAGCAAGTTACGATACTGCTCATTAGCATGGGCACGACCCATATTAATAGAAATTGTTTGCTCTGCCATTTGTGGATTGTTACCAACGATAACTGCCATTCCACTCGTTCGACTCAAACTATCAGTACCCTCACTATTAGCATTAGCAACGCCCTTACCATAACGAACGCTTGCAATTAAGTTATCGCTAAGCTTGGTCATTGTTTGTCCGCCGCTAACAAATTGTTTCCGTGCCTTCATTAACGTCGTAATTGCATCATAGTAGATCGACTTTCCCTGCATATATTGTGCAGTTTCGTTGTAAAGATCACCATAGTAAATCTGCGGTACAGTATCTTTATTGCTTAGAAGAATTGCATATTGTGCTGGAACGTTATACTGAGCATACTGCTTATCGGTCTTCTTTTGATCAGCATAAAACTCTTGCCAAGCTTGGTTAGCATATTCTGCTTTATATGCTGATCCCATAATGTAAGCTATGCCAGGATGGTCTTTAATAATTAACCTATTAATCAAGTTCTTGCGTTGATCATGGTTAGTGACAAATGACCAGTTTGGAGTAGCTTCATTTTCCGTAACGTCATTTTGCCGGTTAACAATACTATTAGTAACCAAATCACTAATATTATCACGATTGTTAGCACGTCCGAGGACATTCTCTAAAGTATAGAATTCTCCAGAATCCATGTACAATTGTGGATTACCCTTCTCGTTCAACATCTGGGCAGCACCTGAATGGTATCCTTCGTTATAGCTTAAGTGATTATTAGCATTTTGCGGGTTACCCTTCATATGGTACATATCATTCATTAATTGTCCCATCTGGTCGAGCACATCAGCATTAATATTATCAGCAGCATCAATCCGGAAACCGTCAAAATTACCATCCTGGTTATAACCCATCAGCTTACCATAATTTAACAAGAAGTATTCCCAGTTAAGGTTCTCAGCTTGTACCACCGGATTAGAGTTATCAATATCATTTCCAACCAATAACTCAGGACTGTTATCGCTATTATCATTACCAGTTTGGTTATTGATCGTACGGTTCATCAAGCGATACTTACTATCAGCGTAACTAGTATTACCTCTACGTTGATCTTTTGAATCATTATTAACGAAGATTACTTGATCGCTATCTACAGTTCCGCTTTCATCAGGCTTATAATTTGGCATGCTCTGTAATGATAATTCAGATGAAGCCGATAGTTCAGGAACAGTAGCTGCAAAACCATTAATGTCATTTGCTAACTTACCCGTTCCCTTATTAGTAGCAATACTTTGTTCAATTACGTAACGAAGATTTTGTGCTGCCGTGTTAAGAACTGTTGCATCTGTGTCCTTATTAAGATTTGCTACCGATACCTTTGTTAATCCATAATTAGCATTCTCATAACCATGATTAACAAAATACTTAATGAATTGAGCCTGTACATCTTTGCTTGGCCAGGTGTACATCAATAATGGCCGCCAATCCATCGCGGTTGTTTGATACCAGGTCTTACCATCTTGGCTTGTACCATAAGGACGATACCAGCCAGTGTAACTCAGATAACCATTGATATTATTAATAGCGCTACTATCCTGGGCAAATGCCATATTTTCCCAGGTTCCCGGTCCGAGTGTCTTTAAGACTGTATTCCCATTATAGATATTTAGCTGGTTTCCTTGAGGCTTAGCTACTAGGTTCTTCATGTTAGTTTGCATGATTCCGTCATTGTCGAAATCGTATATCTTACCATTGATAGCTTGCAAGCCTTTGACTAAGGCACCATCATTGCCATAGTAATAAGTATGGCCCCAGTTCTTGTAGTACTGGTCTTGGTACATTATTCCCTGATTGTCAAAGTAATATACCTTACCATCCTTATTTAAGAATTGGTCAGTATAACGAGCGCCATCGGGACCAAAATAGTAGGTATGACCCCAATTATGATAAAATTTATTAACTACTAAATCACCATTTCCATCAAAATAGTACAGCTGGTTTTCATTTGCTGTAAGGAATTGGTTTCTTAATGGAATAACCCCTTGGCTATTAATCCAGTAATTAATACCATTTATACTTCTAAGCTGGTTTTGAAGCAGTGCACCATCGTTACCGAAATAATATGCACGACCCCATCTAACCATATACCGATTATCCCAACGGGCACCGTCGTTATCAAAGTAGTAAGTACGGCCCCAGTTGCTATAGAATTGGTTGCGGTACAAGTTACCGTTTTCATCGTAATAGTATGTACTGCCATTAATATTTTTAAAAGTATTTGGTGTTGACTTTTCTGGAATACTAGCAGCCTCATTATTAGACGTCGAGGTTTGATTATTAGGCTCAGCTGGGTTGACTGGAGTCGTCTTACCTTGATCGCCCTTAGCAGCAGGAGCTACAGGAGTTGTAGGAGTTGCTGGGTTGACTGGAGTCGTCTTACCTTGATTGTCCTTAGCAGCAGGAGTTGTAGTTGGAGTATTTTGCACGGGTTGGCTATTCTTAACCGTGCTGTTACTTTGCGTTGTCACAGGCTGATTTAAAACAACTGAATTGTTTGAGTTGTTGTTTTGTGAGGATTGATTGGAGCCTTCCGCTTGAATAGATTGCGTATTCTCGATTGCTGTATCGGCATGAGCTGTATAGGCACCGATCCCGCCCAACAAAGTAATTGTTGTAGCAATTAAGGTAGCTACTACCCAGTTTTTACCAGCTTTATATAATTTCTTATGTTCCTTAGCCATTAAAGTTCCTTCTTATTAATAATTTAGTTATTTCTATGCTTAATAATAAGTTAGTTTGTTAGCGCTAATTTATTTTACTCTCTCTATACAAGTTATACAAGTTGGTTTGCTCTGACGGCTCTTTGTCAATCGGTAAGGACGAAGAGAATTTGGAGAACTAGACTAAGCCACCTTGGCTATTGGTCCATTTCTCCTTTTTGGTAATTCACGAATCATGAGATTAGAAGTCTTCAACGAAATAAGAATCCTAATCCGAAAATGGAAGAAGTTGCGATAGCCATATGCGGTCCGTTTGATTATCTTGATTTTATTATTAGTACCTTCGATCGGCCCGTTGGTTAATCGGGTGTAAAAGCTGGCAATAATCTCCTGACGGTGCTTGGCGAGGGTTCGCTTAACTCGTCTCATAACGTTTGGTAGATTATTTCGCTTAATTAACTGATCTAACAAAGTCTGACTACGGTGACTAATTGCGGCTATTAAATCTTGATAGTATTCGTAGGCAGCTCTTAGTTCTGGAGAGAAGCTGAGCAGCCGTTCTACGATATCTTGATTAGACAAATAAGCATGATAAAAATTACGTTGTGAATAGTAGTGCAGGTAATCTAGCTGGCCCTCCTTAGCCATTAATAACTTCCAATAATGCTTTAAAGCACGGTATTCATGTGTATTGGGCTCGTATTCTTTCATGACCTTAAGCCGGGCACTTTGAAGTGCCCGGTAAGCTTGGACAACGACGTGGAAATGATCAGCCACAATCATAGCCTGGGGAAATAAGTCATGAATTAGGTTACGATAAGGTTCAAACAGATCGACAACGACAATCTTAACCGACCAGCGAGCCTTTTTAGAGTAGTGAGAAAGAAAGTAATTACGCATGAAACGCGAATTACGAGACTGAATGATGTCAATAGTGCGATGGTTCTGTGGATTCATTAAGATCATACTCATCTTACTTTGGGCGAACTTACCGGATTTAAAGTCATTAAAAGCGACGATTACCGGTAACCAGTGAGGATTAGTCTTAAAGGTATCCTCGAGTCCTTCGAGCTGGCGCTCAACGGTGTTAGTAGAAACATTGTGATGGTTGGCAATCGTCCGCATTGATTCATTCTCACTGAGTTCCTGCACAATATGGTATTTAACGACATTCGCAATTCGACAGGCGAATTTAATTCCTTGGACCTGGGCAACTTTGGTAACTAGCTTTGGACATTGGGGTGATGGTGGACAGAGATACTGTTGCTTCTTGATTTTTAAGACAGCTGGTTTCCCGGCCAGTGAAAGGATTTTAATCGTTACGGGCCGCTTACGGAAACCGTTGCGCCGCATCAGCTGGCCACAAAGCGGACAGTGCATGGGATAAGACTGAATTAAATGAATGACCTTTAGTTCTTTACTCTCAGTTAAAAATGGTTTGTCAGGTTTTAAGTAAGGGTCCTTGATTCCGGTCCAAAAGTTGATATCATTAGTCATGAGGAATATATCCTTTCTAAGACAACTGAGTGGTTATGGGGATAACTTAAGACAGTTGTCTTTTTTTATTTTTAAATCAATGGTACAGTAAGTAACAAAAAACGGTAAAGATAAGAAATCATCGTAAGCACACCATAATGGTACGGGTTGAAAAATACACGAAAAAATGAGGCATCTCGCTGCTTGGCGAGATGCCCCATTTCATTATCCTAGTGATTTTATTTGCCACAAATCTGCTGAACGGTTGGATTCCATGGCAAATAAGCCTTCAGATCCAGGTTCTGAGAGCGTGTGTAGGCTTCAAAGATCAATTTCAGATATTTGAAGACATCCAGATTATTTAGTTTGGCCGTCTGAACGATCGTATAGAAGATCGCATTGGAGAGTGTCAATAATTTTGCGTACTTTTGAAAATCCTTCTTTGTATGAAATGCTTACTTAAATAAACATGGAATCCAAGGTATCCTTGCTTCCTCGAAATCCACGATGTGCTCGTTCTTCGAACTTGTCATTGTATTCTAGAATTTGAGTTGTCACGAATCGTTGAAGGGCATCCTCATTTGGAAACTGCTCCTTCTGGCGAATTTTCTTCTTCAACTTTTTGTTGAAAGCTTCAATCAAATTTGTTGAGTAAATTGATGCCCGAATGCTTGGCGGAAATTCGTAGAAGGTGAATAAGTTACTTAACTTACCCAATTTTCGCATCTGGTTGCTATATTCGCTTTTCCATTTCAAAATGAAGTTATCTAAAGCTTGTTTTGCTTCTTCAAGTGATTCAGATTGGCGAATTTCTTTAAATTCGCTCATCAAATCTCGCATATCGCTTTTTCGCACATGTGATGTGAGGTTACGAAGCACATGGACTAAGCAGTGCTGAAACTTAGCAGTTGGATAAATTTCTGCAATCACATTTTCGAGCCCAATAAAACCATCGGCGATGAATAACTGAACCTGTTCAATTCCTCGATTGCGTAAACTTTCAAGTAGTTCACGCCATGCTTCACCATTTTCGCTTGGTGCTACCGAGAAGTCTAAGACTTCTTTACCGCCGTCACTACGAATTCCAATCGCGATATTAACCGCTTCGCGCTCAACAGTTCCGCGCTTGAGCGGAATATAAGTAGCGTCTAAGAACACGCAAACATACTGTGAGTGCTTAAAGGTCCTGTTATGAAACTCTTCAACCAAGTTGCCAACTTGCTTAGTAATATTTGAAACGGTAGTTGGTGAATAGTAATCGCCATACATGCGCTCAACTAAATCAGCTATTTCACGAGTCGTGATGCCTTTGGAATACATTTTAATGATCATCGATTCCAGAGTATCTGTCCGCCGTGAATATGGTTCGAATAAAGCGTTACGAAATTTATTCTTACGATCGCGCGGAACCGTAATATTGATTGGTCCAAATTCAGTATCGATGGTTCGCTGATACGATCCGTTTCTGGCGTTGTCCCCATGAGCGGAACTGTCGTTACGCTCATAGGGTTGGTAGCCTAAGACTGCCGACAATTCTTCTTGAAGTAATTAATGTATTGACGGTTTGTTCTAACTGATTGCGAAAGACATCTTTTAATGATGTTTTAGAGTCAGAAGATAGCGCGTCAAGAATTTCTTTGTTAAACTGGTTCATAGGGAAAGCCTCCGTTTTGATTGTGTTTAGCGATTTAATCATACGGGGAAGGCTTTCCCTTTTTCAATTTAATTTAGAAATTTACACAAAATATTTTACACTCCCTCAAGGAATCATGTATCAAAATCGTTGGTATAAAAATTGGGGAAATAGCTACTACTTTAAAGCCGATGGCACGCGAGCAACTAGTGAAGTAGTAGAAATTGATGGTAGCAACTATTATTTTGATAATGAAGGTATCATGAAAACAAACTTTCAATTAAAACAAGAAGAAAAGGGTTGTTACAGCTTCTTTGGCAAAGATGGCAAAGAGTATATGAGAATCAGTGCCCCATCTAATAATTCCGCAAGCTATTCTAATACAGATGCTAAGACGCTACAGTTTATGACGAAAAATGGCATTAATAAGTGAGTTGATGCAAGTAATATTTAGGTAAATATATGATCAATAAAATGAGATAGAAAACTTTTAAGTGGACTATCTCATTTTTTATTTATATTAAGATAAATTTAAGCTATAATGACTATAGTTGTATTTTATCAGCTAATATCTGTGTATTTTTTTCTGAGGGGGGAATAATTTCATGAAATATAATAGACGTTATCTTTTCATGGCAACGGCTGCTCTCACCGCTTTTATCCTAACTGGTACTACATCGATTAAGGCGCATGCTGACGATAATCAAGCAGTAATTGTAACACAGCAACAAACGGCATCAACTGGTAGTCAAAAAGATACTAGTGTTGATACTATTGTTACAAATGATTCACAATCGAACTCTGACTTATCAAGTGCTACTAATTCTGATGGAAACTCTAACTCGGCAGATAGTAGCAGTTCAATTGTGAATGAGAACAATAGTCAATCTGCTGTAGAAGATACAAATGTAAATACTACTACTGCAGTTGCCTCTGCTCCTAAAAATCAGTTTGTTACTAGTGCCAATGGTAAGATTTCATACTATGACAACAATGGTCAAAAAGTAGCAGGTAGTGGCAATACTGCTGATACACTCGCATATCGAACTATTAATGGCAATACATATGCCTTTGATAATGATGGAAATGCCTATACTGGCTTTTTGTCAGGTTGGGGTAATATGTATTACTTTGGCAATAATGGTGCTCGCTATACCAATCGGTGGTACTACAATTGGAATAATTACTACTACTTTGGAAATGGTGGCGTAAGGTTAACTGATGACTTTTTAGTAAGTAAGCAGCTACCATTGAATGATGGTAAGGGTGGTTTAAAAGACACGGATCGATACCACGTTTATTACTTTAATCCGAAAACTGGAGTAATGGCTCGTGACCAATTCTATAATAATTGGGGTCATACTTACTACTTTGGTAAAGATGGTGCACGTTATAACGACCAATTCTACAGTAATTGGGGTAATATGTACTACTTTGGCAAAGATGGTATTCGTTACACCGATCAGTTTTATAACAACTGGGGTAATACGTATTACTTCGACAAAAATGGTGTTCGCTATACCAACCAATGGTACTCTAACTGGGGTCACAAATATTTCTTTGGTGGATGGTGGTGTTCGTGCCACTAATGTGTATTTTAACGCTTTAGGAGCTGGTGGAGATTATGATACTCACTGGGCTGATCAAAATGGTGTCGTAAGTGATGTTCACTACTTTAGTCAATACACGCCGGTATTTGCACCTTGGGGTTGTGCAGGGGCTTCATTGGCAATGCTTTTGAGCATTAAGAATGTTTACCCTGATCTAAAGGATTTAATTTACAACGAACCTAATGTTACTGGCAGTCGTAATCAAGGTTGGGAAGGCGGCCAATCAGGTAGCGTCGTTTCTGGTTTTGGGTTTGACCATGTTGTTCAACCAAATGCTTTAAGTCGTTATGGACAAATGTTCTATAGTGGTGTTCGCGATATTTCCAACACTAGCTTGTCAAATATCGCTAATCTTGTTAAGAGTGGACATCCAGTAATTTACTATGGTTGGTCTGCTTATGATGCAGGTGGAGCCCATAACCACTGCAAGGTTATCTTAGGCTACAATGCTCAAAACAATACTTTCCATGTTTATGATCCGCTGTATGGCTACAAGAATCGTTGGACTGCAAACTCAACTGGACACAACGCTTACGATCTTGGTAATGTTGCTTGGGTCAATGCAAGTCATATTCAAGGTGAAATGAATGGCCAAGCTATTTCGATTTACTAAATAAAAATTAATTTTAATAGATTAAATTTAGGGCCTTTTTTAAATCGTATTGGTGAAGATCAAGAGGCTGGGAAAAAAACTATATTTTCAGATGAATTTTAGAGAATAGTAATATTAAAAATCGCTAGAAATCAACGTTTTCAGCAACGTGGTTCCTAGCGATTCTTTAGTTTTGAGACTTTTTTCCCAGCCTCTTTTTAGTTATCGAATGTAAGCACAGTAAGCACACCATAACAACACGTATTCTAACCATCGCACAGACCTTCTATACTTGAGGAAACTCATATAGGAGGTCTTTTTGATGGCTCAAAATGAAATCGTTGAAGTCAGCGCCACTTCAAACGACCGCAAGACTAACCGGCGCGTGCTGGTAGCCTCACTTTCGATTCAGAAGGTGCGGCTTAACATCTACCAGGACGCTGACCCTGCAAGGTAGCTATCTCATCAGCAAACTTACTTTCCCACTTACTACAGGTCGCCTTGCTGAGGTGTAACTGGTCACTGATTTTGGCATAGCTCAGTCCTTCTGCTCTTAACTGAATGAATTTCTGTTTAGTTGCATCCGACTTCATCTACATCCCCCTCACCATATCAATATTCTAACTTCTGCTAATGTATATTTGTGGAAGTTAGCTAAATATTATCTTTGTTCCTTCAGTTTCTAATATAGAAATCCTGTACCTTAACTGAATAGTTCCAATGCCTGGTCCAGCTTCTTAGCTTGGGCCGGATTTTTTCTGTAGTCAGCAACATACTGGTCCAATAACTGATTAGCGATGTTGTTAACGCTGGTACCCTCAAACTTGGCAATCAGCTTAAGACTGTTAGCCGTTGACGGTTTTAATAAGAAACTAGCGTGTTGAGAACGGCGCTCAGAAGTATTTTTAACGGTCTTAGCTTTAGTAGTGGTTGTTGATTTAGTCTGAGCCTTAGTAGCTGTATTCATTTCCTCTAAGAAGTTAGTTGCTGGGTTGCTCAAGTTAGAAAAGTCTTTCTTAGGTTATGTCCGTATAATTGGTGTAAATTCTAAATAGGACTTTGTGAAATCTGAAAGGAACTTCATTATGCCAAAGGTTGAATTAAATTTAGAAGATGACGAATTAAAGGAACTATTACTAGGTGATCGGGATAAGGCCATGCAATCAATTATGGCCAAGATCCTTGACGAAATTCTTAAGTCCGAAGCGACTGAGCAGATTAAAGCTAAGGCTTATGAACGTTCGGATGAACGAACCAATTCACGGAATGGTTATCGGGTTCGTCAGCTTACCACCCGCGTAGGGTCTCTAGAACTACACGTTCCTAAACTCCGTCATGGCAATTTTTCAACACAGCTGTTCAAACGCTACCAGCGTAGTGAGCAGGCCTTTGATTTGGCATTAATGGAAATGGTAATCCAAGGTGTTTCAACACGTAAAGTAGCTGAGATTACTAAGAAGTTATGTGGGACAACCTTTTCTAAAAGTACGGTCTCGGCTTTATGCAATAATTTGGACGACCAAGTGCTGGATTTTAACCGACGTCCCCTTACGCAAAAGTATGCTTTTGTGTATGCCGATGCAATTTTATTTAAGGTACACCGTGGTCACGTTGTGACAAGTAATAGCTTACTCGTTGCGATTGGAATCGACCCTAGCGGTCGTCGAGAAGTGCTCGGTTTTGATATCGGTGATAGTGAATCAAAAGCTGCATGGATGGACTTCTTTAGTGAACTTAAACAGCGGGGCCTTACCAACGTTGATATGTTTGTTTCAGACGCTCATTGTGGCTTAAAGGATGCAATCACTACGCAATTTCAGGGTAGCCTTTGGCAGAGATGTCAATTTCATTTTAGTAATGACTGTACAAGTATTCTGGCACTCAAGGATCGTAAAGAAGTTGCTAACCGACTCAAAGATTTATTTAATGCTCCAACGT
>OGIU01000506.1_pt1 | contig 22920 bp, 19 predicted proteins | sample 1571791 | NCBI WGS metagenome assembly OGIU01 (sample SAMEA2582104, study PRJEB24529) | metagenome | biome: Human gut stool | place: China | collected 2011
GCCACACCATCAACCACAAGTCCGGCATGGACCACACCACCTATGCCCACACCGGTGCCATGGTCAACCTGTACGCCATGGGCGTCGGTGCCGAGAAGTTCGGCGGCGTGTACGACAACACCGAGATCTTCCACAAGCTGGCTGAGCTGACCAGCGTGCAGTGATCACTTCATCCAAAAAGCCCCGCTCTGTGTCGCACAGAGCGGGGCTTTGCTGCGTATTGGGAAATGGACTCAGGAGACCACGACGTTGGTTTTCAGCCACTCCATCACAGCCGTCTGCAGGGCGGTCTGATGGACGAAGTTGTCGCCGTAGGAGCTGCCGGAGTAGGAAGCGGCAGCGGCATCCAGCTGCTCCTGGGTGGGCTCGATGCCCTGGCTCTCGGCAATGGCCTGATACAGCAGGTCCTGTTTGGCCAGGTGAGTGATCACGCTGTCCGAAGCGCCCAGCATGGCGTTGGCGTCGGTGTAGCCCTGTGCCTGGGCGATGGTGTCCAGATCGCTGCTATAGTAGCTGGCCAGCTGGTAGTAGTAATTCAGGAACATGCAGGCGTAGTAGCCGGGCACCTCGCTGGGCAGATCCTGAAAGGCGGCGTTGTCCAGCAGGCTGTCCATGATGGCATCCTCCAGATTCTGGTCATACAGCGCATCGGAGAAGTAGGTGCGCAGCGCCTCCACGGTGTGCACGTCGTCGCCGGTGCCGAAGGTGCTGTCCACCCACTCGTCGGTCAGCTCCGGCGTCACCGGCTCGGAGATGGAGTTCACGGTCACGCGGAACACGGCCTCCTTGCCGCTGAGCTCAACGGTGTTGCCGTCGGCGTCGGTGGAGGCGTCGTAGCCGTCAGGAAAGGTGACGGTCACATCAAAGGTGTCGCCGGTGTTGTGGCCGACGATCTGGTCCTCAAAGCCGGTGATGAAGCTGCCGCTGCCCAGCATGAGGTCGTAGCCCTGGTAGGTGCCGCCATTGAAGGCCACACCGTCCACGGTGCCGGAATAATCAATGTTCACGACGTCGCCGTTCTGCGCGGCGCGGTCGGTCACCGCCTGGGTGGTGCTGTACTGGCTCAGCAGGCTGTCGATGCGGGCCTGGACGTCCGAGTCGCTGGGGGTGATGTCTGCCTTCTTGATGGGCAGAGCGGCCACATTGTCCGGCAGGGTGACATAGTCCTGTGCAGTGATGCCGGTGCGGTAACCGTTTGCATCCAGACCGTCGCTGTAGGTGAAATTCTGGTAGTCAAAGCTGTCCACGGCACCGTATTCCGACTGGGTGGGGGCGGTGGAAGCGGCAGAGGAACCGGACGAAGGATTCTGCTTTTTGGTCAGGGTAAAGCAGGCTGCAAGGATGCAGACCGCCGCCGCAATGGCCAAAAGCACGCAGAGCAGGGTTTTGGTAGACTGTTTCAAGAAAAGACCTCCTGTAAAAAAGCCGCCGGGAGCGGCTGCTTCAGATAAAAGATACCTTTTTATTATATCGGATAAAACGAGAAAAGGAAAGTTTTTTGCGAAATTTCCACAAATGTCCCGGGGCAGAACGTCACACTTTTGCCTGCCAGGCCTGGCAAAACCCGGCAAAACCGGTGGAAATGCCCCGGCGGTTCTGCTACAATAAAATTATGTGACCTGAACCGTTTCCCTCTCAGGGGGAGCCTGATAAAAATGGAGGAAAAACCCATGGATTACAATAAAGCAGCACTGGAAATGCACGAGAGCCACAAGGGCAAGGTGGGCATCGTGAGCAAGGTGGAGGTCGCCACCCGCGATGACCTGTCCACCGCTTACACCCCCGGCGTGGCCGAGCCCTGCCGCAAGATCAAGGCAAACCCGGAGGACGTGTACAAGTACACCTTCAAAGGCAACATGGTGGCCGTTGTCTCCAACGGCACTGCCGTGCTGGGCCTGGGCGACATCGGCCCGGAGGCCGGCCTGCCGGTCATGGAAGGCAAGGCTGTGCTGTTCAAGGAGTTCGGCGGGGTGGATGCCTTCCCCATCTGCATCAACGCCCACAGTGCCGAAGAAGTGATCGCAGCCTGCAAGGCCATTGCGCCTACCTTCGGCGGCATCAATCTGGAGGATATCAAGAGCCCCGAGTGCTTCGAGATCGAGGAGACTTTGGAGCGGGAGCTGGACATCCCCGTGTTCCACGATGACCAGCACGGCACCGCCATCATCTCCAGCGCAGGATTGCTGAACGCCCTGGAAGTGGCAGGCAAGAAGATAGAGGAAGTGAAAATCGTCGTAAACGGTGCCGGGGCTTCCGCCACCTCATGCACCAAACTGTATGAAGCGCTCGGCGCACGCCGTGAGAATATCCTGATGCTGGACAGTAAGGGAGTCATTACCAGCGATCGCGAGAATCTGACCGAGCAGAAACGTTACTTTGCCACCGACCGTCGCGACGTACATACACTGGCAGAAGCCATCAAAGGTGCCGATGTATTCCTTGGACTGTCAAAAGGTAATGTGTTGACCCAGGACATGGTTCGCAGCATGGCAGACCATCCCATCGTGTTTGCCCTTGCCAACCCTACTCCGGAAATCTCTTACGAAGACGCCATGGCAGCACGTCCGGACGTACTGATGTCCACCGGTCGTTCCGACTATCCTAACCAGATTAATAATGTAATCGGTTTCCCCTACATCTTCCGCGGTGCCCTCGACACGCAGGCAAAAGCCATCAACGAAGCCATGAAAATTGCTGCCGTGCACGCCATTGCCAACCATGCCAAGCAGCCCGTGCCCGATGTGGTGAACGAGGCATACCACGTAAACAACTTCACCTTCGGTCCCGAATACTTCATCCCGAAACCGGTTGACCCGCGCCTCATCACCGAAGTGTCCTGCGCTGTGGCCAAAGCCGCCATGGAAAGCGGTGTAGCCCGTAAAGACATCGAAGACTGGGATGCCTACCGCCTGCAACTGCGCGAGCTGATGGGTTACGAAAGCAAACTGACCCGCCAACTCTACGACACCGCCCGCCGCAACCCGCAACGTGTGGTATTTGCCGAAGGCATCCACCCCAATATGCTGAAAGCTGCTGTGGAAGCCAAGGCTGAAGGTATCTGTCATCCTATTATATTGGGCAACGACGAAGCCATCGAGAAGCTGGCAAAAGAACTAGACCTTAGCCTTGAAGGTATTGAGATAGTAAATCTGCGTCATCCGGATGAAGCGCCGCGCCGTGAACGCTATGCCCGCATTCTATCTGAAAAACGCGCCCGCGAAGGAGTCACTTACGAAGAAGCCAATGACAAAATGTTCGAACGTAACTACTTTGGTATGATGATGGTGGAGACGGGTGAAGCAGACGCTTTCATCACAGGTCTTTACACCAAATACAGCAATACCATCAAGGTTGCCAAGGAAGTCATCGGCATCCGTCCGGAATACAAGCATTTCGGCACCATGCATATTCTGAACTCCAAGAAAGGCACATACTTCCTGGCAGATACGCTGATTAACCGTCATCCCAATGCCGAAACGCTGATTGACATTGCCAAGCTGTCGGAATATACCGTCCGCTTCTTCAATCATACACCGGTAATGGCCATGTTGAGTTACTCCAACTTCGGTGCGGATAAGGAAGGAAGTCCGGTAAGTGTACACGAAGCAGTGGATTATATGCAACAAAACTATCCTGACCTTGCCATTGACGGAGAAATGCAGGTGAATTTCGCCATGAACCGCGAAATGCGTGATGCCAAGTATCCGTTTACGCGCTTGAAAGGAAAAGACGTAAACACACTGATTTTCCCGAACTTGAGTTCTGCAAACTCTGCTTACAAGCTGCTGCAGGCGATGGATACGGACTCCGAACTGATTGGTCCTATCCAAATGGGGCTGAACAAGCCTATCCACTTCACCGATTTTGAAAGCTCCGTGCGAGATATCGTGAATATCACCGCAGTGGCAGTTATCGATGCTATCGTAGACAAAAAGAAAGCAGCCAAATGAAACGACCGTTATCAAAATTCCAAATAGTTTGCATTATGCTGCTTTGGGCAGCACTTTGCTACATTGTTTTGATATCTGTCGAACGAATTGACGGTCCAATCATTCTAACGCTTGCCATTTCGGCGGCTTTAGTATTTATTCCCGTCATAAAGTCTCTAAAAAGAGGATAAATAATATCTTTTTATTCCATTTTGCGGTATAAAACAATAAAATTGTTGTTTTATACCGCATTTTCTTTATAAAATGTTTGCTCGTTTCATTTTTATGTGTACTTTTGCAACCGCAATGAGAGGAAAAGGAAACAAACCGAAAATCGAATTGTTTGAGGTAACATATAATAGCAACCAATAAAAGAAATAGATTATGAATGCAGCTAAGGTATTAGAAGACCTGAAAAGACGGTTCCCCAACGAACCGGAGTATCATCAAGCAGTAGAAGAAGTTCTTTCTACGATTGAAGAAGAGTATAACAAGCATCCGGAGTTTGACAAAGCCAATCTAATTGAACGTCTTTGCATCCCCGATCGCGTTTACCAATTCCGTGTTACTTGGGTAGACGATAAAGGTAACGTACAAACCAACATGGGCTATCGTGTGCAGCACAACAACGCTATCGGCCCTTATAAAGGCGGTGTTCGTTTCCACGCTTCTGTAAACCTGAGCATCCTGAAATTCCTTGCTTTCGAGCAGACATTTAAAAACTCATTGACAACTCTGCCCATGGGTGGCGGTAAAGGCGGTTCGGACTTCTCTCCGCGCGGCAAGTCGAATGCTGAGGTTATGCGTTTCGTTCAGGCTTTCATGCTGGAGTTGTGGCGTCATATCGGTCCTGAAACAGACGTACCTGCCGGTGATATCGGTGTAGGTGGTCGCGAAGTCGGTTTCATGTTCGGTATGTATAAGAAGCTGGCTCATGAATTTACGGGTACTTTCACCGGTAAGGGCCGTGAGTTCGGCGGTTCTCTGATTCGTCCGGAAGCTACCGGCTACGGTAACATCTACTTCTTGATGGAAATGTTGAAGACTAAAGGTACTGACCTGAAAGGCAAAACTTGTCTGATTTCCGGTTCCGGTAACGTAGCTCAATATACGGCCGAGAAAGTATTGGAATTGGGTGGTAAGGTATTGACCATGTCTGATTCTGACGGTTATGTATACGATCCGGACGGCATTGACCGCGAAAAGTTGGATTACATCATGGAACTGAAAAACCTCTATCGTGGACGTATCCGCGAATATGCTGAACAATATCCGGGTGTGAAGTACGTAGAAGGTGCACGTCCTTGGGGTGAAAAGGCAGACATCGCCCTGCCTTCTGCAACTCAGAATGAAATAAATGGAGATGATGCCAAAAAACTAATTGCTAATGGTGTCATGGCTGTGTCCGAAGGTGCAAACATGCCTTCTACCCCTGAAGCAATCCGCGTATTCCAAGATGCAAAGATTCTGTATGCTCCAGGTAAGGCAGCCAATGCCGGCGGTGTATCAGTATCCGGTCTCGAAATGACTCAGAACTCCATCAAGTTGAGCTGGAGTGCAGAGGAAGTGGACGAGAAATTGAAGAGCATCATGAAGAACATTCACGAAGCTTGCGTGCAATATGGTACGGAAGCCGACGGTTATGTAAATTACGTGAAGGGTGCCAATGTGGCCGGATTTATGAAAGTGGCGAAGGCTATGATGGCACAAGGGATTGTGTAAGGACTAAAGCCATAGTACAACTATAACAGAAGAAAGGTGAGGAGCTCAAAGCTTTTCACCTTTTTTCTGTTTAGATAATATAGAAGAAACAAAAAATTATCTCTTTTCCAATCCATTGTCACATAAATCAGATACTTTTGCAGAAGTTAATGAAAGAAGACCATCATCATTGAATAAAATCAAACGATTATGAATACAACAGAAATCCCCGTACTGCTGTTGACCGGTTATCTGGGTAGTGGCAAAACGACGTTGGTAAATCACATCCTTTCTAATAAACGTGGCATTAAGTTTGCCGTTATCGTCAATGACATAGGCGAGGTGAACATTGATGCAGACCTTATACAGAAAGGTGGCGTGGTGGGAAAGAAAGAGGAAAGTCTGGTAGCTCTACAGAATGGTTGTATCTGCTGTACGCTGAAGACAGACTTGATAGAGCAGATGTTCGAAATCATGAAGATGCAACGCTTCGACTACATAGTGATTGAGGCGAGTGGCATCTGTGAACCGGAGCCTATTGCCCAAACACTCTGCTCCATTCCTCATATGGGAGGAGCGTATACTAAATACGGTATTTGCCGCTTAGACTGCATTACCACCGTAGTGGACGCCTTACGTCTGCAAAGTGAATTTTCTTGCGGAGATGACTTGACACGCAAAGGTATTGATGAGGAAGATATAGAGAACCTCATCATTCAGCAGATCGAGTTCTGTAATATTATCCTGCTGAACAAAGCAGCAGAAGTACAGCCCGAGGAATTAAAACGTATCAAACAGATTATCCGCACCTTGCAACCCGGTGCCGAAATTATAGAGTGTAATTATGCAGATGTAGACCTGAATAAGATTATCCATACCCACCTCTTCAACTTTGAGCGTGCCGCAACTTCTGCCGGATGGATTCGTGGCATAGAGCAACAAGCAACCGAGGAGGAGGAAAAAGAAGCGCATCATCATCATGAAGATGAACATCATCACGAAAGCGAACATCATCACGAGAAATGTCACCACCATCACGAAGGAGGTGAAGTAGAAGAATACGGCATTGGTACATTTGTCTACTACCGTCGTCCTGCATTCGACATTCATAAGTTCGACCACTATGTCGCTACCAAATGGCCCCACAGCGTTATCCGCGCCAAGGGCGTATGCTACTTCAGCCACAATCGCGACATGTCCTTCCTCTTTGAACAAGCAGGTATACAGAAGAAGATAACCGAAGCCGGACAATGGTATGCCACCGCCCCCGAAGAAGACATGATAGAACTGATGCGCCAAGAACCGGGATTGTTAAGAGACTGGGACGAGCAATACGGCGACCGCATGCTGAAAATAGTATTCATCGGACAAAATATGGATAAAGAGCAAATCATCCGCGACTTGGACGAATGCCTTGAATAACCTAAAAAAAGTGCTCCCCGGCATTCTTATCTTAAGAACAACGGGGAGCATTGTCCCACGCGCGTAACTCTAATTTTAAGAATCAGGGACTATATCAATTCTCCGTAAAACGGAACATTTTGAAATACACCTTCTGCTCTGTGTCGGATACATTCACCAGCCTCATCTTCACAACGCTCAAATCCTTGAGAGATGCCTTCACCTGCGTTCTGTATCCCGGCTTCAAATCCACCGTCTGCCAATTTGTGCCATCCGAAGTTACTTCCAGTTTAAACTTCGAATCAGCAACCTCCGCATCTCCCAAATCGATAAGCACCGAACTCAACTGGCGGGCATAATCCATCGAAATGGTCAGCACACCGCCTGCCCGCCAGTTGATGACTTCATTGGACGGAATAATTGTATTCACCTTTCCCTTCTGCTGAATAGGAAGCGAAGCCAACTGATTCACGTCGCTCTTCAACGTGTAGGGAGAATAAACAGCCTTTGTATCAAGCCCGGCATGGAACGCTGCATTATAGCCCGTTGTCGCCGCTTCGAACAAAGCATTGAAAGTAGGCATCAGATGCAGGCTGCCGCTCTTTATGCCCGCTTTATATTGGGCATCCGTCTCACCCATCAGCACCAGCAGGGCGCGGGCGTGTTCGTAGCTACCTATAAATGCATCCTTCTGCTGGCGCAGGCGTATCATGTTCAGCACCTCCGCACCATACTCTCCCACTTGTTTGAACTGAATGAGCCAAGGCCTTATTTCAGTTATCAACGGACGATTCTCATTTCCCGACGCAAGCAATCCATCAGCGGCAACGATTATCTTCCGGCATTCCTCAGCTACCTGCCGATAGGCATCTTCATCTATCTCGTTTTTTTCTTGATAGGCTTTCAACAAGGCAGAGAGAGCAGGCTGAATGGCAACGGACTCTTCACGACGGAAGCGATGTCCATTCTGTCCCGGGTCGGAATTATGAGCAGCGAAGATTTCCAAATATTCGGCATGAAGTGGCATAAGGTCTCTGACTGCATGTTTCCAAGAAGTTTCACTATCATAATTCTCCATATTCCAAGTATAATCAGCTACACTGTACAGAGAGATTTTGGAAGCCTCGGCATGTTCCATCGGATTGGAAACAAAAGCAGACATATCATCTTTTACATCAAGCCCGTTTCCATAAACCGGCCCTAGCAGCAAATGGTCTTGTACATAATCCGAAACGGGGAAATTCCACCAAATGTACGCCTTACGTTTCAGCAGCGGATTGACGAAGTCCAGCGTAGACTTATCTATAGTAGCAACTACCATATCACCGGTCCACATCACCTTGATACCCTCGTTCAACTTATCACCAAGCGTAGTGAGATAGCCTCCCTCCACATCGGTCCATGACTTGTTGTACTCTGTGGGACACAATATCAATGGTGCAACATCCCGCTTGACTTTTACAAAATGGTCGTCAATATAGTTCAACAGTTCAGCCTGCTTGTCCGCCTTTGTCCCCTCACCCGAAATATCATCAAAGAAAACGGCAAAACCACGCACACCCAACTGGTACATGCTTTCGAACTTCTGCAACAATAACGAGCGGTCTTCTTCATTCCAGCGAATATCCTGACCCGGATGAATGGCCCAATAGAAAATAACATTGTTCTCCTTCGCCCTATTCACCAATACTTTCAACTCTTCTCCTTCTCGAGCAGGATAAGGCTTGCGCCAGTTGGGAGTCCGGTGATAAGGATCGTCTTTTGGTCCATAGATATAGACATTCATTTTGTTCCGACCATAAAAATCAAGCTGGCGTATACGCGCCTCCTGACTCCAGGGAGCACCGTAAAAACCTTCTACCACACCCCGATAGGGAACATCAGGATAGTCCGTCACTTCAACCAAAGGCAGCTTGTCTAAAGCAAGCAACTGCGCAAGAGTCTGTACACCATAGTACGCTCCCCGTTCGTCAGCACCGGCTATGACGATGCAGTCTTTTTCTATTTTCAGGAAATAACCTTCGGATTTGCGTGGAATCCGATGTTGGTATTTCTTGATAATCTTATCTCCTTTCACTCCTATATATACACGGAAAGAAGCGCCAAGCACCTCTTCCGGCATCAATGAACGGAGTAAAGGCAACGCAGGTCCGTCCTGCACGGAATTGCCGGAAAGGATCTGGTATTGTCGGGGAATATCAACAGAATCTTTTTGCGTAATATATTCTTGGGGAGTAGGTTGCAAATGAAACTCTTGCGCACAAAGCGTCGCTGTCGTCAGCATACCGAATGCTCCCAGTAACAGTAGTTCTTTTCTCATAAGCGGATTATTAAATTAAGGAATATCTATGTGTTAAGAAAACTCTTCCATGCATTCAAGGTTGATACGTTCAAAAATAAGAAATAAATATGAAAACACGTACAAATACAGACATTTATTTCAGTTTAAAGATTCATTCTGCATCCGTTTGAGTTCATCGCACACAGCCGGATGCAGGAAGTAGCGTACGTCTTTTCCCTCCTCTATGGCCCGACGGATAAAAGTGGAGCTGATTTCGAATACCGGAGAAGAAACTGTCCGCACATTCTGCGGTAAAAAGGTGGCCTCTACCGGATAGCCGGGACGGGGATAAACCAGAAGATGATTTTCGGCAATAATGCGTTCCGACTCGTACCAACGGTGGAACAGCCTCCAGTTGTCCGAACCAATGACAAGATGGAAAGTGTGTTGGGGATAAGTCCGTTTCAGTGCGTCCAACGTATGAACAGTATAAGAAGGCCGAGGCAGATGGAATTCAAAATCGGAAGCGCGAAACTTGGGATAACCCTCAGTGGCTAGCTGCACCAGCTTCAAACGTAACTTGTCATCCATCAGTTCGTTTTCTTCCTTCAGCGGATTGTGGGGGGTGACCATAAACCACACTTCGTCCAGGTCCCCGTATTCGCAAAGATAGTTGGCGAGGGCCAAATGTCCGATGTGTATCGGGTTGAACGAGCCGCTGAAGATTCCTATATTCATTTATTCTTATTCATATACAACCTTACAAAGGACGTCTTTGCAACGCACGCCAGGCAGCCCAAGCATTGAAAATCGTCACTACAGAGATAAGAAACATTGAAATACTGGAACGAGGCTCGCCATGATGTATATACAATACACCCACAACAAGGGAGCAGACGAACAGAACGCTATTAATAATTAGCAATGCCTTGTTCAGCTTCGGGCTATTCTTCCTCCTCGGTGCCAACTGGTTGTACACTCCTCCACGTTGTTTCATTCGTTCAAGAATTGAGAGATTACTTTCAATGCTTCCGCTTTGGCTGTCTCCAGGTCATCGTTCACAATCACGGTATCGAACTTCGGTGCAAAGCCCAGTTCGTATTCGGCTTTCGCCACGCGGTTCTCTATCACTTCGGGAGCATCTGTTCCGCGCCCCACCAAGCGTTTGCGCAATTCCTCCACTGAAGGTGGCTGAATGAAAACAGACAAAGCACGCTCACCATAGAATTTCTTGATATTGCAACCACCCACTACATCCACATCGAACACTACATTCTGTCCGGCAGCCAATTGCTTTTCCACCTGCTCCTTCAGTGTTCCGTAAAAACGGTCCTGATATACCTCTTCATACTCCAGGAATTCATCATTGGCTATGCGACGACGGAACTCGTCAGGAGTCAGAAAGAAATACTCCACTCCATCTTTCTCCGTTCCGCGGGGCGGGCGGCTGGTCGCTGAGATGGAGAATGCCAAGTTCAGATTTTGAGTCAGCAGATAGTTGATAATCGTTGACTTGCCAGAGCCCGAAGGGGCTGAAAATATGATAAGTTTTGCCATCGAATTATTTACGATTTGACGATTTACTATTTGATACTACATGACGTTCAATACTTGTTCCTTGATTTGCTCCAATTCATCTTTCATCTGAACGACAATCTTCTGCATCTCCGCATGATTGGACTTACTGCCCAAAGTATTGATTTCACGTCCCATCTCCTGAGCGATGAACCCTAACTTCTTGCCTTGGCCGGTTCCGGTTTCCAGCGTATTGATAAAATATTTCAGATGATTGCCAAGACGCTGTTTTTCTTCGTTCACATCCAGCTTTTCGATGTAGTAGATGAGTTCCTGCTCCAGGCGGTTCTTGTCATAATCCACACTCAAGGTCTTTTCCAGTGCATCTGTAATACGTTCCTTCACTTTGGCTACACGCTCTTTCTCATAGGGAGCGATAGTCTCCAACAGATGGGAGATGTTGGAGATCTTCTCACGGAACTTCTTTTCAAGGGCAGCTCCTTCCTGCTTACGGAAGTCCACCAGCGCACCGACAGCCTTTTCCACAGCCGAATAAACCACAGCCCATTCTTCCTCACTCAGTTCCTGCGTTTCATTCTTGGTCATCACATCCGGCATGCGGAGCAACGTGGCAAACCAGTCCGTCGCATCCGGCACAGGTATTCCTAGATTTTCTGATATAGCACAAATCTGCTTGTAATATCCCTCCACCAATGTCTGGTTGATGGGAGTGGCGCTTTCCGCACTCTCTTTCTTTTCTATCCAAAGACTGAAATCCACCTTTCCGCGTTCCAGTTTCCGTGATATTTCATTACGGATTTCCATCTCCTTCTCACGATAAAGCGGAGCAATGCGGGCAGATAGGTCCATTGCCTTACTATTGAGCGACTTTATTTCAACGTTGATTTTCTTATCAGGCAGTTCGACGGTTGCTTTGCCGTAGCCTGTCATAGATTGTATCATAATGTTATAGTTTTGCGCAAAATTACACGATTATTTTAATTAGTGAAAATAATCACGTAAATTTGCCACAATAAAATCAAGAATAAAAGTTATGTCATGTATCTTGCATATTGAAACGTCCACTTCTGCCTGCTCCGTAGCCGTGAGCGAGGATGGACAGAACGTTTTCAAGAAAGAGGACCTGAATGGCCCTTCACACGCCGTTTCATTGGGAATCTTTGTGGACGAGGCGCTATCCTTTGCCGATAGCCATGCCATGCCGTTGGATGCAGTCGCCGTGAGCTGCGGCCCTGGTTCGTATACCGGGTTGCGTATCGGCGTGTCGATGGCAAAAGGTGTCTGCTATGGACGTAACCTGCCACTTATCGGGCTGGAAACCCTGAAAGTCCAGTGTGTACCGGTATTGCTCTACCACGATGAGTTACCCGACGACGCATTACTCTGCCCGATGATTGACGCCCGCCGTATGGAAGTCTATGCTGCCATCTACGACCGTGCCTTGAAATCGGTGCGCGACATTGCAGCCGATATTGTGGACGAAAACTCCTACCTGGAATTTTTAGAGCAACATCCCGTCTATTTCTTCGGTGACGGTGCAGCCAAATGCAAAGAGAAAATCACGCATCCCAATGCACACTTCATCGACGGCATCCGCCCGCTTGCCGGCATGATGTTCCCGTTGGCAGAAAAGGCAATAGCCGAACAAGATTTCAAGGATGTGGCCTATTTCGAACCCTTCTATTTGAAGGAATTCGTAGCCGGCACGCCAAAGAAACTTATTTAGGGTTTAGCGATTAGGGATTAGGGATGAATACCATGCGGTATCACTACGTAGCCCATTAATCACTAACCACTAATCGCTAAACCCTAATCACTAATCGTTGAACATTAATCACTAATTAAAGATGCAATATAACACCCAACAAAAGCGGATGCCTCTGCCCGAATATGGCCGCAGCATCCAGAATATGGTAGACCACGCGCTGACAATCGAAGACCGCGCAGAACGCCAGCGCTGCGCAAATACAATCATCAACATCATGGGAAACATGTTTCCCCATTTGCGCGATGTGCCCGACTTCAAACATAAGCTGTGGGACCACCTTGCCATCATGGCCAACTTCCAACTGGATATAGATTATCCGTACGAGATTATCCGCAAGGACAATCTGAACACTAAGCCGGAGAGTATCCCCTACCCCAGTACCAAAATCCGTTACCGCCACTACGGCCGTACGCTGGAAGTACTGATAAAGAAAGCTATCGAATTCCCAGAAGGAGACGAGAAACAGAACTTGATAGCCCTCATCTGCAATCACATGAAGAAAGATTACATGGCATGGAACAAAGATACCGTCGATGACCGTAAGATTTCAGATGACCTCACCGAACTCTCTGACGGAAAACTGCAAATGACAGACAGTATCGTCCGTCTCATGGCCGAACGTATTGACCAGAACTACCGTCCGAAAGTGAACAACCAGAATAACCGGAACAACAACCGGAACAATAAACGGAAATACTAAAATTGAATGATTAGTGGTTAGTGATTAATGCCATGCGGCATCACCATGCAGACCACTAATCACTAATCACCAACCCCTAATCACTAATTTCATGGCATCATTTGTAATCGAAGGAGGACACAGACTTTCCGGTGACATTTACCCCCAAGGAGCAAAAAACGAGGTGTTGCAAATTATCTGCGCCACATTGCTCACTGCCGAAGAGGTGACTGTGCACAATATCCCGGACATACTGGACGTCAACAACCTTATCCAATTGATGCGGGATATGGGAGTCAGCGTATCTAAAAAAGGCATTGACACTTACAGCTTTCAAGCTGCCAACATTGATTTCGCCTATCTGGAAAGTGACGCGTTCCTGAAAAAATGTTCCAGCCTGCGCGGTTCCGTCATGCTGGTGGGGCCGATGGTGGCACGTTTCGGCAAGGCCATGATTTCCAAGCCGGGCGGAGACAAGATAGGACGCCGCCGTCTGGATACACACTTTATCGGTATCCAGAATTTAGGAGCCGACTTTGTCTATAATGAGGAGCGTGGCATCTACGAAATCTCAGCCAAACAACTGCATGGCAGTTATATGCTACTCGACGAGGCATCTGTTACGGGAACTGCCAATATCGTAATGGCAGCCGTCCTTGCCAAAGGCAAGACCACCATCTACAACGCCGCCTGCGAACCCTACGTGCAGCAACTTTGCAGAATGCTGAACCGGATGGGAGCTAAGATAGAAGGCATCGCCTCCAACCTCCTGACTATCGAAGGAGTAGACGAGCTGCACGGAACCGGGCATACCATCCTCCCCGACATGATTGAAGTGGGCAGTTTCATTGGCATGGCAGCCATGACCCGTAGCGAACTGACCATCAAGAATGTCTCCTACGAGAACTTGGGAATTATCCCCGACAGTTTCCGTCGACTCGGCATCAAGATGGAGCAGTGGGAAGACGACATTTACGTGCCCGCACAAGAGACGTACCAGATAGAGTCCTTTATCGACGGCTCCATCATGACCATTGCCGACGCACCCTGGCCCGGACTGACACCAGACTTGCTCAGTGTGCTGCTGGTGGTTGCCACCCAGGCAAAAGGCAGTGTACTCATTCATCAGAAAATGTTCGAAAGCCGTTTGTTCTTTGTGGACAAGCTGATAGATATGGGAGCGCAAATTATCCTCTGCGACCCGCACCGCGCCGTTGTCATCGGTCACGACCACGGCTTTAAACTACGTGGCGGCAACATGACCTCGCCCGATATCCGTGCGGGCATCGCCCTGCTGATAGCTGCCATGAGTGCGGACGGCATCAGCCGCATCCACAACATAGAGCAGATAGACCGTGGGTATCAGAACATCGAAGGGCGACTGAATGCGCTCGGAGCAAGAATAACAAGAATAGAATAAGATGATAAAGAGAGAAGAAGTATATAAGATAGGTATATTCAACAAGCCCCACGGCATTCACGGAGAACTATCGTTCACTTTTACGGATGACATCTTCGACCGGGTGGAAGCCGAATACCTAATCTGCCTGCTGGATGGTATACTGGTGCCTTTCTTCTTGGAAGAATACCGTTTCCGCTCCGACACCACCGCCCTTGTCAAACTGGAAGGCGTGGACACGGCAGAACGCGCCCGCATGTTCACTAATATTGAGGTCTACTTCCCCGTAAAGCATGCAGAAGAGGCAGGACCAGGTGAACTGAGTTGGGACTTCTTCGTCGGTTTTCGTATGGAGGAAGTACATCACGGCACGCTGGGAGAAGTGACGGACGTGGACACATCGACCATCAACACACTGTTTGTGGTAGATTATCAGGGAGAAGAACTGCTGGTGCCGGCACAAGAAGAGTTTATCATAGACATTTACCAGAAGCACAAGGTCATCACCGTAGACCTGCCGGAAGGTTTGATAGCTTTGGACGAAACAGAAGAGGTATGAAAAAGAAACGAAGAAAAGCATTTTGGAGTAACATCAAGTTCAAGTACAGACTGACGATTACGAACGAGAATACCCTTGAGGATATCATCACGTTGCGCGTATCCAAGCTGAACGGACTGTCCGTATTGCTCTCCGTGCTGTTCGTATTGTTTCTCATCGCCTCCCTGATCGTAGCCTTCACCCCGCTGCGCAACTACCTGCCGGGATATATGAACAGTGAAATCCGTGCCCAGGTAGTGGAGAATGCCTTGCGCGTAGATTCCCTCCAGCAACTGGTGAACAGACAGAACCTCTATATCATGAATATCCAGGACATCTTCCAGGGCAAGATAAAGGCAGATACCATACATTCCATCGACTCGTTGACCCACCTGCGCGAAGATTCGCTCATGGAACGTACACAACGGGAAGCCGAATTCCGCAAACAGTACGAGGAGACAGAAAAGTACAACCTGACGAGCATCACCGCTCGCCCCGAAATAGACGGACTGATTTTCTACCGCCCCACACGCGGCATGATTTCATCTCCCTTCAATGCCGAAACAAAACACTTCGGCACGGACATTGCCGCCAATCCGGGCGAAAGCGTATTGGCCACCTTAGACGGTACCGTCATACTGAGTACCTATACTGCCGAGACGGGTTATCTGATAGAAATACAGCACAACCAGGACTTCGTGTCAGTCTACAAGCATTGCGGCTCTCTGCTGAAACGGGAAGGAGATGCGGTGAAAGGGGGTGAAGCCATCGCACTGGTAGGAAACACCGGCGAGCTGTCCACCGGTCCCCACCTTCACTTCGAGCTGTGGCATAAGGGCAGGGCCGTAAATCCCGAGCTTTACATCGTATTTTAGTCTCCAAATAGTAAATTGTAAATAGCATAATAGTAAATGAAACAGATTGCCATACTCGGTTCTACCGGTTCCATCGGTACACAAGCGTTGCAGGTCATCGAAGAACATCCCGACCAGTACGAAGCATACGTATTGACCGCCAATAACCGCGTAGAGGAACTCATAGCCCAGGCACGCAGATTCAAGCCTGAGGCAGTGGTAATAGCCAACGAATCGAAATACACGCAACTGAAAGAAGCGCTTGCCGACCTACCTATCAAGGTATATGCCGGTGCAGATGCCCTCTGCCAAATTGTGACCGAAAATCCCATTGATATGGTATTGACCGCCATGGTTGGATATGCAGGACTGAAGCCCACCATGAATGCCATCCGCGCCCGTAAGCCGATAGCCCTTGCCAACAAAGAGACGCTGGTGGTGGCGGGAGAGCTCATCAATGACCTGGCACGCTTCAGCGGTGTCCCCATCCTGCCCGTCGACTCCGAGCACTCCGCCGTTTTCCAGTGCCTGGCCGGCGAGATAGGCAACCAAATAGAAAAAGTGATACTGACTGCCTCCGGAGGTCCGTTCCGCACCTGCACCATGGAGCAACTGGCAACCGTCACCAAAGCGCAAGCACTGAAACACCCCAATTGGGACATGGGCGCCAAAATCACGATAGACTCTGCTTCCATGATGAACAAAGGGTTCGAGGTAATCGAAGCCAAATGGCTGTTCGGTGTACGTCCCGACCAGATAGAAGTCGTGGTACACCCGCAATCCGTCATCCACTCCATGGTACAGTTTGAGGACGGTGCCGTGAAAGCACAACTGGGAATGCCGGACATGCGCCTGCCCATCCAATACGCCTTCTCCTATCCCGACCGGTTGAAAGCCTCTTTCCCGCGCCTGGACTTCAAGCTGTGCACGGAACTGACGTTCGAGCAACCGGACATCACCCGTTTCCGTAACCTCGCCCTGGCCTACGAAGCGCTACATCGTGCAGGCAATATGCCTTGCATTGTCAATGCCGCCAATGAAGTGGTGGTAGCCGCCTTCCTGCAGGACAAAATTTCGTTCCTTGGCATGAGTGAAGTAATAGAAAAGACCATGTCGCGCGTATCCTACTTACAGAAGCCCACCTATGAAGACTATGTGGCTACGGATGCCGAAGCCCGACGGATAGCAGAAGAGCTGATTTGATAGATACACCGGAATGAAAAGAATTATAAAAAACATCTACTCATTTGATACGTTAAATAAGAAAACGTACCTTTGCGAAAATTATAAAAATCGTAAAACTGCAAATAATTAGATGGAAACATTCTTGATTCGTGCCCTGCAACTCATTATGAGCCTTTCGTTGCTCGTTATTGTTCATGAGGGGGGACACTTCCTTTTTGCGCGCCTGTTCAAGACGCGGGTGGAAAAGTTCTGCTTATTCTTTGACCCTTGGTTCACATTATTCAAGTTCAAGCCCAAACACAGTGACACGGAATACGGTATCGGGTGGCTACCTTTAGGCGGCTATGTAAAAATAGCAGGTATGATAGACGAATCTATGGATACCGAACAGATGAAGCAACCCATGCAGCCATGGGAGTTCCGTGCCAAACCGGCATGGCAACGCCTGCTGATTATGGTAGGCGGTGTATTGTTCAACTTCCTGCTCGCATTGTTCATCTATTCCATGATACTTTTTACTTGGGGCGACGAATATATACCAGTACAAAAAGCCCCATTGGGTATGGATTTTAACGAAACAGCCAAAGCCATAGGCTTCCGCGACGGCGATATCCTAATATCTGCCGACGGGGTACCGTTCGAACGCTATGACGGCGACCTGCTGACCAGTATTGTCGATGCCCGCCAGGTAAGCGTATTGCGTGACGGGGAAGCTGCTTCAGTCTACATTCCCGAAGACATGATGAACCGCTTGCTGGCAGACAGTGTGCGTTTCGCCAGTTTCCGTTTCCCTTATGTAGTCGACAGCCTGATTGTAGGATACCCTGCCGCTTCCGCCGGTCTGCAAGTAGGTGACAGCATCACCCACTTGGATGGAAAGTCAATAGCCTACTACGACTTCAAAGAAGAGATGCTGAAGCGCAAGAAAGCCAACGCATCCCATGAGGTAACCTTGACATACGTCCGTAACGGTGTGACAGACACCTTGAGCATGATGACCAATGCCGACTATGAAATAGGCGTAGCAGCACGTACGGCAACCGACAAACTGCTGCCCGTTGTCCGCAAGGAATACAGTTTCCTTTCCTCTTTCCCTGCCGGCGTATCTTTGGGGGTAAAGACTCTGAAAGGCTACGTAGGCCAGATGAAATATCTTTTCTCCAAGGAAGGAGCCAAGCAACTCGGAGGTTTCGGAACCATCGGCAGTATTTTCCCCGCCACGTGGGACTGGCACCAGTTCTGGTACATGACGGCATTCCTCTCCATCATCCTTGCCTTTATGAATATTCTGCCCATCCCTGCACTGGACGGTGGACACGTGTTATTCCTCATTTACGAAATCATTGCACGCCGCAAGCCCAGCGACAAGTTTATGGAACGTGCGCAGATGGTGGGCATGTTCCTCTTGTTCGGTTTGCTGATTTGGGCAAACTTCAATGATATACTGAGGTATTTCTTTTAAAGAACAAGACATAAAAAAACGCATCATCCATTCGCGGTAGAACGGATGATGCATTTGCATCAAACAGATGATGTGTTCGGGGCAAGCAGACGATGCGTTTGAGCCAAACACATCATCTGTTTTTTCTGTGTCTTATACCAAATGGCCGATCCACTCTTCTCTATCGCCCGGAAGCAGGTCTATTACCGGAACTTCAACCATTGTATAGCAACCCGGCTGCTGACGCATAGCGGCACGCGCCACACATACCAGCACTTGTGCCGTGAGGGCAGGATTGTTGATACGCATGTTGAACTCAAATAGCTGGTTCTGCGTCTTGCCGGACACACCCTTACGGGTCAAGTTTACCCCATGACCCATATCGAGCAGTGCATCCACACTCGGAACCAATTTTACATGTGTTTCGTCATTCACAAAGTACGGGTCGGCTTTGATGGCTGCAGTCACCTTGTCAAATTCGTAGCCATCCTTCAACTCGATGTACACCATACGACGGTGAATGCCGGTTCCTGTAGGAATAGTCATGGAAAGGGCGGCTTTCACACCTTCGATGGCCTTTACAGCCACGGTATGTCCCATGCTCATGCCCGGACCAAAATTAGTATAGGTAATGCCTTTCGGAGCAATGGCTTCCAGCATGGTGCGGACAATGGAGTCACTACCCGGGTCCCAGCCGGCAGAAATGATGGATACCGTATTATGCTTTTTAGCCTCTGCATCCAGTGTGCGGCGCAAGGCAGTGATACCCGTATGGATATCGAAACTGTCCACAGTATGAATGCCTAAAGCAAGGATCTCCTTTGCATACTCTTCCACTTTGCGGGTAGGCGTACAAAGGATAGCAACATCCACGCCTTTCAGTTCCTTGATATTCTTCACAACGGGATATGCACTCAGTTCCGCAGGACAGTTTTCAGCTCCGGCACGGCGTACTACACCGGCAATTTCGAAATCGGGAGCTGCTTGCAGGGCTTCGAGCACATAATGCCCGATATTACCATAGCCAACGATGGCTGCTCTTACTTTTTTCATTCTTTTTATGAATTTATTTATCAGTTTTCTACTTTATCGGCACAAAAGTAAGCATTTTAATTTATTATATCGGCAGAACTCCCTGCTGTTTCACACAGTTTTTCTTTTTTTAGTGAGTGAAAGTCCAATAATAATTCATACATTCGCAGATGATATGTACGCAAGGCGCATTTTGGGCCGACAAGTAAAAGAATTATGATAGAATACATCAGAGGCGGAATTGCCGAACTAAGTCCGGCAACCGCAATAATAGACTGCAACGGACTGGGATACGGCGTCAATATTTCATTGAACACGTATGCCGCCATCCAGGGCAAGAAAGAATGCAAACTATATATATACGAAGCTATCCGTGAAGACGCCTATGTCCTCTACGGGTTCGCTGACAAGCAGGAACGCGAACTATTCCTGTTGCTCATCTCCGTTTCAGGCATCGGCGGAAATACAGCTCGCATGATTCTCTCGGCACTCTCGCCATCCGAACTGATAAATGTCATCAGCACGGAAAACGCCACTCTACTGAAAACAGTCAAGGGTATCGGGCTGAAAACAGCCCAACGGATAATTGTGGATTTAAAAGACAAAATCAAGACCGGCAGCGTTGTAGCCGGCAACGCAGGGACCATAGGTACACTGGTATCGGCAGCCAACGCACAAGTACAAGAAGAAGCCGTAGCCGCCCTTACCATGCTGGGCTTTGCACAAGCCCCCTCACAAAAAGTAGTGCTTGCCATTTTGAAGGAAGAACCAAGCGCACCGGTGGAACAAGTCATCAAATTGGCATTAAAAAGACTATAATATTTATCTAAAACAAACAAATCATGACAACAATCAACATGCAATATTGGTTGGGGGCCAATGAACGCACCCACGTACTGCCAACGGACAAATGGTACCTCGACTTTGCCACAAGCATCCTGCCCCTCGTCAAGACCTCTCCCTTGTTCAACAAGGAAGACCTGCGTACCCAAATTGACGCAGCCATCTCCCTCGGCATGTACTTTCAAGATGCCATTGCCCAAAGCGGAGGCTGGAAACTTTTCTCCGAAGCCTTTCAAGGAGTATACGGAACTTACCTGCCGTTCTATCCACTGGGTGACGATTATACGCCCGATGAAATAAATCAGGAAGACATTGCATTCGTACTGTGGACATTGAAATCACAATTTAGTATTTTTGACAAGGAATACACCTTGTTCAGTCCTTATGACAAAGACCTGCTTGCATTAAGCCAAAGCGCCTATGAACTGATGGATGCACGTTTCGAAGAAGCTCCCATCAGCGAGGGAGAATCTTCCTTCCTTTGGGTAATGGGACTTGATTTACTGGATATGCCCATTACTCCGCTGCCGGAAGTCACTCCGGAAACCAAACTGAGTAAAGATGCCGCCCGCTGTCTGGAATACAGCCAGGGGAAACCGCTGCTATACTTCACCGATTACAAGGAGCTTTGCACTTTCTTTGTCGATGTCTTGGGATGGGAAAACAAACGGTCCGCACTATTGCCCGACCTGGAATACCAAAAAGAGTTCGTGATTTATGCCAACGCCAAAGGTATGCTCGTAGCCCACAACGTGGCCGCCTATTTCTGTGAAGAACATAACCCGATGTACGATGCCAAACGCGCTGCTGCAGAGGGTTACAAGATGTTCTGCCAACCCGGAGAGTGTCCGTTCGACCTGCTGAAATACGGAATGGCCAAAGGAATTCTACCCGATGTGGAACTTCCCTTCCTGAAAGGAAAAGAAACACTGCATCAATATTGGGACTTTATAGCCCGCTACTACTTATGTGAATATTATGAAGGCGAGTAACCATTCCGGCATAAAGCCCAAACGGAGCAACAAGGCCAAGCCAACCGGAAAACGGATTGGTAAATCCAAACCTTCGAAAGCGAATAATCAGCTTAACAGAAGGGTAAAATAATTGAAAATGGATAATGGCTATGCAGTAAACAGCGCAGCTCATTATCCATTTTCAATTATCCATTATCCATTAAGCAAGCTTTTCTTTCAGAAACTGCCCCGTATAGCTTGCTCCGCAAGCGGCTACTTCTTCCGGTGTACCTACCGCTACGATATTTCCGCCTTTGTCTCCGCCTTCCGGTCCGAGATCGATTACATAATCGGCACATTTGATAACATCCATATTATGTTCGATGATGACAATGCTGTGTCCCCGTCGGATGAGTGCGTCGAAGGCATCCAGCAGTTTGCGGATGTCGTGGAAGTGCAGTCCGGTGGTTGGTTCGTCAAAGATAAACAGGGTCGGGTCGGCTTTCTCCTGACTCAGATAGAATGCCAGTTTTACACGTTGGTTTTCACCACCGGATAGGGTAGAAGAGGATTGGCCTAATTTGATATATCCCAGTCCGACATCCTGCAGCGGAAGCAGTCTTTTTACAATCTTCTTCTGACCGTGTTCGGTGAAGAATTCGACGGCTTGGTTTACTGTCATTTCCAGTACATCATAGATGTTCTTATCCTGGAATTTCACCTCCAGTGTATCTGCTTTAAAACGTTTACCGTGACAGGATTCGCATTCCAGCACCAAGTCTGCCATAAACTGCATTTCTACAGTGATGGTTCCTTCGCCTTTACATTCCTCGCATCGTCCGCCTTCGCTGTTGAAACTGAAATGTCCGGCTGTGTATCCCATTTGTTTTGCCAGAGGCTGTTCCGCCCATAGCTTCCGGATTTCGTCATAAGCCTTGATGTAAGTCACCGGATTGGAACGGGACGATTTGCCAATCGGGTTTTGATCGACAAATTCGATATTTCTCAAGTTACGCAGGCTTCCACTGATAGAAGAGAACTCTCCCGGGCGGTCGCTGCATTCATCCAGTTCGCGTTTTAGTGCCCGATAGAAGATATCCCGCACTAACGTACTCTTACCGGAACCGGAAACACCCGTGACTACTGTCATCACATTGAGAGGGAACTTTACATTCACTCCTTTCAGATTGTTTTCGCGGGCACCTGTCAGTTCGATATAATTGTTCCACGGCCGACGATGTTCGGGAACGGGAATCTCCTCTTCTCCCAACAGATAACGTACCGTATGACTATTGCTGCCTTTTTTCAGGTCTTTCATATCGCCCTGATAAACGACTTCTCCTCCCAGGCGGCCGGCATTCGGACCGATATCGATGATGT
>OGIU01000521.1_pt1 | contig 22323 bp, 25 predicted proteins | sample 1571791 | NCBI WGS metagenome assembly OGIU01 (sample SAMEA2582104, study PRJEB24529) | metagenome | biome: Human gut stool | place: China | collected 2011
TCTTCCTAATGATGGTTTGGTTGCTTTTCATTATAGTTCTTATGGGACTTTTTGTGTACACTTAAAAAGCTCTATAAGCTCTACAGTGGTTTTACCCACTACAGAAATTATAGAGCCACTTTTTCTTTCTAACTTACTGGGGTGTTTTACTATTACCTATTTGATCTTTATAGCCTAACTTTTAATTTTTATAAATATATAGATAGTTTCTCTACTCATTATTTCAATAAACTAAATTATTATATTATGCCCTTCATTCTTAACTTTACAGCTAAAAATAGCCTTCCTCAAGTTTTCATGACACTTTTCTAACGACTATGTTAAACTATATAGGTATTTACCTGTATAAAGGAGACTTTCAATGAAGGCTCTTATGTCATGGACCAGTTCTTTTTTAGAGTGGTTAGGTCGCTACGTGGGGCTCGTCTTATTCGGGGGTGTTATTTGTGACAGCCTTGGTTATTCAGACCACTATGATAACCGGTTACTTTGAGTGGGCTGAGATTAGTAGCGTGCCGTGGTATGTTTATGTTTTGGGTGGAATTATTCTGCTTTTGACTCTTCTTTGGCCCAAACTTTTAAAGAACTATACAACCAAGCACATCTTTACGATTTTTACAATTTGCTTTGTAAGTTTTGGACTCGTTTTGATTTTTCTGACTAGTTTTGCCGGGCGAGACGATGCAGGTACCGTTTTCCGAAGGGCAGTGCAGTTTAATGCTGGTAACTTCTCCTTGATTAAACCTGGGGCTTACTTCTATCGTTATCCCCACCAGTTAGGCATGCTTAGCTTTGAAAGGCTTATTCTTTACCTGATTCCTATACCTGTTATCTCGGTTTTCTATGTGCTTAATCTGGTAATGGTCATTGGGATGAACTATGCTACCTGGAAAATAACAGATGAACTTTTTAAAAAATCGCATATCAGTCGTTTGGCCGTTATCATGAGTTTTGTTTTTTTACCTCTGGTCTTCAACATTATGTTCGCTTACGGGCTCATGTATGGCTTGTTCTTCTCCAGTTTTGCTATTCTATTTTTCCTACGCTACTTGATGCATGGTAAGGCTAGAAACGCTATAGTTTCTGTGATTATGCTAACCTTGGCTTACTGGGTAAGGAGCAATACTATTATTCTCATTCTTGCATTGTCTGGTATCCTAATACTGTTGATACTTAGAGAAAAACGCTACTCTTATTTGCTTTTGATACTAGTCTTATTCGCTTTTCCAATGTCTATGCATAAGTTGACAACTAGCTATTATGAAATAACTACCCATCAAAAAATTCCTGGAACACCTCAAATCGCTTGGTTAGCCATGGGCTTACAGGATGAGCCCGACTCAAAACGTATGCCAGGCTGGTATACCGGCTACGTTCGAAAAATCTATACTAAGAAAAAGGGGAATATTGATAAGATCGAGAAAAGTGCCAATCACTTCTTTGACAAGCGAGTGCAATATTTCTTAGATCATCCAGATGAAGCGAGTTGGTTTTTCAGCACTAAATTTATCAGTTCATGGACTGAAGGCAGTTTTCAATCCATCTGGAACGGGCCTAGTAAAGATAAGTATCAACCCTTGTGGAATCACTTTACGGCATCAATATATCATGATGGGGCCCTACATCTCTTTTTCGTAACCTATATGCAAGGCTACCTACTAGTCCTCTACTTGGGTGGTGAGTTCTACTATGCTTTCACTTATAAACGAATGGAAGATGGAGCAACACTGGAACTCTATGCCTTCCTCTATCTCTTCGGTGGCATCCTCTTCCATCTCATTTCTGAGACCAAGAGCCAGTACACCCTTTCCTATATTTACTTACAGCTTCCAATGATCGCGGCCGGTTATATCCATATGTCACAAAAGCTCAACCGCTATCTAAGTCTATGAAAAAGTCATCCTAGGGTGACTTTTTATTATTGTTTCACAGTTACTCTCTTGTTATAATAGTACTATGAAAAATTCGTCAGTTGATCTTTTACGAGGCCCAATTTTGAGGTCTCTTTTAATCTTTGCTCTGCCTATTCTAGTTTCTAATATTTTCCAGCAGCTCTACAATACTGCTGATGTCATGATTGTGGGTCGTTTTCTAGGGCCAGATGCCTTGGCTGCTGTAGGAGCTTCTTCTGCTATTTTTGATTTGGTTATCGGATTTGCCCTTGGTGTTGGAAATGGTATGGGGGTAGTTATTGCACGTTATTATGGAGCGCAAGACTATAGAAAACTTTGTCAGTCTGTCGCGGCCACTGTTGTCATCGGTCTGGGCTTAAGTGCCCTGGTTATGATTCTAGGACATTTCGGGCTCTATCCTTTGCTAAGATTTTTAGGTACGCCTACTTCTATCATTGGGCAGTCCTACCAGTATATTTCAATGATTGTCTCCTGTGTTGGGGTAAGCTTGGGTTATAATCTGTGCGCAGGGCTTCTTAGGGCGGTTGGGGATAGCCTCACAGCTCTCTATTTCCTGATTTTTTCAGCCTTAGTTAATATCATTTTAGACCTTTTCTTTATTACACGGCTCCATCTTGGCGTACAATCAGCAGGCTTAGCGACTATTATCTCACAGGGGCTCTCAGCTGTCCTCTGTCTCTACTATATTAAGAAAAAAGTGTCCTTTCTCCTACCACATAAGTCTGACTTTGTTCTTGATTCTAGCCTTTATCTGGACCTTTTTGGACAAGGCATGGCCATGGGCCTCATGAATTCCATTGTTTCTATTGGAACTGTGACCTTACAGTACGCCATTAATGGCTTCGGCCCTCTCATCATTAGCGCTCAGGTGTCAGCGAGACGAATTATGTCCTTTGCGGTTCTACCATTGACCTCCCTTGCTGCTGGGGTGACTACCTTCACCTCGCAGAATTTCGGAGCCCAACAGTTTAAACGCATTGTTGAAGGTTTGAAACAGTCATGCCTTGTTTCTATCATTTGGTCCATTATTGCTTGTGTTCTACTCTATGTGACAAGTCCCTTCTTGGCTGGTCTTATTTCTGGGTCTGATAATGCTATGATTATCGACAACGCCAGCCGTTACTTGCGTATCAGTTCCCTTTTTTATCCTATTTTGGGAATACTCCTCATCTTTAGAAATAGTCTCCAGGGGCTAGGTAAAAAACTCACACCTTTAACCTCTAGCTTTATTGAGCTTTTTGGTAAAATTCTCTTTGTTGTGTCTATCATTCCTTATATGGGCTATCTTGGCGTTATCCTATGTGAACCTTTGATTTGGATTCCTATGACTATTCAGCTCTATTTTTCTTTGAGAAAACATATCAGACGCTTGTTTGTCAGCTAGCTCCCTTTTTGAACAGCTTTAAGGTTACTCCAGATAGGTGAGTTTTTAAGTTTGTTATCTAGGAGTTCCTGAGAATCAGCTTGAACAATCAAGAGATCAGGGGTAATATCTTTTAGTTAATCTAGATCTATAACTTGGAACATATCATCTGGATTATATGGTTTCGGCACGATTGAACTTATAAGTATCATACAGGTAACCAAAATGCCCGTAAGCATAGTAACGGATTTCATTGTCAGTCACGCTCAAATACATAAGTTTCTGGTCACCAAACTTGGCTTTGACATTCTCTGCAAAAACGTCCTCCCTAGCATCCACTCTATCGAGATCCTTCTTCATCTCATCACGTTTATCAAAGGTTTCTGCCACCTTAAGAGAGGTTTCATGATAGTCCCAATTTTCATGTTGATATAATAGCCAACAGTCGCTGCAATTTTAGACAGCTCCTCGTAGAGGTCTTCCTTCTCGCCTGTCATAAGGATTAAATCAGGTTTTAACTCAGCAATCTTATCCAAATCTGGATTTTCCTGCCAACCCACTGAAATCACTTTTTTATCCTTATATTGTTTCTTAAAGAGGCTTGAAAAGTCTTAACTATCAGTTTGACCGGTTGTCGCACCCCTTATAGGAGTTATATCCAATGGCTCTAAAATTTCACCATAGAGGTGGTCGAGGATAACAATACGTTTGGAAGCTTTTTTCAACTCCACCCTATCAAAATCAAGCACAATCGTCTTCTCTTTGGAAGTCTAACTAGTATTGTTTGACTTTGCATTTTGTCCTATCATGATATAATAAATAAACAACATTGTATTGGAGAATCATATGACATTTACACACATTTTCTTCGACCTTGATGGTACCCTTATAGATAGTTCTGAGGGCATCCACAATAGTTTTGTCCAAACCTTTGAAAGACTGGGCCTACCTGTTCCAAGCAATAAAAAAATTCGCACCTTTATGGGACCACCTCTAGAAGTGACATTCAAAGAAGAAATAGGCGAAGAAGGTGCTGCCCAAGCTGTTCAACTTTATCGTGACTATTATGAGACCAAAGGACAGTTTGAAGCTCACCTCTACGATGGTATAAAAGAAGTCCTCAAGAAGCTGAGTCAAGATCCAAATAAGAAAATCTACATCACAACTTCCAAAAATGAGCCTACTGCTCGGGAAATGTGCAAGTACCTTGGCATCACTGAGTTTTTTGACGGCATCTATGGGGCCACACCTGCTACTTTCAACAAGGCTGACGTCTTGCAGCGTGCTATTACTGAAAATAATGCGAACAAAGACCAGTCTGTCATTGTTGGCGACACCAAGTATGACATGATTGGAGGAAAAACCGTTGGTATCAAGACCTTGGCTGTTACTTGGGGATTTGGGACAAACGAAACCCTTTTAGCAGAAAATCCTGATTTTGTAGCTGATACTGCCCAAGAACTCTGGAATATTTTGAAATAATAATTGAAACATGAAAAGAGCATGACCATACAATCATGCTCTTTTTCTATCGAATCAAAATTACATCTGCACAATGATATCCAAGCAGATCTCTAAGGCCTTATCAAAAGCCCCTGAACCCCAATTTCGTTGATTGTAATTGTCTATATCCGCTAGGGAATCAGCAGTAAATAGAAGCAAGCCCCAAATAGCTCCACGTAGTTGAGCAACTGCTGCAAGAGATGCACACTCCATCTCTACAACACTACACCCCTCTTCAATACGATAAGCAACTTTATCAGGTGTTTCTCTATAAAAGCCGTCTGTCGACCAGGTTATGACCTCTTCATAGAGGATTTTCTTTTGCTTTAAAGTTCTCTCAATAGCTCCAAGAGCTAGCTTATTCATGTCTATATAGCGAGAAGGCGCAACATAGTGGTAACTTGCACCTTCATCTCGCAATGCTCTCGTCGGAATCAAAAAGACATTCTCTGGAATATCTACCAAGACACCACAAGTTCCAGTTGATATGATTTGCTTGACGCCATAACCAATCAACCAGTCCATAAATTGAGCTGCAGCAGCTGATCCAACCGGAGCTTGAGCCAAGCAAATTTCCTCTCCTTGATACTCCATGACATAAACCGGATAGGTTTTGGTAGCTGAGACAAACTCGCCAACTTTTTCAGCTCCAACAGAACTCGCATAACGTTCTATTTCTTCCCCTAAAAAGGCGTAGACACATCTAGTCGGTAAGTTCAACTCCAAATCTTCGTGTGTCGGCATAATCACAGCCTGAGGATTGTCATCAAACTCTAAAATTGGGATTTCATGTTTATGTATCATCTGTTGCCTCCAAAGTTGTTTTTAAAATTATACAAGGCCATCTAGACTGTGTCAAGAAGAGATACCAAGGTAGCTATTTAACTTATACACCTTTTCAAACTAAACAAGGTAATCTTCATTTCAAGGCATAAGCCAGCAAGCAATCATGCAACTTCATTAACGCCTACCAAAATAAAGCCCTAAAAGGGAAAATCCTCAATACTATCTTAAAATTTAAAAAGTTTGATTAAATCATTACTAAATTTTTAAACAGGTAAGAAAAAGGCTTTGAAAAAATAAAGCCTTTTAAAATCATCTTTAATAAGCGAAAAACTGGTAGTGGTATCAAATAACATCCATTTTACTAACCTCATTTTTGATTTTCATCTTCTAGTACTAGATTCTCATCCTCATAAAAAACGACTTTCCCATCCTTTACTTTAAAAGAATAACTGATTGAATCATGATTCTCATCCTTGGTATTGGAATATAAGAAATTATATTTACCATTCGGAAGATCACTAGCATCTAACTTTTTAGCCGTATCTTTCATATCTTCTTCTTTGACTGATTCATTATCATCAATAAAAATAGTCATATAAACCAACTCTTGATCAATCAAGGTTTGGTATGGAATTTAATAGTTACCAGCAAAGTCCTTCTTACCTGCTTTGAGATTGTCTGAGGCTAAGGTATCCAGATTTTTCTCCTTTTCATCACGATTGAAGTTAGATAGAAAACTAAAAAAGTTAATAGGGATACAGAGCTTTTGTTTCTTCAATTGTTTTTCAATTTTCTTCTCAACTTTTTGGATAGATTTCTGCTTCAAAAACGATTCTTTATATTCTGGAACATTGCCATAAGAGTCACTTGACCCTTCTTCATGAATAGCCGTATTTTGCTCTAATACTACTTTCTGGTCATCGTAAGTTTTCTCAGAATAGGTATAAGTTACGTGATAAGTTGGTATTCTATGGCCCTCCAATATAATTTAGTAATAGTAACCTTACTATGCAGGCCTACTTTATTACAGATAAAATAAGGATAAAAATATTATGAGAAATGAAAGTAAACAATCTTTGGTTTTCTTTTTCATAGCTCTACCTCCTATTATCTAAAGCAAACAAACGAAAGGCAAGCAACTGGTAAAATCTATTTTCTAAAAACATGAAGAACATTACTAAGACAGTGTGAACGATTACATTTTTTTATCTTTATTTCCCATTCTTTGAAAGAAATGTCCGATAAAATTGGATTGGTTCTCTCCCTTCTTTTTCTCAGTCCACCCAGCCTCCGTACTCACCTAAGGAAAGTTTCAAAGAAAATTTTGTCTTTAATCAAAAAGACCGGATTACTCCGATCTTTTCACTTTTCTCTCTAAGAAAATCAAAGAATAAACAAGGCGGAACCAAGTTTGATGGCAAATCCTTGCTCATCAAACTACGAAAAATCCTTTGGGACTTTTTCTAGGCTCCGCACTAGATTCCATCATTGAAAATTAAGGTTTCAATGATGAAATCGTCGGCAGTAACCTAATAAAGAAGTCTACAATTTTATCTTTGATTTTCGACGAGAGGAATTATTTGATTGCGCGTGATTGCAATCCTTCTTCTTCCAAGAAGAGGCGGAATGGGACGAGTTCTTCTGCTTCGTATTTTTCCTTAAATGCTTTGATAGCTTCTTCTGAGTGTTGTTTTGGATCCAACTCAAGTACTTCTACTGGAAGTGGACGGTGTTGCGTGATGCGGGCATCAATGACAACAGTCTTACCTTCTTTGTTCAATTTAACAGCTTCTGCAACGACTGCATCGATGTCTTCGATACGGTCAACTGTAAATCCAACAGCTCCTTGAGCTTCAGCGATTTTCGCATAGTCAGCATTAGGGAAGTCACAACCAAACAAGTGTTTGTTTGTGTCTTCGTATTTGTCCTTGATGAAGGCATATTTACCATTTGAGAAGACAACGTTGATAACTGGAAGGTCGTATTGAACGTTTGTGATAACGTCTGGGTAGCACATGTTGAATGCACCGTCACCCATGATGTTCCATACTTGGCGATCTGGATTGTCTTTCTTAGCAGCGATACCACCAGGAAGGGCAATACCCATTGTCGCAAAGAGTGGAGATGTACGCCACATGTTCTTAGGTGTCATGTGAAGGTGACGAGTAGATGTTTGAGTAGTGTCACCTACGTCGATTGAGTAGATAGCGTCTTTATCAGCATGTTTGTTGATTGCATTGTAAACTTGATACAATTGCAATTCACCCTCAGTTCTACCTTCGAGTTTGTTCATGTAATCGCGCCAGTTTTGATTGTTTTTCACGTTTGCACGCCACCATGGAGTAGACTCAACTGGTTTTACTTTGTCAAGGATAGCTTTGGCTGCTTGACCTGCATCCCCAAGGATAGAAGCGTCAAGGGCATGACGTTTACCAAGTTTATAAGGATCGATATCCACTTGGATGAATTTTTCAGTGTTCTTGAAGGCTTCGTAAACTTCTGCAAATGGGAAGTTAGAACCAAGGAAAAGAACTGTGTCTGCTTCAAAGACCACTTCGTTTGCTGGTTTCCAACCAACACGGTAAGCAGAACCTGTCAAACCTTCATAGTTCCATTCGAAAGCTTCAAAGTTTTTACCAGTTGTGATGATTGGTGCTTTGATTTTACGAGACAATTCAGTGATGACATCACCAGCACCAACTCCACCGAAACCAGCATAGATCACTGGGCGTTCCGCATTGTTCAAGATTTCAACAGCTTTGTTGATCTCCACTTCGTTCAAAGCAGGAGCGATGAAGCGGCGTTCGTAAGAACCTGATCCATAGTATGAGTTTTCGTCGATTTCTTGGAAACCAAAGTTTACTGGAATTTCAACAACAGCTGGACCTTTTTTAGAAACGGCAGCACGGCAAGCTTCGTCAATCACTTTTGGCAATTGTTCTGCATAAGCTACACGTTTGTTGTAAACAGCGATACCATTGTACATTGGGTTTTGGTTCAATTCTTGGAAAGCATCCATGTTGAGTTCGTTGTTTGGACGTGATCCAAGAATCGCAAGGAATGGAGTGTTATCCATCGCTGCATCGTAAACACCATTGATCAAGTGAGTCGCACCAGGTCCACCTGAACCAACTGCAACCCCGATAGAGCCACCAAATTTCGCTTGCATTACTGCTGCAAGAGCACCAGTTTCTTCATGGCGAACTTGCAAGAAACGGATATCTTTGTCTTCAGCCAAAGCGTCCATCAATGAGCTAAGTGTTCCTGATGGGATCCCATAGATCGTGTCTACGCCCCATGTTTTCAATACGTTCAACATTGCTGCAGATGCAGTAATTTTCCCTTGAGTCATTCTAACTCTCCTTTATTTCTAATTTGATCCTGAAAAATGAAGCACAGCGCTTCTACTTCATCTTTGCGATCAAAGCTCGTCTTGAAAATGAATTTATTCTGACCATTCTCATGAAAACGTTTTACAAAACGATTACAGAACTAATTTAACACAAAGAGATTCACATGTATAAGGATCTGCTCAGAGATGCTCAATCCCTATTACATAACAGATGCTGAATTTGAGAAATTTTCACAAACTATCTTATAATAGAATATTTTATTATAAAATATATGCTTCTGTTTTCCCTTGTGGCTGTAAGAAAAGACAAAAAAGTGGTACAGAATCTTAAATGAATTCTGTACTACTTTTTTGTTGAGTCTAATCAATTTTCGCAACATAGAGAAGCAGAGAGCTAGCCAAAACAGACAAAGAACTAAGGGCCATGGCAAGACCTGCTAGTTCTGGATTGAGGGTCAATCCCAGTCCTGCAAAGACTCCAGCAGCAATTGGAAGCCCAATGATATTGTAGATAGAGGCCCAGAAGAGATTGAGTAAGATCCTGCGGAAGGTCTTTTGACCCATGTCAAAGGCGCGCAGAACGCCAAGCAAATCATCTTGCGTGAGCACGATGCCACCGGACTCGATCGCAATATTCGTTCCAGATCCCATAGCGATCCCCACATCTGCGATCGAAAGAGCAGGAGCATCATTGATGCCATCTCCGAAGTGGTTAGTGAAGGTAACTTTTTTATGCTCTACCTCTTCACTGAGTTTAAAAGTTTTGTCCATTCCTGTGTAAAGTTAATTGTTTCAGTCATTTATTTCCTCTTTTCTTTATTGATAAGTCTATTATGGCTTTTTGGATTAATATGCTCAAATACCTATTTTATATCCTTACTATGCTTAATAAGCATTTTTGTTATACTAGAAATATGGACATTCGAATTTTACATTACTTTGTTACCATTGCTCAGGAGAAAAACATCACTCGTGCTGCTGAACGTTTTCTCATCACTCAGACAACCCTATCTCGTCAGCTAAAAGATTTTGAAGATAAATTAAATGTTTCTTTATTTCATCGTGCCAATCGAGAGATGACACTCACAGAAGATGGTCAGTATCTTTATAACCGGGCCCAGGAAATCTTGCAATTAGTCAGTAAAACAGAGGAGAATCTGACCCGAAAAGGTGAGATTGGAGGTGATCTTCATATAGGAACAGCTGAAACGGCCAGTTTCGACCTTATAGCTGATGCCTGTCGTAGTTTGCCTGAAATTTACCCTCAAATACGTCTCAACTTATACGACGATAACGCAGATAGTCTCTATGAGAAGCTGGACAAAGGAATTCTTGATTTCGCATTTGTCTTTGCACGTAATATTCCAACAAAATACAAGACAATTCAAATACCTCAAAGAGATAGATGGGGAGTCCTCGTTCCAAACAATCATCCTTTGACAAAGCTGGAACAAGTTACTGTTGAAGATATTGTAGCTTATCCCATACTCGTTTCAAATCAATCTGACCTTGATAAAACATTTCTAAGACATTACGACTATAGCATTGTTGCAACCTATAATCTTCTTTATACAGCTAGTCGCCTTGTCAAAGCAGGGATAGGAATTGCAATCTGTCTGGACGGTATTATTGACAATCCAAATCTAAAATTTATACCCTTAAACATCATTAGTGAAGAAAAATTTTACCTAATCTGGCGTGAACAACATGATCAAACCGCAACCCAGAAAGCCTTTTTAGAAGAAATAGAAGCGCAACTATATGAAATTAAGAATTGAGTGTACTTCTATATAAGCAACTAAATAGCTAACTTCACACACTATCTCGGCCCTCGTTATCTCTACGAGAGGTTCTTTTTTTAACAAGCATTCATAGTCATGAAGTAAGTCCTAGACAAAAAAGGCTTAGAAACATAACTATTGGTTATATTTCCAAACCTTTTATAGAACTTTACTAATCTATCACAATCATAGCCTTAATAGTCTTACGTTCATCCATATCTTTATAAGCTCGATCAATATCTTCCAATTGATAACTTGTGGTAAAGACACGGCCTGGATTGATATCACCATCAAGAACAGCTTTTAACAAAACTTGTTTATCATAGGTTGTGACAGAGGCTGGTCCGCCACCAATCGTTGTATTTTGTCCAAAGGTTGATCCAATGGCACGATTTTCATAGTGTGGAACACCAACAAATCCCATGCGACCACCATTGTGAAGGACGCCAAGAGATTGATCCACCGCTGCTTCAGTACCGACACATTCGAGAGCTGCATCCGCTCCCCCACCAAGGATTTCACGGACCTTAGCAATGCCTTCTTCACCACGCTCCGCAACAACTGCAGTCGCACCTGACTCCAAAGCCATTTTTTGACGATCTTCGTGACGACTCATAAGGACAATTTGTGAAGCACCACGCATTTTAGCTGCGATGACAGCACATTGACCAACAGCCCCATCTCCGATAACGACTACCTTATCACCCTTTTGCACATTAGCCACACGCGCCGCATGGTAACCCGTCGGCATGACATCAGCCAGTGTCAAAAATGACTTGAGCATACCTTCACTATAATCTGAAGGTTGCCCAGGAATTTTGACAAGGGCCCAGTTGGCAAAGTGGAAACGGATATACTCAGCCTGCACACCCCCAGACCAGTTATTACCTGGGTGGTTGTCACAAGAGCCATCAAAACCAGCACGACAGGCATCACACTGTCCACAACCATGTGTGAAAGGGGCAATGACAAAGTCACCTGGTTTTACTGTAGTAACTTCCTCGCCAACTTCTTCGACAATTCCGATAGCCTCATGACCGCTATTTCTATGTCCTTCTTCCATTTCTGGATTACGGTAACTCCAAAGGTCCGATCCACAAACGCAAGTACGAACGATGCGGATAATGACATCATCTGGTGCTTCGATGTGCGGACGATCAATTTCTGCTAGACCAACTTTCCCAGCTTTGGTATAAACTGCTGATTTCATTTAAATTTTTCTATCCTTGTAATGTTTTATTTTGAGATTTAATCGATTTAAAGCAGCCTGTAACTGAGACAAGCGCTCTTCAATTTTTTTCTTTTCCGCTTCTAAAATACCAAGTCTTTCCCCTCTCGTTTCATCCCCCCTTTTGGTAGAGCTACATATAGTCAATTAAACTGTCTACCGAAACACCTGCCGAACGAAAACACTTAATAAATTCCAGAGCTTCTATGTCATGTTCTTTAAAATCACGAATCCCTGTCGTGGTTCGAGTAATTGGTGGTACAAAACCAATCCGTTCATAATACCGAATCGTATCCGCTGAAATTCCCAACAAATCACTAGCAGATTTAATATTCATACACTAACCTCCTCTCATTTTATTCACTGAGTTTAATCTATTCTAACTCACTTATCTTATTATATAACTTCGAGTTGACTCTAAGTTAAGCATTTGGCATCTAATAGAAAAAATTTTTTAGTTAACAATCATATTTAGGAGGTCTATACAGAGCTCTTATAGTACCAAACTATTAAAATATTTAAACAGGAAAGAAAAAACTCTAGTTCAAATAACATAGCCACTCAATCATTCTTCATTTTGTACTAATGAAATCCATGATTCCGCTCTAACTCACACACCTTCCGCTTATGGACCTGATGAGTCGCTAAGTCTTCATCAACCTCAATGGTGACATTTTGAAAACCACAATCTTTGAGCAAGGTGCGGATAGACTCTTTACAGACTTCCATGTGGTCGGCATACTCTAGACAAACATGGACAATGGCGTTCTTTTCCAAACCATCCATAGTCCAAAGATTGAGTTGATTAACACTGGCCACATGCTCCAATTGCTCCAAATCATTCTTGACTTGCTTGATCTCTACTCCTTCTGGCACAGCATCTAAGAAAATCTTGAGCGTAGACCAAAAACGTGGAATGGCTTTGAACAGAATAAAGATGGAAATGGCAAGAGATAAGAGCGGATCCAGAATATACCAGTCGGTAAATCGGAGAACAATGGCCATTAGGATGACAGCCACCCAACCCAAGGTATCTTCCAGAAAGTGCAGGCTAAGAATCGACTCATTCTTTGTTTTTCCTTTACGAACCACTAAACTTGCTAGCACATTTATAGTAACCGCAATGATTCCTAGCCAGAGGATACCCTCATCATTGACAGGTTGGGGATGAAATAGTTTCGTTAGATTTTCCAAAATAACCAGAACGGACCCTGTCATGAGAATCACTGCCGTTACCAAAGCTCCTAGAAGGCTAAATCGTTTGTAGCCCAAGGTGTACTGACTATCCTCTTCACGATTGGAGATTGTTTCTAGAACGGCTGATACCCCAATTGCAATTGCATCTCCTAAGTCATGGACAGAGTCAGCAAGAACAGCACTAGAACCAAATACCCCACCAGCGATAAACTCAACAATGGCAAAGCTTAGATTTAAGAAAAAAGCTAACCAAACCGCACGTTTTGTCTTCATTATATTACTTCCTTTGTTATAATAGATTCATGAACATCATGTTCATTATCTATTATCCAATACTATTAACAGAAAGGATAGGGGCAAACCGTTCGCTGTGTAAGTTACTGAACAGTTTGTTCATAGTGTCCATATGACTGCGCAAGATCGTCGCATTACAAAGACTCGAAAAGCTATCTATAATGCTTTTTTACAATTACTCAACCTTAAAGACTACGAGACTATCACGGTTCAGGAAATCATTGATTTAGCCGACGTGGGGCGCTCGACCTTTTATAGTCACTACGAAAGTAAGGAATTATTGCTGGATGAACTCTGCCAAAAACTCTTTCACCACCTCTTTGAGCGCAATAATCAACTCTCTCCACAAGACTACTTAGCCCATATCTTTCAACATTTCAAGAAAAATCAAGACCATGTAACCAGTCTCTTGCTTTCAAAAAACGATTATTTTATCCGGCAGCTGCGAAAAGAACTGGAACATGACGTCTATCCAATGGTAGCCGACGAACTGATTCAATCACACCCCAATATTCCTCACTCTTATCTCAAGCACCTAGTTGTCAGCCACTTTATCGAAACCCTCAGCTGGTGGCTAAAAAAAGGCAAATCCTATAGCGAACATGAAGTGGTCCAATTTTATTTGGAGATTTTAAACGTCGCTTCTAACTAAGGTGCGACTTTACATCATGTATCATAGAAAGGAAAACTATGCTTCTCCCCATTCTTCTCAGCTTTTTCACAGCTTTCTTGGCCCTTGCTTTTACCCTTCTTCATTTATTAGTCAGCGTTTCCGAATAAAAAAAGGGCAAAAAGACCCTTGGAATTTACCTACTTTTTCTAGGAAGTAGCCTTGCGACCTTCTCTCTCATTCTCTACTTCTTTTTGCCGATTGTCGCACTATCTCTTTGGATGATTGGCTGTGGGTTGATTTGCTACGGAGCCTATTGGAATGGCAAGCACAAAAAAACTTCAATCCAGCCCGCCTTGTCATTCGGATTGGAATCGCTCTGATTCTTACCATTTTGTTAGCCCTCATCTAAGAAAAACTCAAGTTTTATCAATGAAAACTTGAGTTTTTTGGTAGTTACGAAATAAATAAGGAATTAAACATCCTGCTTTTCTTTAAACATTTTGACCTTATTTTGGCAGTAATCCATTAATTTCCGTGCTTTTTCAAATATATATCCTTTTTCAGATACAGACTTGACTTTCTTTTCATCAAAGTAGTAGCCAGTCAAGCCCCCTGACTTCCTCTGATAAGGTGAGATAATATCCTGTTTCGATTCCCTGATCTAAATCTTTTGACAGAGACTTCATCAGGCGTCTAAAGAGAGACTTTTTCGTCTTTTCATCACTGGAATCATTCCCTAAGTTAGTTGAAATCAAGCCGGGATGATAGGCATTGATGGTGATGTTTGAAGCTTTTAAAAAGAATTCCCTTGCCAAATAACGTGTCATCCAGATGGTGTAGAGCTTGGAATTATTATAGGCCAATCCTGGATTGTATTCTTTCTCAAATTCAAAGTCCAAATCCTTGACCTTGGCAAAATGATGCATATAGGAAGAAGTATTAATGACACGGCCGTCAGCCGCTTTTTCTAACAAGGGACTTAGCTCAGTTGTTAACATATAGGGAACCAGAACGGATAACATAAATGTCAACTCGACATTTTCAGCACTCGCTTTTCGGTCTTTTCCTGCATACAGGCCTGCATTGTTAAACAAGACATCGATACGTTGAAAGTCTCGCTTGATTTCCTCCACAAATCGATAAACATCGTCTAATTTTGAAAAATCTGCAAGGTAGCTAGAAACTCTATCTCTCAAGGAGACTGAACGAACCTCTTAAAGCGCCAACTCCAGTTTTTGAGGATTTCGACCATGAAGGATGACCTGATGCCCTTCACTGGCCCGTTTCTTTGCCAAATGTTTACCAATACCGTCAGTAGCACCTGTAATCAGAATTGTTTTGACCATCTTAGTCCCCCAAGAAAACAATGAGTTCTTTTGAAAATTCCTCTGCATATTGGAAGATCGAACCGTGGCCAGCATTTGGATAGATAATCAGCTTACTATCTTTTATTTTCTCATGCATATCATAAGAATTTTCTGTTGGAACCTGCATATCATTATCCCCGTTGACGATTAAGGTTGGTTGAGTGATAAATTTTAGGTCGTCTTGAGGATCTTTCCCCCAACGTTTAATAGCTTTGAGTTGAGTCAAGAAACCAGGCACACTCATGTCTTTGTCCGCAAATTCCTTTGTTCTCATACCCATTCGTCCTAGGACTTTCAAAGCTTCGATTTTCCCTTGTTCATCATGATTATAGAAGATATAGCGTTTAGGATCGATACGCTCGAGTCCCGCTTTAAACATATAGTTAAAGGTTTTCCCTGTTACCTTATCGACCTCTTTTCCACCTCGAGGTCCTGTTCCAGCCAAAATCAAACAGCTCACTAGAGTAGGATTTATTCGGATGATTTCTTGGGCAATCATACCTCCCATAGAAAGACCGAGGAGATTGATTTTATCGTAATCAAGCGCTTTTACAAAGTTAATTGTCTGCTCAGCCATTCCAGGTATAGTCGGAGCCACTTTTCCTTGACTAGCCCCGACACCAGGAAGATCGACTACAATGACATGGTGCTTTTCAGCAATTAAGTCTAATAGTTTTGGATCCCAGTTATCGAGAGTTGCTGCCAAATGGACTAGCATCAGAAGAGGTAGTTTTGATTTGCCTTTGCTGAGTTCGCGATAGGCAATTTGATTTCCTTGGACAGTGATGTATTGAGTTTTAGTTGTAAGATATGACATTGTGTTTTCCTTTTTATTTCTTAAAGCTGAGGACTGTTTTTCCACTTGAGCGACCATTAGCGACCTTGTCTAAGGCGCTATTCACTTCTTCAAATGGATAAACTGTATCGATAGATGGCTTGATTTCCAATTTGCTAAAGAGGTCTGCTACCTCTTGTAATTGAGCGCCATTGCTTTCTACAAAGATAAAATGGTAGTGAATGCCGTATTTGTCAGCCATCTTATCAAATTTGCGACCGGCTATGCCAAGTAGGATCTGTTTCCATTTTGGCAGGTTCATGCGTTTGGCAAAGTCACCATTTGGCATAGCACGAAGGGACACAAGCTGACCACCTTTTTTCATGATAAACATTTGTTTTTCAGTCTCAGCGCCCCCAAGGGTATCGAGGACATAATCAACCTGGCTAACAGTTTTTGTATAATCCTCTGTTTTGTAATCGATAAAGCGATCTGCTCCAAGGTTCAACACCCGATCAGCGCTATCTCCAGCCCCATTGGTGATGACTTTCAAACCTTTGGCCTTGGCAATTGGAATGGCCATACCGCCGACACCACCTGTACCACCAGAGATAAAGATGGTTTTGCCAGCTTGAGCTCCCATGAGGTCTAGGGCTTGCATGATAGTCAAGGCAGTAAGCGGAACAGCAGCAGCTTCTTCGTCAGATAGATAGTCTGGAACTTTGGCTAGAGCCTGACTATCGACAGCAATGTATTCTGCAAACGCACCAATATGGTCAAGTGGGAGACGGCCAAAGACACGATCTCCAACTTTGAGGTTTTTGACTTGTGTGCCGGTCTCTTCAATGATACCGACCACTTCATTTCCTGCAGTTTGTGGGAGATTATAAGGGACGATCATCTTGACCTCTCCTCGGGAAATCATGTTATCCAGAGGATTGACACCAGCTGCGGTGACTTTGACCAAGACTTGTTTGTCTGTAATACCTGGTTTAGCTACTTCTGTGATATTCAGTGTGATATTCTTTTTGTTATAAGTAGTATGTTGTGCGGCTTTCATTGTCTTCTCTTTTCTATTTTCGTTGTATCTGATAAAGATACATGTCTGGTCTTTTTAAAACTGATCTGCATACAAATCAGTTTCGTTTTTTTTGGCTTCTTTATAAAGATTGTCAATGACATCTTCTAAGGTTTGGTGGGCTAGTTCCTTCTCAAGTTGAGCTTCAGCGCTAGCAAATAGTGGCGAAACGGCAGCTTGGATATGTTTTCCTACTGGGCAATCCAGATTGCTATTTTGGTGAACGGGAAATAAGCTGATGTGGCTGACTTCTTGTGTGGCAAAATAAATGTTAAGTAAGGTGATGTCCTTTGGCGATTTACTAAGTTGGTATCCCGTTTTTCCTTGCTGAGACTGGATCAGTCCAGCATTTTTCAATAAGGCAACCACCTTACGAATATAACTAGCGTTGGTCCCAACGCTCTCAGCCAGTGCTTGTGAACTTAAGGTTTCCTTACTCTCACTAATCATGGTTAGGATGTGCAAGGCTACTGAAAATTTCGTATCCATAAAAACCCCTTTATATGTCTTGTATCTGATACAAGAACAAGTTTAACACAAATAAAAAGAAAAGCAAGAGTTTTGCTTCACTTTTTTAAAAATGATCAGGCCATGTGACTTGTTGTCAAACTCTAAAATGGGAATCGTGTGTTGCTAAATCATAAATCACCTCTTGTAAATTTGTACTATTGTACCAAAAGCTGACGAAGTATCAAGGCGTTGTCTTTAGCAATCCAGGAAACTTCTCTTCCATGCATATAAGAAATCGTTGCACTACTGGAGAAATTGGCCTCTACCTTCCATTTCTTTTTCATAATACTATTTTTACTTTTTTATTCATTATACAAGTAAGACTGAAGAAAATGCAATTAAAATCCTTAAAAAGTCTTTGTAAACTGCAATAAAAGGCTCTATAATTTCTGTAGTGGGTAAAACCACCATAGGATTTATGGAGCCTATTTTGTTGTAGAAAAAAAGTCCCATAAGACCTATAATGAAAAGTGACCAAACCATCATTAGAAAGAATCTTATGGAACAATTAAATTTTATCACAAACTTACTCGTAATTAAAGACAAGAACATCAAGATTTTTGATTATTTTGATGCTGGAACACATAAAGAAGTCATCGATAAGCTAGATGATTATCCTGCACCTATGTGCCCTCGCTGCTTAGGACAAATGGCTAAATATGACTTCCAAAAAGAATCTAAAATCCCCTATCTAGAGTGTGCAGGCTATAAGATACTCATTCGATTAAGAAAACGTCGTTTCCGTTGTAAAGTCTGCGGGAAAATGGCTGTCTCAGAGACTTCCTTAGTCAAAAAGAATCACCAAATCGCGACCATCGTCAACCAGAAAATCACTCAAAAATTAATCAAGAAAGTCCCTATGACAGCTATCGCAAACAGTCTATCTGTCTCTACTTCGACAGTCATTCGTAACTGGAAACTCATTCAACAGGATAGTAGTAAACTCAGCGATAGACGTTTTTATCGCCCGACTTTTCGCTCACACTTGACCAATATAGAGATTTTAGAAAAGCTGCTTTCATACTCTCAAGAACTTAGAAAGCACTATAACCTCTTACAGGCAGATACCTATATCATGGCGGTGATTAATAACTAACATTTGGATACTCTAACAGAGCTGAGTGAGTTGGAGAGGAAGGGCTGCTTTCTTCCCCAATGATTAATGAATCAATATAAGTATTTTTAAGAGGGATTTAAGGAAAAATTTAACTTTTACTTAAGCCTTTTTTATTTTAGGATATTATACTAGAGCCATCAAATAAAGAAAAACTCTAAGGAGAATCCTATGAAATTCAATCAAAATCAAAGATATACTCGTTGGTCTATTCGCCGTCTCAGTGTCGGTGTTGCCTCAGTTGTTGTGGCTAGTGGCTTCTTTGTCCTAGTTGGGCAACCAAGTTCTGCAAGTGCCGATGTCGTCAATCCGACCCCTGCTCAAGTCGTACCAGACGCTGCTTCGGTGAGTGAAAAGAGCGACTTACCAGCTGAACTTCTCAAAGAAGCAGTCGATACAGCTCTTCCTTCAGAACAGGTAAACTCAGCACCTAAAGCAAGCTTGGATACTACAAGCTCTCCAGAAAAATCGGATGTGACTGCTGAAGACCAAGTAGTAGCACCAAAAGAAGAAGTGCAAGCAAAATCAGAATCTAAGAAAGAAACAGAAGATGTGGTTGAACCTGCGACAAATCCTGCGCCTGCCGTCTCTGGACAAGACCGTGAAGCAAGTGAAGCTCAACCAGCAACCACCCCAGCTGAAGTACAAAAAGGTGTAGCCGACAACACTAAAGATACGGTTGATGTTCCAGCTACATACTTGGACAAGGCCAATTTCCCTGGTCCATTCACAGCCGGTGTTAACCAAGTCATTCCATATGAATTCTTCGCTGGTGACGGTATGTTAACTCGTTTGATTTTGAAATCCTCAGACAAGGCTCCATGGTCAGACAATGGTTCAGCTAAAAATCCTGCTCTCCCACCAGTAGAGAAATTAGGCAAAGGTCTTTACTTCTATGAAGTGGATTTAGCAGGCACCCAAGGAAAATCAGATAAAGAGTTGCTTGACCTCTTAAAACAAAACGGCACTCAAAGTTATAAAACTACCATCAAGGTGTACGGAGCTAAAGATGGCAAACCTGACTTAACCAATCTGGTAGCAACTAAAGATTTGGATGTTAACTTGAACGGCTTGACTACCTCAGCTGAAGTTCAAAAAGGTGTGGCCGACAACACTAAAGATACGGTTGATGTTCCAGCTACATACTTGGACAAGGCCAATTTCCCTGGTCCATTCACAGCCGGTGTTAACCAAGTCATTCCATATGAATTCTTCGCTGGTGACGGTATGTTAACTCGCCTTATCTTGAAAGCATCAGACAAGGCTCCATGGTCAGACAACGGTTCGGCTAAAAATCCTGTCCTTCCACCAGTAGAGAAATTGGGCAAAGGCCTCTACTTCTATGAAGTAGACTTGGCAGATACCCAAGGAAAATCAGATAAAGAGCTTCTTGACCTCTTGAAACAAAATGGTACTCAAAGTTATAAAGCTACTATTAAAGTGTACGGAGCTAAAGATGGCAAACCTGACTTAACAAATCTTGTAGCGACTAAAGATTTGACTGTTAATTTGAACGCTTCAACCACTCCAACTCAGATTAAAGAGTCTATTGTTAACAATGTCAAAGACATGATTGATGTTCCGGCTAGCTACCTTGATAAGGCTAAGGTTCCTGGACCTTTCTTGGCCGGAGTCAACCAAGTTATACCATACGAAGCTTTTGGTGGAGATGGGATGTTGACTCGCCTTATCTTGAAATCATCTGACAAGGCCCCTTGGTCAGACAATGGAATGGATAAAAATCCTGCTTTATTGCCACTTGAAGGCTTGGCTAAAGGCCAATATTTCTACGAAGTGGATTTGAATGGCAATACGGTTGGCAAAGATGGTCAGGCCTTGCTGGAGCAAGTTCGAGCTAACGGAACCCATACGTATCTAGCTACTGTTAAAGTCTATGGCGCTAAAGACGGCAAACCTGATTTGACCAATCTGATTGCTACTCGTCAAGTAACGATTCAGCTTCGTGGAAAAGAAATGGCGACAATACCATCTCAACAAGGTCAGATGAATACGAAGCCTTCTGAAACAGGCTCTACAGGTACGACTGAGGGTATGATGGGTACAAATCATTATATGTCAGATATGAAAGTAGATCAACCAGCTTCTAGCCCAATGGCTAATATGATGAAAAAAGATGATAAAGCGATGCTACCAAATACTGGGGAAGCTAAAACAGCTACAGCTGGCCTTGGTATCTTTGGTCTAACCTTGGCAGGGCTTGTTGGACTTTTGGGTTTGACAACCAAACGAGAAGATTAAGATTCAAATCACTTAAACATTAGAGAAAACAGTGTTATACTAAAGCAAGTGTAACACTGTTTTTATCGAAGGAGTGTCAAATGAAAAAGACAATTTTGCTGGTTGATGATGAGATAAATATTCTAGATATTCAAAACCGCTATCTTATACAGGCTGGTTATGACGTTTTAGTCGCCCATGATGGTAAAGAGGGATTAGAGCTTTTTAGAAAAAAATCTATCGACCTTATTATCACAGATATCATGATGCCCAATATGGACGGTTATGATTTTATCAGTGAAGTTCAGTATATCGCCCCGAATCAACCCTTCCTCTTCACAACTGCTAAGACAAGCGAACAGGATAAGATTTATGGATTAAGTTTGGGGGCAGATGATTTTATAGTCAAACCCTTTAGCCCACGCGAATTAGTTTTAAGAGTGAATAATATCTTGCGTCGCCTTAGCCGTGGGGGAGAGATAGAACAGATCGAGTTTGGTGACTTGGTAATCAACCATGTGACTCATGAGGTCCGCCTTGGGGAGCAACCTTTGGAATTGACAGTAAAATCCTTTGAACTTCTATGGGTATTGGCCAGCAATCCTGAGAGAGTCTTTTCAAAGACGGAACTTTACGAGAAGGTATGGCAAGAGGACTATGTGGATGATACCAATACACTCAATGTTCATATTCATGCTTTGAGGCAAAAATTGACCAAGTATACGAATTCAAATGCTCCTGCTATCAAAACTGTCTGGGGTTTGGGCTATAAGATGGAAAAACCAAAAGGTAGAAAATGAAATTAAAAAACTATATTTTAGTGGGTTATCTAGTGTCTACTATACTAACTATTTTGGTCGTTTTCTGGGCAGTCCAACGAATGTTGATTGATAAAAGTGAAGTTTACTTTCTAGTTGGAATGACCTTGATTGCTAGTTTCATTGGCGCTGCAGTGAGCATCTTTCTTTTGTCACCTGTTTTTTCCTCTCTGAAACATTTGAAAAAACAAGCTCAGAATATAGCAAGCAAGGATTTCAGCACAGAAATTGAAACCAAAGGCCCATTAGAATTTCAAGAGCTGGACCAGGCTTTTAATGACATGTCCCACAAATTGCAGGCTACCTTTCAATCACTTGATGAGAGCGAGCAAGAAAAGAGAATGATGATTGCGCAGCTCTCTCACGATATTAAAACTCCCATTACCTCCATTC
>OGIU01000528.1_pt1 | contig 22215 bp, 19 predicted proteins | sample 1571791 | NCBI WGS metagenome assembly OGIU01 (sample SAMEA2582104, study PRJEB24529) | metagenome | biome: Human gut stool | place: China | collected 2011
TCGCCCCGGAACTTGTTGATGAGCAGCCCCTTGATGCGGGTCCGCTCGTCCGGCTCCAGCAGGGCCACCGTGCCGTACAGCTGTGCAAAGACGCCGCCCCGGTCGATGTCTCCGGCCAGCAGCACAGGGGCGTCCACCAGCTTGGCAAGGCCCATGTTCACAATGTCGTCGGCTTTCAGGTTGATCTCGGCCGGGCTGCCAGCTCCCTCAATGACGATGATGTCCACCTCTTCGGCCAGACTGCTGTAGGCGGCAAGGATGTCCGGGATCAGCGACCGCTTCATTTTAAAGTAGGCGGCGGCGGGCATCTGCCCCCGCACCTCGCCGTTCACGATCACTTGACTGCCGGTGTCGCTGCTGGGTTTGAGCAGGATGGGGTTCATGCGCACGTCCGGTTCCATCCCGGCGGCCTGCGCCTGCACCACCTGCGCCCGGCCCATTTCCAGCCCGTCCCGGGTCACAAAGCTGTTCAGGGCCATGTTCTGGCTCTTGAAAGGAGCCACCCGGTAGCCGTCCTGTGCAAAAATGCGGCACAGTGCGGCGCACAGCAGGCTTTTGCCTGCACCGCTCATGGTGCCCTGCACCATAATGCAGGTTGCTTTGTTCATGCCAGTACCTCCGCAAGGGTCTTTAACAGTTCATCGTTTTCCGGCCCGGTACGCACGGCGGTGCGGTACCAGCTGCCGTCCAGCCCGGGGTAATTGCTGCAGCTGCGCAGCACCACGCCCCGCTGCCGCAGGGCATCGCCCAGCGTTTCCGGCCCCTGGAACAGCAGGTAGTTTGCTCGTCCGTCCAGTACCCGCAGGCCCAGTGCCCGCAGCCCGGCCGTGAGCCGGGGCCGCTGCTGCGCAATGAGTGCCCGCACCTGTGCCACATAGGCCGTTTCGTCCAGTGCGGCAAGCCCGGCGGCCTGCGCCAGACTGGACACCGCCCACGGCTGCCCGGCGGCCTGCATGGCTTCCAGCAGGGCCGTGTTGGCACACAGGCAGTACCCCAGCCGCACCCCGGCCATGCCGTACAGCTTGGTAAAGGCCTTGAGGATCAGCAGATTTTTGCTGTCCAGCAGGGCTTTGGCGGTCAGGGCGTCGCAGTCGGGCAGAAAATCCAGAAAACATTCGTCCACCACCAGCAGTGCCCCGCAGGCTTCGCACCGGCGCAGGATGCGCTCCACAAGGGGCAGCGGCGTGAGCTGCCCGGTGGGGTTGTTGGGCTGGCAGAGAAATACCATGTCCACCTCCGGCGTGATGGAGGAGAGGATGGAATCCGTCACGGCAAAATCGACCTCTGCCTGCAGAAAATGTCGCCGCACCGCACAGCCCGCACTTTCCAGCGCGGCGGCGTACTCGGCAAAAGTGGGGGCGGTCACCAGCGCGGTGCGGGGCTTTGCCGCCCACGCCAGCCGGAAGATCAGGTCTGCCGCGCCGTTGCCGCAGAGGATAGATTCTGCCGGGATCCCCTCGTGCGGGGCCAGCTTTGCCCGCAGTGCCCGGCACAGGGGGTCGGGGTAGCGGTCGGCGTGAGACAGGGCGGCAGCAATGGCGTTCGCCACGCCCTGCGGCAGGCCCAGCGGGCTCACGTTGGCCGAAAAATCCAGCGCGTCGTGCCCGTACTGTGCCCGATATCCGGCCCAGTCGCCGCCGTGTGTCAGCTGTGTCATAAGATCACCCCTCGGATCGCCAGCCCCAGCAGCAGGGCCATCAGGCTTTCGGCGTACATCATTTTATTGGCGCGGCGGATGTCCTCCGGCTCAATGGGACGCAGGGCGTCGCCAATGGTAGGCTTGGGGTAATATTCCCCAAAATAGTAGGCAGGCCCGGCCAGCTGCACGCCCAGTGCTCCGGCACACGCGCTCTCGGTCTGGGCACTGTTGGGGCTGGCATGGTTGCGCCGGTCCCGCCGCCAGATACGCCACGCCCCTTTGGCGCTGTTGCCGGTCAGGGCCGCCGCCGCGCACCACAGCAGACCCGCCAGACGGCTGGGCAGATAGTTTGCCGCGTCGTCCAGCTTGGCGGGGATGCGGCCGAAAGAAAGGTACTTTTCGTTTTTGTAGCCCAGCATGCTGTCCATGGTGTTGATGGCCTTGTAGGTCAGCGCCAGCGGTGCCCCGCCGATGAGCATATACAGCAGCGGCGCGATCACGCCGTCGCTGGCATTTTCGGCCACGGTCTCCACGGCGGCTTTGGTCACACCCTCAGCGGTCAGATTCTGGGTGTCGCGGCCCACGATGCGGCTCACAGCCTTGCGGGCTGCGGGCAGGTCGCCCTTCACAAGCGCCTTGTGCACGTTCATGCTCTCCTGCGCAAGGCCCTTTGCGGCCAGTGCCTGCCCGCACCAGAACATCTGTACGGCCAGCCCCAGCCACGGGCTGAGCTTTGCTGCGCCCAGGCAGACAAGGCCGGTGCACACAAAGGTGCCCACCGGCAGGCAAAAAGCCACGATGCCGCCGCCCAGCAGTTCGCCCTGGGGCGTTTTGGGCAGGCGGGCGCGCAGGCGCTTTTCCAGCGCGGAGATGGCCTTGCCCATGAGCACCACCGGGTGGGGCAGCCACGCGGGGTCGCCGAAGAGGGTGTCCAGCACAAAGCCGCCCAGAACGGCCAGCCCGGTCATACGTCGGTCTCCCTGGTGTACTGCACGGTCTTTACAAGGTGCAGCACCCGCTTGTCGGCCCAGTCGGCGGCGTCCAGCACAAAGCCGCCCGCGTTGGGGCCGCACCATTCGTAGTAGTCTTTATGGGGCAGGGCGTAGCGCTCCAACGCGGCCATCTGGGTGCCGCCGTGGGCCAGGATGACCAGAAGTTCCTCACCGTCGGCCAGTGCCTTGTCCACCAGTGCCGAAAAGGCGCGGCAGATGCGCTCAGAAAAAGCGGCCTTGGTCTCGCCGTCCGGGCAGGGGCTCTCACAGTTGGCGGCTACCCAGGCCAGATAGTCCGGGTCGTGCTCCATCTCAATGTAATTGCGGCCCTCAAAGCTGCCGAAGCACATCTCCTTCAGGCCGTCCACCACCACCAGCTTTGCAGTGGGAAACAGCACCTCAGCGGTCTGCCGGGTGCGGCACAGCGGGGTGATGTACACGGTTTGAGGCTCGATGTCTGCCTTGCGCAGTATCGCACGGCCAGCGGCAGAAAGCGGGATGTCCCGCTGGCCCTGATAGCGCTTCTCGGCATTGTATTCGGTCAGGCCGTGGCGCAGGAAATAGATCAGCATGTTGGCAGTTCTCCTTTCAGAACGGTGGGGATGCCGCAGAACATCTGCACAACGCAGTCTGCCCGTGCGGCCAGCAGACAGGCCAGCCGCCCGGCGGTTTCGCGTCCGGCACGTTCGGCGGGGTCCATGGGTACCACGCCGCCGCCCACCTCGGTGGCAAGCACGATATCGTAAGCGGACAGCTCGTCCGCGAGTTTTTCCAGATTTTCGGCCCCGGCGGCCAGCTCCTGTACATCGCAGATGCACCGTCCGGGCAGGGTCTTGGCAAAGGTGCGCTTGCCGCTGTAAAGCGGCCCGGTGATAAAGATCATAACAGCCCTCCCCACTGGCAGGCACACAGTGCCGCCAGCATCCAGATCTCGGTTTTCTGCAAAAACCACCCGGCCAGATCACCGGTGATGCCGCTGAACTGCTTGCAGGCAACGGCGTGGTACCGCCACAGCACAGCCAGTGCGGCCAGCACCAGCGCCCAACCACCCAGTGCCAGCATGGCGCAGCACAGTACAGCGGCCAGAAGGGCCAGCACCCGGCGTACAGTGGCTCTGTCGGCTGCCGAGGCAAAGGTGTGGGCAAGGCCGGTGTTCTTTGCCATGGGGAACGCCGCCACCGCATAGCCGGAGAGCGCCCGTTCCAGCACCAGTGCCATCATCCAAAGCAGCCCTGCCTGCGGGGTGAACTGTACACAGGCGCACAGGGCCAGATAAGCCGCAAAGTAGCTGCACAGACGGATCACGGCAAAGGCCCCGCAGTGAGGGTCCTTTAAGATCTCCAGCTTCTTTTCCCGGTCGCCGTAGCTCGAAAGTGCGTCGCAGGTGTCGGCGTAGCCGTCCAGATGGATGCCGCCGGTGACCCAGACCGGGATCAGGCAGAAGCCCGCCGCCCGCGCCGCACCCGGCAGGGGCAGCACGCCGCACAGGAACCACAGCAGCCCGATGACCACCCCGATGAGCGGGAAGGCGCACATCGCATACCGCATGTTCTTTTCGGTCCAGTTGAACTGCGGCACCGGCACAGCCGAAAACATGGCGAACGCCACGGCAACGGTCTGCAAAACGATCATTTTTCCACTCCTTTATAATAAACAGGGATGCCGCACACCACCCGCACCACGGCGTCGGCCCGGGCGGCCAGTGCATTGTTCACCTGCGCCAGCGCCAGCAGATAGCGGTCGGTGTCGCCTGCGTAGTCGGCCCCGCCGCTGAACACCTCGTTGGAGACGACGATCAGGGTTTCACACTGGGCATACACGGCGTCCAGCCCGGAAAGAATGGCCTGCGCGGTCTGCGGCCCGGCCCCGGCGGGATCATAGAGCTCGTTGGCAGTCAGGTTGCCCAGATCTTCCAGCAACGCGGTACCACGGGCGGGCAGATGCACGGCGTCCAGATGCAGGGGGCACTCCACCGTTTCAAACTGTTTTGCCGCCCGCATTCTACGGTGCTTTTCCACCCGGGCGGCACATTCGGCGTCCCACACCTGCATGGTGGCCAGATAATAGCGCGGCAGAGCGCTGCGCAGTACCAGACTCTCGGCGTATTCGCTTTTTCCGCTGGCCGCCCCGCCGATCACCAGCGTCAGCATTGCGGGGTGTACGGCGTGATGCCGCCCTCCGCAAAGGAATAACAGTGGTCGTACACCGCCAGTGCCATGTCCCACAGCGGGAGGCTGGCCACAGCGCCGGTGCCCTCGCCCAGATGCAGCCCGGCGGTGAGAAGCGGGGCCTTGCCCAGTGCATCCAGCACCAGACGGGCGGCAGGCTCCGAGGAACAGTGACTGGCAAACACCGCTTTGGCCGCGGCAGGGCACAGCCGCACGGCGCACAGGGCCGCCACGCCGCTGATGAAGCCGTCCATTACCACGGGCACGCCTTCCAGCGCACCGCCCAGAAAGACGCCGCACAGCCCGGCAAGATCAAAGCCGCCCAGCTTGGCCAGCACGTCCAGAGGGTCTGTGGGGTCCGGCTCGTTGCGCAGGATGCCCCGGCAGATGGCATCCACCTTGCGGGCCAGCCCTTCATCCGAAAGGCCGGCTCCCCGGCCGGTCATCCGTTCCACCGGCTGGCCCAGCAGCACCGCTGCCACCGCACTGGAAGTGGTGGTGTTGCCAATGCCCATTTCGCCGGTGGTCAGCAGCTGCACACCGGCAGCTTTCTGTTCCTGCACCAGCCGGATGCCCCGGCCGACGGCCTCCACAGCCTGGGCGCGGGTCATGGCGGGACCCTGCGTGAAATCGGCAGTACCGGCGGCAATGCGGCAGTCTGCCACCCCCGGCACCGGGTCTCCGGCCATGCCCATGTCCACGGGCACCACATCGCAGTGGGCAGTACGGGCCATCTGGCACACGCTGGTACGCCGGGCAGCCAGATTCTCCGCCACTGCGCGGGTCACGCTCTGGTCGGTCTGGCTCACGCCCTGAGCCACCACGCCGTTGTCGGAGCAGAGCACCAGCACAGCCCGGCGGGAAACATCCAGCGCCGCACTGCCGGTGAGGGCGGCGGCATCTTCCAGCAAAGTTTCCAGTGCGCCCAGCCCGCCCAGAGGTTTGGCCAACCCGGCCCAGTGGGCGTGGGCGGCGGCGCGGGCAGCTTCATCCGGCGGGGTGATGCCGGAAAGTAAAGTTTTCAGTTCCGTTTCAGTCATGTGTGTTTCTCTTTTGTCGTTGATAGAACTTTGCACCGCTCACAAAGCGGCGGGGCAGGGGAGTGCCTGCCCAGTAAAGATGCGGGAAACCGGCGTATAAACTCATGCTTGCAAATCCGCATTCCAACTGTACTTTTTCGCTTTTCCAAACGGAAAAGCCCGAACCATTGTCGGTGGAATCCCAGTGGTGGAATTCGTGAATATACAAATGCTCTCCGGCATGGAACAGCAGGCTGTCGGCTTTGGCGGTCATGTCGGCATAGCCGAACCGCACCAGCCGCCCCACCTTGACGCCTTTGCCGGGCAGAACGCCTGCCATGGGCCAGGCGGTACCGCTGGCATCTTCCAGCGTCTGCCCCAGATACAGAAAGCCGCCGCACTCTGCCACCGTGGGCAGGCCGCCATTTACGGCATCCCGGATGGCATCGCGCATGGTTTTGTTTTCGCTCAGCGGCCGGGCATACAGTTCCGGGTAGCCGCCGGGCAGATACAGCCCGCAGATGTCCTCCGGCAGGGTGGTGTCGTGCACCGGGCTGAAGAACACCAGCTCTGCCCCGGCAGTGCGCAGGCAGTCCAGCGTTTCGGCGTAGGCAAAGCAGAATGCCTTATCCTGTGCCACAGCAATGCGGACGCCCGCCGTTTGCAGAGCAGGCGGCGGCACCGGGGCAGGAGCCGGTCGTTCGGTCAGCGCTTCCAGCGTTGCCCAGTCCAGATTTGCTTCCAGCGCATCGGCCAGCAGGCCGATCTTCTGGGCAAGATCGGTGATCTCTCCGGCGGTTTTCAGGCCCAGATGGCGGCTCTCCACCACCGCCTGCGGCAGGCGGGGCAGATACCCCAGCACCGGCAGGCCGGTCTTGGTTTCCAGCAGGGGCTTGAGCATCCGGAAGAGCTTTTCGGAGCAGTCATTCAGCAGGATGCCTGCAATGTGGCTCTCCGGTTTGAAATGCACAAGGCCCTGGATCTCTGCGGCCAGCGTCACACTGGCCCCCTTGGGCTGTACCACCAACAGTACCGGCAGGTCCAGCGCATCGGCCAGCTCCCAGGCACTGGCGCGGGTGGTCAGGCCCTGCCCATCGTAAAAACCCATGGCCCCTTCGCACACCACAGCCCCGTGTCCGGCGGCATAATGGGCGAACAGTTCCCGTACCGTATTTTTGGCAGAAAGATAAAGATCCAGATTGTGGCTCTCCACCCCCAGCACCGACCGGTGGAACATGGGGTCGATGTAGTCCGGCCCGCTCTTGAAGGCGCAGGGGCCCATGCCCCGCTTTTTCAACGCGGCCAGCAGGGCGCAGGTGACGGTGGTCTTGCCGCTGCCGGAACGCGGTGCGGCGATGAGGAACTGCATCATTTGCGTTCTCCCGTGATCAGAAAAATGGGGTTGTTGGCGGTCAGCAGGTGGAGCCTGCCTGCCGGTCTGGTACGGCTCACGGCAAGCTGGGCCACCTCAGCGGAAAGGCCATGAGCCGTAAGGGCTGCAATGGCGGCGCTCAGGGATTCCAGCGCAATGGCGGCAATGCAGATGCGCGCATTGGCGTTTTTGGCCAGAACCGTGTCCACCACCGCGGCCATGCTGCCCTTGGTGCCGCCAATGAACACGGCATCCGGGGCAGGCAGGGCTTCCAGTGCGGCAGGGGCACGGCCCTCAATGAGGGAGAGGTTCCACGCCGCAAATTTTTCGCGGTTCCGGCGGATGAGGGCGCAGGCGTCCGGCTCACACTCCACCGCATACACATGCCCCTGCGGGGCGGCCAGTGCCAGCTCCACGCTCACGCTGCCGGTACCGGCCCCCACGTCCCACAGGGTATCGGCGGGGCGCACGGCCAGTTTGGCCAGCGCGGCGGCCCGCACTTCCTGCTTGGTCATGGGAACCTCGCCCCGGATGAAGGCCTCATCCGGCAGGCCGGGGGTGCGGCGTTCCGGGTGCACGGCATGTTCCACCAGCAGGACACTCAGGGAAGCAAAGGTCTGCCCGGCCAGTTCCTGCGCGGTGCCAAAGTGGATCTTTTCGTCGGGCGTGCCAAGGTTTTCGCCCACAAGGGCGTGGGCATCGCCCAGCCCGGCGGCGGTCAGTGCGGCACACAGGGTGGCCGGGGTCTCGGCCCCGCCGGTGAGAAAGAATACGGTTTTATGGTTCATGCAGGCGGACACCGGGTCGCAGGCACAGCCGTGGGCAGAAACAAGAGTCCAGTCCTGCCAGGGGCGGCCTACGGCGGCGGCCAGCAGCTGTACGCTGGAAAGGCCGGGCAGCACCCGGCAGGAGATGCCAAAGGCCCGCAGCATGGGCAGCAGCTGGGATGCGCCGGAGTAGAACCCGGTATCGCCGCTGTACACCAGCGCAATTTCCTCGTCCGGGTGCGCGGCCAGACAGGCCAGAATTTCGTCCGGTTTGTACAGGGCCTGCCGGTTTTCGGTGCAGCCCTCCGGCAGTGTGGCCAGCAGGCGCTTTGCACCCAGAATGCGGTCGGCACCCTGCAGGGCGGCAAGGCCCTGTGCGGTCAGGCTGCCGGGTGTGCCGGAGCCCATACCAATGAGTGTGATCATCCTTTCAGCACCTCCCTGCAGCGGGTCAGGATCTGGTCTGCCGTCTCACCGGTCTCGGCCGGGCGGCGGATCACGATGAGCTGGACGCCGGTGTCGGCGGCAGCCTGCGCTTTCTCGGCAAAGCCACCGGCGGCCCCGCCGTCCTTGGTCACGAGAAAGCGAATGGAGAATTGCTCCAGCAGGGCCCGGTTCAGCGCGTAGGAGAACGGCCCCTGTAAAGCAAGGATATTCTTGTGGGGGATGTGCGCGGCCTCGCAGGCGGCAATGCCGTCCAGCGTGGGCAGCACACGGGGGTACAGCCGTTCCGGGGTCAGCTGCGCAAAGGCAGGCAGCTCCTTGGCCCCGGTGGCCAGCAGGACATTGCCCTGCGTTTGGGCCAGAAAATCCGCCACATGTGCCGCCGACTGGAACACCATGCTCCCGGCAGGCAGGGGGCTTTGCGCACGCAGCAGCCGGTGATATTCCACCCCGGCGGTGCGGCAGGCTGTGCGGATGTTGCGGGTGGCGTCCACTGCATAGGGGTGGGTGGCGTCTACGCACAGGTCGGCTCCCTGCACAAGGGCGGCCATCTCGTCCGGGGTCAACCGGCCGCAGTGCACTGTGATGCCGGCAAAGCTGCCCTGTTCCTCGCTGCCCAGCGGGGTGGCCACGCTCACCAGAACGTCCGCCCCAAGCTGGGCCAGCTGCCGGGAAAAAATGCGGCCCTCGGTGGTGCCGCTGAACACCACTGCCCTCATACGCGGTACCCCCGCGGCGTGACCATGCGGCCCTGCAGCACCCGGGTGTTGCGGTTGCCGATGTACACGGTGGTGAACATATCCACGGGCGTCTGTTCCAGCTGGGCCAGCGTCAGCACCTGAGCGCTCTGGCCCTCCCGGCCGATGTTGCGCACCAGCCCACAGACGGTGTCCGGGGCCTTGCCGTTTTGCAGCAGGATGCGCACGGCCCGGGCCAGATAGTCCGGCCGCCCCTTGGAAGAAGGGTTGTACACCGCCATGCAGAAATCGCCCATGGCCGCTGCGGCCAGCCGCTTTTCGATGACCTCCCACGGGGTGAGCCGGTCGGAAAGAGAGAGCACACAGAAATCATGGGCCAGCGGGGCACCCAGCACCGCGCCGCCGCTCAGGGCGGCAGTCAGGCCGGGCACCACCTCCACGGTCACGTCCGGGCAGCCTTCGGCCAGCTCCAGCAGAGGGCTGGCCATGCCGTACACTCCGGCGTCGCCGCTGCACACCAGAGCCACGGTCCGGCCGCTGTGGGCAGTTTCCAGTGCCCAGCGGCAGCGGTCCAGTTCTTTGGTCATGCCGGTGGCGTAATATTCTTTTTCCGGGTAATAGGGGCGTACCAGATCCAGATAGACCGGATAGCCGCACAGCACCTCGGCTTCTTCCAGGGCGCTCTGCGCCTGTGCGGTCAAAAACTGCGGGTCGCCGGGGCCAAGCCCGACCACATATACGATATCAGCCATTCTGCCACCTCCAGTCCGGGGCATAGGGGCACAGCGCCAGCGCAAAGGTCACACCGCCGCCCGCCTGTTTCGGGATGCGGATGCAGCCGCCGGACGCCAGCACAGCGGCCCGCTCACACACGTTGTCCACCCCGGTGACGCTTTGCACGAAGGGAGATGGTGTGAACGGCCCGGGCAGTGCCCGCAGCTGCTCCGCAGAATAAAATGTGATGGGCCAGCCGTGGGTCCGGCAGAACGCCAGCAGCCCGGCCTCGTCGGCCTTCAAGTCGATGCTGGCCGCCGCTGCGATGCACGCCGGGGCAAGGCTGTGCCGGGCACAGAAGTCAGTAAAAGCGGCTTCCAACTGCTCAGCACACGTCCCCCTGCGGCAGCCGATGCCCAGCACCCCGATGCGGGGCACCAGATGCAAAGCGTCCCCGGCAGGGGAGAGGGTAAGGGCAAAATCAGCTTCGGCAGGGGTCCGTGCAGGATCCACCCCGGCGGGTGGGGTGCCCTGCACAGGAAACTCAGCGGCAAACCGCACCGACTGCCCGGCCAGCAGCTTGCTGCTGACATGCTTGATGCGCTCCGCTTCCAGCACCGTGCAGTTCTGGTGCTTTGCCCACTCGTCCACCGCAAAAATGCCGTGGGCGTCGGTGGCCGTGGTGATCACCGGAACGGCTCCGCACACGGCGGCCAGTGCACGGGCCAGGTCATTGGCACCGCCCAGATGACCGGACAGCACCGGCACCGCAAAGCGGCCGCATTCGTCCAGTACCACCACCGCCGGGTCCGACGCCTTGCTGCGGCAGTGCGGCGCAATGGCCCGCACCGCAATGCCCACAGCACCTACAAAAACAAGGGCATCGCTCCCGGCAAACTGGCGGGCCGTCCAATCGGCAAGGTGCACCTGCCCGGCTTCATGGCCGCAGCGGGTCACACTGCCGGGATATGCCGCCGCCAGTTTTTGGGCCAGTGCAAGGCCCTTTGCCGTAAAGGCCAGATAGGCGCGGGTCACTGGTCTGTCCCCTTGCGGAACTCGGTGGTAAAACCGGGGTCGTACAGCTTGCTGCGCTCGTACCGGGTGCCAAGGAAATCGCCTGCCACGATGAGCGCTGTTTTGGTGATGCCGGCGTCGTGCACGCTCTGCGCCAGAGAACCCACGGTACAGCGCACGGTTTTCTGCTCCGGCCAGGTGGCCTTGTATACCACGGCGGCGGGGGTGTCCGGCGTGTAGGCACCGCCCTGCAGCAGAGCATCCTGCACCTTGTCCACCAGACCGATGGACAGAAAAATCACCATAGTGGCCCCGTGGGCGGCAAGACTGGCCAGATCTTCCCGCTCGGGCACCGGGGTGCGGCCTTCCATGCGGGTGATGATCACGGTCTGGCTCACGGTGGGCAGGGTGTATTCGGCATTCAGTGCCGCCGCCGCGCCGCAGAAGCTGGACACGCCGGGCGTGTCATCGTAGGCGATGCCGTCGGCGTCCAGTGCATCCATCTGCTCCCGGATGGCCCCGTACAGGCAGGGGTCGCCGGTGTGCAGGCGCACGGTGATTTTGCCGTCTGCCTCCATGGTGCGCATCACATCCAGCACCTGTTCCAACGTCATCTCGGCGCTGTTGTAAATGGCGCAGCCGGGTTTTGCCAGTCCCAGCAGGGCCGGGTTGACCAGACTGCCCGCATAAATGATGCAATCAGCCTCCTGCAGCAGGGCTGCGCCCCGCCGAGTGATCAGGTCCGGGGCACCGGGCCCCGCGCCTACAAAGTGTATCATAGCAGTTACTCCTTTACCAGTACCGTTGCAAAATATCCGGCCTTGCTGCCATCCTGCGGCGGGCGCGCAGTCGAAAGGTCGGGGAAGATCGTTTCATCCGGCAGGCCGCAGCTGCACACGAGGGCACTGCGGCTCAACGCACCGTGGGCGTCCAGGGTGTCCAGCAGGGCGGGCAGCTGACGCCCGGTTTTCATCAGGACTTTCGTGCCGGGGGCGTCCAATACCTCGTCGGCCCGGCTGCCGGGAGCGATGGTCAGCGGAGCGTCCATGCCGCCGGTAAGGGGCTGGTTTAACCGGGCTGCTGCCGCGCAGAAGCTGGGCACACCCGCTGCCATCGCGGTGGCATAGCCCTGCGCCTGCAGGATCTCCTGCAGATAGCCAAAGGTGGCATAAATGGACACGTCACCCAGGTTCAGCATGGCCACATCCTGCCCGGCATCCAGAAAGGGCCGCACTGCGCTGGCAGCGGTCTCGTGAGAGGCGCGCAGCACGGCGGCGTCCCGGCTCATGGCAAACTGCAAGGGCAGAATGGTCTTGCCGTCCAGCTCGCTGCCCAGCGCCCGGCGGGCGATGTCCAGCGCCAGCATCTGCCCGGAAGCGGTCTGCGGCGCAGCCAGCACCGGGCACTGCCGCAGCAGACGCACGGCCTGCAAAGTCAGCAGCTCCGGGTCGCCGGGGCCGACGCTGACCCCGTAAAAGGTGCCGGTCATGCGTTGTTCCATTGTTCAAGCAGCTCCTTTGCAGTTTGTGTTGCGCCAAGCGGCCCGTGCTGATTGGAAAACAGCACTGCACCCACCCGGAAGGCTTCGCCCGCCCGGCGGTCGAGGTGCAGTTGGATGGCATCCAGCAGGCTTTCCAGCACCGGGGCGCGCAGTCCGGCGGTGTCCAGCAGCTCCAGACAGGCGTCGGTGGTGGCGGCGGCGTACAAAGCCGCGCACAGCTTCCGGCTTGCCCCACAGAGGGCAGCATGGGCACAGAACAGCTCGGTGCGGCAGTCGGCCGTGTGGGAGTGGGTGTTCATGATGCCGCCGGCCACCTTGACCAGCTTGCCCACATGGCCCACCAGCAGCACCTGTTCAAACCCGGCAGAAGCTGCCATATCCAGCGTATCTCCGATGAAGTTGGAGGTCTTGACCACCGGGATGGCCGCAAAGGCCGGGTAGGTGTCGTGCAGGTAGTCCAGCCCGTAGTTGCCCGGGGCAAGGATGAGCCGCTTTGGGGTACCGGCCCGCAAAACAGCCTGATTCATTTCCAGCTGGATGGTGTCGAGGATGGCCTGCTGGCTCATGGGCTCCACGATGCCGCTGGTGCCCAGCACCGAAAGGCCGCCCTCCACCCCGATGTGCGGGTTGAAGGTGCGCCGGGCCACTTCCTCGCCGTTCTGGATGGAAATGGTCACCGCAAAGCCGCCGGTATAACAGGCGGCTTCAGCCTCCCGGCGCAGGGCCTCGGCGATCATCTGCCGGGGCACATGGTTGATGGCGGCGGCACCAACGGGCTGGTCGAGGCCGGGTTTGGTCACCCGGCCCACACCTCTGCCGCCGTCGATGCGGATGTCCGTGCAGCCCGGCAGCAGTTCCACTGTGGCGATCACCGGCAGGCCGGTGGTCACATCCACGTCGTCGCCGCCGTCCTTTTCAATGGCGCATTCGGCCCCAGTGCCGGTGCGGCGGCAGAACAGGGGTGCTACCTCCACCACGATGCCCTTTGGGGTGCGCAGCGCCACCGTCTCCGGCGCATGGCCGGTGAGCAGCAGCCGGGCCGCGCCCGCTGCCCCCAGTGCCGCACAGGTGCCGGTGGTATAGCCGCAGCGCAGCAGCTTCTGCCCGCTGCGGACGTAGTGCTCGAACGTGGGCTTTTGGGGCTTTGCCTGCCCGAACAGGGCCGTGTACTGCGCTTCGCTCAGCGCGTAGAGGGAACGGATATTGTCCGGGGCAAAGGCGGCATCCGGGGTCAGCACGCCGGAAACATGGTCCGGGAACACGCACACCACTGCGTCCGCGATCTTCTGTGCCATGTCCAGCTCGTGCAGGCTCACGATGACCGCAAGGCCCTGTTCATGGGCCAGCTTCTGCAGGATGGTCAGCAGCTCGATCTTGCCCTTGATGTCCAGAAAGGAGGTGGGCTCGTCCAGCAGCAGCACTTTAGGCTGCTGGCAGATGGCACGGGCCAGCAGGACGCGCTGACGCTGACCATCACTGATGCAGTTGAAGTCCCGGTCCGCGAGATGCGCAGCTCCGGCAATTTCCAGTGCATCCTGCACGGCCTGCCGGTCGGCGTCGGACAGAATGCCCAGCCGCCCGGTGTAAGGGATGCGCCCGGCGGCGGCAAACTCAAAGCAGGTGGTCAACTCGGTGCGGCGGGTGTGAGGCAGCATCAGGGCCAGCTTCTGCGCCCGGGCCGTGCCGGTGTAGGCGGTCAGGTCCTGCCCGTCCAACAGCACAGTGCCGCCCAGCGGGGCCAGCTGTCCGGCCAGTGTTTTGAGCAGGGTGGATTTGCCCGCACCGTTGGGGCCGACAAGGACAAGGATCTGCCCCGGATTTGCCCGCAGTGCAATGCCGGAGGCCAGCGGCGTTTTGCCGTAGCCGATGGCAAGCTCCTGCGTTTCACAGAGAAATTCCTTCATTGTGCACCCTCCCGGTTCCGGCGGATGAGCAGCCCGATGACCACCGGCGCACCAAACACGGCGGTGACCGCGCTGATGGAAAGCTCCGTGGGAGCAAACAGGCTGCGGGCGATCAGGTCGCACAGCAAACAGAAAGCGGCCCCGCCCAGGCAGCAGCCCGGCAGCACCACCAGCGGCTTTGCGCTGCCCAGCAGCTGCTTGACCAGATGCGGCACTGCGATGCCCACAAAGGAGATGGGCCCCGCAAAGGCCGTGACACAGGCTGCCAGCAGACTGGAAAGCAGTACCAGCAGCCGGGAAAAACGCTTCACGTTTACGCCCACGCTCTGGGCATAGGCTTCGCCCATCTGGTAGGCGCTCATGGGTTTGGCCAGGCAGAAGGCCGCTGCCAGCGCAGGCAGCACCACCAGTGCCGCCGCCTGTACATTGCCCCAGGTCATGCCGGAAAAGCTGCCCTGTGACCAATTGTGCAGGTTGACGATGTTGGAGTCCTGCGCAAATGCCACCACGAACTCGGTGACAGCGGAACAGATGTAACCGATCATGATGCCGCAGATGACCAGAATGCTCATGCGTTGCACCCGACGGGCCACCGCCAGCACAAAGGCCATGGCGGCCATAGCCCCCGCAAATGCGGCCAGGATCAGGGTGAGGGAGCTGGTGAGCAGGCCGTGGTTCAGGAACACCACCATCACCAGTGCTACGGCCAGCTTGGCTCCGCTGGAAATGCCCATGACAAAAGGCCCGGCGATGGGGTTGGCAAAAAAGGTCTGTAGCAGATAGCCTGCCGCAGAGAGTGCCGCGCCCAGCAACACCACCATCACGGCCCGGGGCAGGCGCAGCTGGGTGATGATGCCCACCGACAGTGCGTCCTGCCCGCGGCCGGTCAGGGCCGCCAGCACGGCACCGGGGGTCAGGGCAACACTGCCCCAGAACAGGTTGGCGGCAAACAGAACCACCAGCGCCAGCGCCAGCAGGAGATAAGAAAACAGATAGCGTTTTTTGCGGGTCATAAGCGGTTCCTTACTCAACGTGAATGAAATACTGCAATCCGTCCGGCGCATCGTCGGTGAACAGACGGTGCAGCTCCAGGATAAAATCGGCCAATTCCATGCTCTGCTGGAAAAAGCTCTGGGCAACGCACCAGACATGCCCATTCTGCACAGCCTTGAAGTCCGCCAGCAGGGAGCACTTGGCCACCAGCTCGTCGGTGGTGGAGACAACGCCCTCAATGGTACTGTTGTAGATCAGGAAGTCGGCGTCCCGTGCACCGGCGTAGAAGTCTTCCAGCGGCAGGTTCATGGTGGAAAGGCTATTGCCGTTGTCGGTCAGATCGGCAAACACATAGTCGGCCCCGGCCATCTCGATCATGCGGGCCACATAGTCGCCGCCCTTACGCACGTTCGCCAGATTGTTGGCCGAGATAGAAAAGAACGCGCAGCTCTTGCCGGTAGACTGCTGGTCCAGCAGGGGAGCGATGCGCTCCGCCTGTCGGTCAAACACCTGCTGTGCCAGTTCCTCCTTGCCCAGCAGGATGCCGTAGAATTTGATCCACTCCATGCGGGCCAGCGGGCCGCTCTCGTAGCTGGAACGCTCCACCAGCACCGGGATGCCGAAGCGCTCCAGCTGCTCCTTGACCTCCGGGGTGTGGTAGATCATGGTGTTCTCGATGGCAAGGCCGCAATTCGCGGCAAGGATCTGCTCGTAGTCCGGGGCGCTGTATTTGCCCGCATAGGCAATGCGCCCGTCCAGCATGGCCTGCCGGGCCTCGTCCAGATACCAGCCCTCGGCGCGGGTGCCGCTCAGAGCGATGCAGTCCAGTGCGTCCAGTGCAAGGAACAGGTCCATCACCGAGGTGGACACCAGATAGAGGTTCTGCAGCGGCTGCTGCAAAACGGTCACGCCCTCGGGCACAGTGCGCAGGGTGGCAGCGCCTTCCGGCCGGACAAGGAACTTTGCCTGTGCGTCCGGGATGGTCAGCAGGGTAGAGCCGTCCGCATAGCAGTCGGCGGTAAACTGGGTGGCGTAGTCCAGCGGGTAGGCGTGGTCAAACACCAGCTCGTCCGTATCGGCCGGTGCAGTAGGCGCGGCAGTGCAGCCTGCAAGCGCCAGCACCGCGGCGGGCAGTGCCTTTAAAAATTGAGCGCGGGTCAGCTTCATGGAAGGTTACTCCAAAGTAAAGGTCAGGGTGTATTCGATCTCGTGCGGGGTGCTCATGGCCACCGTGTCGGCGGTCACGGCCAGCGGGGTGCCCAGGGCAGCGACCGGGATCTCAAAGGTGGAGTTGCCCTCGGTGTTGGTGGGCAAATACTTCTCGCCGTCCACGATCATATAGTCGTAGTTGGGGCTGCTCCACACGATGGCAGCGGTCATTTTGCCGTCTGCCACGGTCAGGGCGGCGGGGCTCTCCACGGTGGCACGGCCGGAGCCGCCCTCCAGTGCCACAGATACGGTGTATTCGCCGTCTGCGGGGGTCTCGGAGACTTCCTCGGTCTTGGGCTGGGCATTGCGCACGCTCACGGTGTGGTCGTACCAGGTACCCTTGGAGCCCAGAATGGCCAGCGAGAAGTCCTCATCCAATGCGGTGACCGGGATGTCGTAGCCGTACACCTCTTCGCTGGTGCCGTCGGAGTAGGTCACAGTGTCGGTGGTGGGCAGCAGCCAGTCCGTTTTGTGGGCCTCGGCATCAGCGGCCAGGCCGGGGTACAGGTTCACGATCTTTTTGGACACCAGGCTGACGTGGAAGGTCATCTTGCCGTCCTTGACGGTCAGGGTGCCTTTGCCGTCGCAGGCCTCGTTGGCATGGAACATGCCGCTGTCGGTATCAAACGCGGCAGTGTATACGCCGTCCGGCAGAGCGGCGGTCTCCGTGACTTCGGATGCGGCGGAACTTGCCGCGCTGGAAGGGGCCTCGGAAGAGACGGCCGACGGAGCGGTGGAAGAAGTGCCGCAGCCTGCCAGAGAAGCGGCCAGCAGCACGGTGACAACGGAAAGGGAAAGCATCTGTTTGCAGCGCATAGAAAAATACCTCAATGTTTCAGAATCAGAAAGGGAGAAACTCCCTGCAGGTCTCAGTATACCACAATCCTGTCAAAAAGAAAAATTGCCCGAAAAGATCACTCCCTCCGGGCAATTTGGCAGTTATTTTCAGCCGTTCAGAGAATCAATGGCAGCCTTGGTGTGGGCAACGTACAGCTCCTGAATGGAGTGCACTTCGCCCAGACCGGCGATCTGGCAGTCCACAGACTCAAATGCGCCGGAAGCGTTGAACTGGCTCAGCCAGGAATCCTCGTCGGAACCGGCCATGTCGTTGTTGGCGTGATCGCCTGCCACTACCATCAGGGGACGCAGGACGACCTTGGTGTAACCGGCGGCCTTCACCGCCTCGATCACGTTCTCGCAGGCGGTTTCCTCGGGTTCACCCTCCACGGTGCCGATGAACACATTGTCATAGCCCAGGGTCTGCATGGTGGTCTGCATCTGGCTGTAGCTCACCTTTGCAGTGTGGGAAGTGCCGTGGCCCATGAACACGAAGGCGACCTTCTCGGCAGCGGCGGCGTCCAGGCTCTCGTAACCGGCATCCTTCACGGCGGCCTCGGTCACGGCCTTGGCAACCACTTCCTTGTCGGAGTTGATCACGGTGGCGTCAGAGCCGACCTCGCCCAGCAGGGGCTCAGCCACGGCAACGCTCTCGAACTTGTCGCGGTAGGAGTCGATCATCTCCATCATCTCATCGTACTCGGCACCGTGCATCAGATGGGTGGGCTGCACGATCAGGTTCTTCACGCCGTTGGCCACAGCGCGGTCCATGGCCTGCTGCATGTTGTCGATCTTCTCGCCGTCACGGGCCTGCACATGGTTGATGATGATCTGTGCGGTAAAGGCGCGGCGCACGCTCCAGTCAGGGTAGGCGGCCTGCAGAGCGTCCTCGATGCCCTTGATGTCCTTCACGCGGCTGTCGTTGAAGGAGGTGCCAAAGGAGACCACCAGCAGCTCGTTCTCGCCGATGTTGTCCTCGTTGCGGGCGTCATCCTTGGAAGCATCGCCGGTGTCACGGCCAAAGTAATCGGGGTCAGCATTTTCGCCTTCCACCAGCTCCTTCTGAGCGTCGGTCAAGGCGTCCCAGGCAGCCTTGGCAGCAGCACACTGCTCGTCGGTGCTGTCGTTGCGCTCCTGGACATAGATGGCATCGATCAGGTCTGCCACGTTCTTTGCGGCAGCCTCGTCGGCGTCCTCGCCGGATGCTTCGCTGCTGGCAGCGGCAGAAGAACTTGCTGCGCTGGAAGCGGTGCTGGATGCGGCGCCGCCGCAGCCGCTGAGCACACCGGCGCACAGAGCCAGGGCAGTCAGGGCGGCAGCAGCCTTGCGGATGTTGCGTTTTCTCATGATAAATTCCTTTCCTTTTTGTTCGTACAGAACAGTTTGCATCCCCCTGAACAAGGCTCTGAAAGGGCGTTTTCCGCAAACAAAAAAGGCCTTTCTGCTTGCGGAATGGCAACACAAAAAGACCCATGATCCATAGGCTTTTCGGCACGACCAATTCCTCGTGGTCCGGAGCGGTGCGCTCCTGTACCAACAGCAGGCAGGTTTCCTGGCTGAAAGATCTGCGCCCGCCGCCGCCTTCCCAAAGCAACGCTTCAGTGGCCGGTGCCAGAAGCACCCGGGCCGCGGGCTCCCTTATCACAGTGACGAGATCGTGCGGGATTTGCACCCGCTTCCCTTTTAACGTTCCTGCCGCGGCAAAGCGCCTGCGGCGGAACGCACCTGCTGTTTTTGTTCAGTTCGCAGAGAAGTATAGCACAGTACCGGGAAAAACGCAAGAGCGGCATAAAACAAGCCCCCGACCCTACACGAAATTCGTGCAAGACCGGGGGCTTGTTGTGCTGGAGCAGGATACGGGACTCGAACCCGCCGCCTACTGCTTGGGAAGCAGTCGCTCTACCGGATGAGCTAACCCTGCACACTGCTTTATCATTGTAGCAAAGCAGGGGACAAATGTCAAGAGCGGATCGCGCCGAAAACGGTCGGGTCAGTTTTTCGTGGTGTAGGTCAGGTCCAGCACCGGGGTAAAGGGGTCGAACACCAGTCCTTCCACGCCGTCGGCCACCAGCAGACGCTTCTGCTGGGCGGCCAGCGGCACCACGGTGCAGCCCTCCAGCAGCTGGCGTTCACATTCACGCAGCAGCTGGCAGCGTGCGGAGCCGGTGCGCTGGATGCTTTCAGACAGGGCCCCGGCATAGAGCGGGTCGGTGATGCCGGTCAGACTGTTGTCTCCGGCAAATTGCTGCAGCATCTGGTATACGCTGCCGCCCTCGGCCCGGATGGGAGCCAGTGCGATGGTGTATTTGCCGCTGGCAAGGCGGGCGTCGAACTCCTCCTGCGGCACCTCTTCCACCGAGAAGAAGAGGGAACAGTCTTTCTGCCAGGCACCGTTGATCTGCTCCACCGTCTCGGTCAGGCCGGAGCCCTGGGGCAGCAGAATGGTCACCCCGTTGAAGTCGGAGCTGGCCATGCCCTGCCGGGCCTGCATGTACAGTGCCTTTGCATCCGGGATGGTGGGCAGCAGGTCCCCGGCAGCATCGCGGTAGTCGATGCCGTCCACGGTCAGGCCGTCCGGAACAAGGCCGGTCACCTCCGTGAACAGCCCCGAGGAGGGCACCGACAGGTTCTGCAGGGCGATGCCGGCCAGCGCCTGCCGCAGGGATGCAACCGCGAACACCGAGCCTTCCGATGCGTTGAACAGCAGGGCCCAGGTGGTGTCGGAGTATTCCACGCTCTGCAGGGAAGTGGCTTCGGCGGTGTCATCCAGGGTGGCCGAGCACTTTTCGTCTGCAATGAGCTGGGCGGCACTCTTGTCGGTGTTGCTGGTATTCTGCACAAGGCGCAGGTTGTTCACCAGCGGGGACGCGGCACTGCGGCGCAGGAACAGGCCGCTGGCCGTCCAGTTGTAGATGTAAAAGCTGCCGCTGGACAGAGTGGATGCACTGCTCAGACCGTAGGTGCCGCGGGTGCTCTCAAAAAAGGCTTCGTCACAGGGCATGGCACCCGGCAGGGTGAGTTTGGAAAGGAAGGTGTCGTCCCGCTCGCTCAGGCGGAACACCAGCGTCAGTTCTCCGATGGCCGACACGCCCAGCGTGCCGGGGTCGGCAGTGCCGTCCAGCACGGCGGCACTGTTCTGGATGGCAGAAAACTCCACCGCATAGGGCGAGGCTGTCTGGGGGTCGAACACCCGGCGAAATGCATACACGAAATCTTCAGCGGTGATGGCGTAGTCCGTGGCGGCACCTTTTGTGCCGGTGTAGGTCAGGCCGCTCTTTAAATAAAAGGTATAGGTGAGCCCGTCGGAGGAAATCTCCCACCGCTCGCACAGGTCCGGCACCAGCTCGCCGCTGGCATTGCGGCGCACGAGTCCGCCGTACAGGTTCTCGCAGGCGATCACATCCTCGGCCTTGGTGGCTACCTGCGGGTCAAGGTTTGCGGGGATATTGTCCACAAACCAGGTAAAGCTGGTGCTGGCGGAGCTGCCGCCGCAGCCCGCAAGCAGAAAAGCAAACGCAGCGGCAAGCACCACTGCGGTCATGCGCAAAAAACGATTCAAAAAAGAAACCCTCATTCCGTTCATCATGGTGCAGAAACCCTCAAAAACGGCTCTGCATCGACAAGTGTAGCAGAAACACAGACAAAAAACAATTGCCTTTTTGTGAATTTACCGCGCTTTTTGGTGCCGAGTGCACGGTTTTCCGTTGCCAAGCGCGGCCAAATGGACTATAATAGTACAGCGAAACTCACAAATGCCGGGCAGTTCCGGCGTGTTCAGAATACGATACTGTACGAAGGAGGATCTGTTTTTATGCAGAAGGATCAACAGAAGCTCGAACAGCTCATCAAGGGCAAAAAGGTGGCCTTCATCGGCGCGGGCGTCAGCCACAAGACCCTGATCAAAGAATTTGTGGAGCTGGGGGCACACGTTACCCTGTGCGACCAGAAAAAGAGCGTGGAGGATTTCGGAGATTACGCCGCCACCATCCGGGAGCTGGGCATCGACCTGAGCCTGGGCGAGAACTATCTGGACGGCTTCAAGGGCCAGGATATCATTATGCGCACCCCCGGCTTTGTGGGCTACTTTGAGAAACCCCTGCAGGATGCCATGGCAGCCGGTACCATGGTCACCAGCGAGGTGGAACTGTTCTTTGATTTCTGCCCCTGCCCCATCGTGGCTGTGACCGGCTCCGACGGCAAGACCACCACCACGACCCTGATCGCCAAGTTCTTTGAGGCCGCTGGCCGCAAAGTACATCTGGGCGGCAACATCGGCGCAGCGCTGCTGCCCATGCTGCCCGAGGTGAGCCCCGACGATGTGGCCGTGGTAGAGCTGTCCAGCTTCCAGCTCATCAGCATGCATTCCAGCCCCAATGTGGCCGTGGTGACCAACGTCACCCCCAACCATCTGGACCACCACAAGGATATGCAGGAGTACATCGACGCCAAGCGCAACATCCTGCTCTACCAGAAGCAGCCCTGCCGCGCCGTCCTCGGCTATGAGAACGAGATCAGCCGCTCCATGCAGAAGGACTGCAAGGGCAAGCAGGTGTGGTTCACCCGCCTGCACGACACCGACAACGGTGCCTTCCTGCGCAAGGACGGCATGCTCTGCATGGCCGAGGACGGTGTGGTGACCCCGTTCCTGGCTCAGAAGGATGTGAAGCTGCGCGGCCTGCACAACATCGAGAACCTGCTGGCCGCTGCGGCTGCCGTGTGGGGCCTCGTGCCGGTGGAAGCCATCCAGCAGGTGGGCAGCACCTTTACCGGTGTAGAGCACCGCATTGAGCCGGTGCGCACCCTGGACGGCGTGCTGTACTACAACGACTCCATCGGTACCAGCCCCACCCGCACCATTGCGGGCCTGCGCAGCTTCAACCAGAAGGTCATCCTCATTGCGGGCGGCTACGACAAGCACATCCCGTACGAGCCGCTGGCACCGGA
>OGIU01000542.1_pt1 | contig 21795 bp, 20 predicted proteins | sample 1571791 | NCBI WGS metagenome assembly OGIU01 (sample SAMEA2582104, study PRJEB24529) | metagenome | biome: Human gut stool | place: China | collected 2011
CCTAACGCCGTGGCGAAAGGTAAATATCACTTAAAAGGGCAGCCTGCAGAATATAAGTTAGGTGAAGGGCATGTACGTTTTTTCTTTAATAAATTGGCGTTTTTAAAGAAACGGTATGATGCATTGCATGCGGAATGTAAGGCGCGAGGCTTTAACGTACAGTATATTTGGAATGAAACGTTACCCGATGATCCAAGTTTATGGTTGGACTATGAAGCCACAGAGGCGGCGTTACAGATTAATCGGGAACGTATTCAGGAAAGAATGCCATTAAAGGCGAGATTTACACCGCATCTTCCAAAGAGCGGTCAAAAATAAAGGAGTTTTCACTTATGAAAGGCAGTGAGAATATAAAAAAGGTGAGCATCGCTCACCTTATGAATTGTTTAATCTTTCAATTTAATAAAAAACGTACCACTAGGTGTGATAGGCAAATAGTTTTTATGGAAATCCATAAAGGTTTTTTGTGGGTCTATGTCTTCAAAAAGTTTTGGGTAAAGTGCTTTTGCCATAAATTGAGCGGCTGATAGATCACTTAGTGAGCGAGAGGCTGTATGATAAATACCGTAAACACGGTGGTTTTTAACTGCAGGTAAATCTTGCCACCCTGCACGGGTTAAGAAACCTTTTAGGCGTTTTTGTGCATCCTGTTCATTGATGTTTATTCCCATCGCCATCATTTCATCGTTAGTTTCATGCCCCATTTCTGTGCCAGAAATCATGATCACTTCAGGTTGTGCGGCAAGAAGTTGTTCTGGATTAATTGGTCCCCAATTTTCGACAAAAGGCTTGCTTACGTTATCCCCGCCAACAGTTTCAGCAATAGCACCCCACATATTTTTACCAAAGGTAAAGCTATATTCACTAGGACCTTTATTGCCAAATTCTACATAGATTTTAGGTTTAGGTAGGTTAGCCTCTTTTACACGTTTTTGAATATCAGTAATGCCTTGAGCATATTCATCTGCAATTTTATTTGCTCGTTCTTCGGTACCTGCAAGTTGCCCAAAAATCTTTGCGCTTTGGGTGTGTCGTTCTACACTTTGAGCATTAAAATCGACAACAATAATTGGAACTCCAGCTTGTTCTAACTTTGGTAGTTCGGAACCAATAGTTTGATATTGCCATTCTGCAAGAATCAATACATCAGGTTTTAATGCCAAGGTTTTTTCGGTTGAGAAAGTTCCTGTATTTACATTACCAATATCAGCAATATTTTTGAGTTCAGGCATTTTTTCAGAAAACAATGCCCAACTTCCTGGATTAAATTTTTCCCAAAATTCACGTGAGATCCCTTTAACATATTTAAAATTTTCAACACCCGTAACAGCAATGTAATCAGGATAGTAAAAGCCTAATACGGCATTTTTTACGGGCACATCAACGTTAACTTCTCGTCCTAATACATCTTTGATTGTTTTTATTTCTGCTTGAGTAGTGATACCAAAAGTCAGTAATAGAACGGCCAAAATTAGACGAATTGTTGATTTTTTTTGCATATAAACTCCTGTCTGAATAAAACATCAGAACATTACCATAAATAAGAATTATTATCAAATTTAGATGTTATAAAGTGATAATACAAGAAATGCTGTTGAAGGGTAAAATAGGCATATATCTAGAAAAAACATATTTCGCATTTAAAATTGGAAGTGCGGTCAAAACTTAGTAAGTTTTCACTTCTCCTTGAGTTGGACTAAAGGAGAAGTGAATGTGGGAGAATTATTTATATTCAACCACGATATCGCTTTCGCTGACGGTATCACCATAAACTGGCAATAAAGTTTTTTCGTAAGCTTGTTTTAAACGACCATCTTTGCCTAAGGTTTGGATTTCGTTATTTAACCAATTTAACAATTCAGGTGCATCTTTGCGAACAGCTGGCGCAATAACATCTTGATCACCAAAATTTTTTACGCCCACGGTATAACCTGGATTTTGTTTTGCCCAAGCGAATAAGAAGGTATTGTCGTTAGATAATGCATCACCACGACCATCACGTAAAGCTTCAAAGGTTTCGGTATTTTGTTCAAATTTCAATAACTTCACATCTGGATAGTTTTTGGTGAAGAAAATATCAGCCGTGGTACCTTTATCTACAATTAAAGTTTTGCCTTTTAATTGTTCAAGATCAGTAATGACTGAGCCATCTTTTGAAACAACACCGAGTGCCACTTTCATATATGGATTAGCAAAATCTACCACTTCTTTACGAGCTGGTGTCACAGTAAAGTTAGCTAAGATAATATCAACTTTCTTAGAAAGTAAGTATTCAGCACGGTTTGCGGCATCCACTAAAACAAACTCTACTTTGTTTTCGTCACCTAATAAGTCTTTACCGATTGCTTTACCAATTTCGACATCAAAGCCTTGGCTTTTACCTTGCGCATCCACATAGCCAAATGGTGGTTTATCGCTAAATACACCAATGCGCACTTTGCCATCTTTTTGTATTTGCTCAAGGCTTGAGATTGTTTTTACTCCGTCTTTAGCTGATTCTTTATCATTACACGCGGTTAAGCCAAATGCTAAGGTGGCAGTGGCTAAAAGTGCGGTCAATGTTTTAAATGTTTTCTTCATAGTTTGTCCCTCTCGGTTCATAATTTAAGATATTTAAGAATGTTTTCGCACGATCCGTGGTTGGATTCGTGAAGAAATCTTCCGGTTTTGCCTGTTCAATGATTTGCCCTTTATCCATAAACACAATGCGGTTAGCTACTTGACGGGCGAAGTTCATTTCATGGGTAACGATGAGCATCGTCATACCATCTTTAGCGAGACCTAAAATCACATCAAGTACTTCGCGTACCATTTCAGGGTCAAGGGCAGCAGTGACTTCATCGAACAGAATAATTTCAGGGTTCATGCAAAGTGAACGCACAATAGCAATTCGCTGTTTTTGCCCACCTGATAATTCACGCGGATAGGCATTTTTTCGGTCATATAGACCTACACGTTTAAGTAACTCATCGGCTTGTTTTTCAGCTTCTGCGCGATCGCGTTTTTGTACTTTTAAAGGGCCGAGTAAAATATTGTCAATTACTGATAAATGAGCGAAGAGTTCATAACTTTGGAATACCATCCCAATGCGTTGACGTGCTTTGACCCAAGGAATGTCTTTACCTAACTCTCCAGCATTTTGCAGCAGAATCTGACCGCTCTTTATTTCTTCTAGTCCATTTAGGCAGCGTAAAAAAGTACTTTTACCACAACCCGATGGACCTAAAATAACGACAACTTCGCCTTTTTCTATGGAAAGATTGATGCCTTTGAGGGCTTCTACATCACCGTAATTTTTGACGAGGTTTTTAATTTCTAATAGCGCCATGTGTTTTCCTAATTAAAATTAACTTTCCCAACGGGTTTCTAAATAACGGGAAAATAAGGATAGCGGGTAACAAATCACAAAATATAAACCGAAAATGACACCATAAATCCAAAGCGCCGCCGATTGATTACTAAATAATGAATGCTCGATAATTTGTTGACCGACTTTTATCACTTCTACTACACCGATTAACATTGCCAAGGAACTGGTTTTTACCATGCGGGTAAAGAGGTTAATAGCACTTGGTGTCACACGTTTTAAACTTTGTGGAAGTAAAATATACACAAAGGTTTGAAACGGCGTTAAACCTAAAGCGTAGGCTGATTCCACTTGATGTTTTTCAATGGAAGTTAATGCGCCACGCACTAAATCTCCCATTTCTGCTGTTCCCCAGAAAATAAACACCAAAATACATACAGAAATGCCATCTAAGTGAATATCAAACCATTTTGCCAAACCAAAATACGCGAGAAAAAGTAAGGCTAATAATGGAATAATACGTACAAATTCTAAATAAAAGCGGCAAATGGCTTTGATAATGGGATTTTTGCTTGTCATGATTACGCCAAAAATCACACCTAAAATACAGGCGAAGAAGACAGAAACGAATGCAATTTCAGCTGTTACCCATAAACCGTTGAGCAAGCGTTCAATGTTGCTGCCTTGGAATAATAACTCAAGCCCCATATTTTGCTCTCCGAGTACGGCGTTCTAAATGACCGATGAACAGAGACATCGGTAATAGAATGATCAAATAAAACACCACTAATAAAAATAAGGCTTCATTGGTTTTGTAATCGAGCCCGATGACTTCTTTCGCTACAAACATCAGTTCGGCTACGGCAACGGCACTGATCACTGAGGTTTCTTTCATTAAGAACAAGCAATTTGCTCCGATTGCAGGTGTGGCAATCGCAAAGGCTTGCGGGAAAATCACATAGCGAAAAGCTTGAAAAGGGGTTAGACCAATACTTAAGGCTGATTCAATTTGTCCTTTTGATACTGCTTCCAGACCACCACGAAAGGCTTCTGCCATATAGCTTCCACCTAAAAATGCCAGGCCGATAATGCCGCAAGTAAATCCATCTAATTTTAGGCCGATTTTAGACAGCCCAAAATAGAGAAAAAATACTTGAATTAATAAAGGCGTATTACGAGAAAGTTCAATATAGCCTTTTACTAACCAAGTTAATGATTTGACTTTGTAGGTGGTAATCACAGCACAAATCACACCAATCACTAGCGACAATAAAATGCCCCAAAAGGCAAGATGAAGCGTCATCAGCGTGGCATGAATAAAACGTGGGGTGACGCTTAAAATATAATCCCAATTCATTTTTTATAATTTGATCGTTTGCGTAACGATATAGTAAAAAATTTTGAATCGGTGAGAAAAGAATGGAAATGCATTATTTATAATGAAATGTAATAAGAGATATGTTTCAAATAAGATCTGCAAGAGAGAAAGAATAAAAAACGGAGCTTTATTCAGCCCCGTCTTTGTTTATTTTAATCACGTTTCGCAATAAGTGCGGTTGGTTCTTCGTCTGTTTTTGGTTCATCTTGTATTTCAGCAGGTTTATCTTGAATAGACATGGCTGATTTTAAACTGTCTTGACGAATTTTTTCCGCTGCTGCTTTGTCGCCAGCTTGTTCGAACACATAAGATGCCATCATGACATCATTTGGTTGAAGCTGAGTTGGGCAAGCAGTGACTTCTTTAAATGCTTCTGCTGCTTTAGCGAAATCGTTATTACGCACATAAAGATAGCCTAATGCACGATTGAGACAACAACGTTGGCTTTCATCCGCACGTTTTGCGCGTTTTTCCACTAACTTGAGTAGTTTGCTGTTATCTTCTGCTTGTAAACGAGTGATTTGCGTGCAAAGTTCAGGGTTAATTGGGGTGTTATCACCCAATTTTTTCATGATTTCAAGCGTGAATTCATAAGCTGACTCATGATCGTTACAATCAATTAAGCGCTGAATTAAAGCTGTTTTTAACTCTAAGTCATTGCGACGACGGCGTGGTTGAGCTTCCCACCATGCAAGCAGACCTTCAACGCCTTCTTCATTCATTTTCTCATCTAACAAGCCATTTTCTGTTTCTTGTTGAAGCGCTTTAAATTCTTCAGCTGAGAATAATCCAGAACCTTCGATTAAATCTAAGATGCCATCAAGAGCTTGATAAGCTTTGGAGCGGCTATAAATTTCAGCAGCAAGTTTTAATACTTCTTTGTTGCGATCTGACATTTCAAGCAAACTGTCAACCGAACTGCGCGCAGCCGGTAATTTATTTTGTTGTAATAAAATACGGGTGCGAGCAATTTCGACGACTAGGTTATCTGAGCCAGCAAGCTCCGTCGCTTCAATTAAATAACGGTTTGCACTGAATTCATCACCGCGTTGCTGTGCAGCTTCAGCGGCTTTAATCAGATTTAATACTGGCTCTGCAGAATGTTTCGCATTTTTACCAATCAGTTTTTCTGCCTTGGCATAATCGCCCTCATTCATTTTCATCAAGCCCTCAAGGGTTTGACGTTGTGCTTTCACGCGTTTACGGCGAGAGAACCAGTTATAGGTATTGCTACTTAAACGGAAGAAACGGGTCACCAACCACTCTAACGAATAAATCACTGCGAGCGTGACCACAAAGAGAATCACTAATGTGGTGAGTGACATTTCATATACGGTGTTTGCTGTTTCAACTCTGACATAACCTTGCTGACCGGAGAGGTAAGGTCCTGCAATCAATCCAGCAAGTAAGGCGATCATTAAAAAGAGAACTCTAAACATTATCTATCCTTATTGTTGGGGTTCAGTTGCCGGTTGTGCAGCTGGTGCTTCAGCGGGTTTTTCTTCAGCCTTAGGCTCTTCCGCTTTCGCTTCAGGTGCAGGTTTTACTTCTTCTTTTCTTGGTGAATTATCAACCGCTTTTTCTGCTTCAATTTCCACTTTCTGCACATCTAAAGGTGTACGATTTAAGTATTTATCAAGCATACTTAAGCTTTGTAATTGGCTTGGTACATCTACATAGATGGATACTTCAGATAATTCATCCACTGATTTTAAGAAACTTTGAGTCACTTCAGCATTGGTATCAAAATAGCTACGAATCCAAGATGCAACGGCTTCTAAAGATTGTTTATAAAGTTCGTTTTGCTGACGAGGCACAGCCATAATCGCTAATTGTAAGCGTAAACGAATGTTTTCACGTAAGTAGATATCTTGGTTTGGTGCTAATAATTCTTTGCGATCTGCACCGTGTTTCGGTGAAATACGAATAAAGTGATTCAAGAATGAGGTCGCACTTTTTTCAGCATTTTCTGCCCAGTCAGATAGGGAATCTGATAATTTTGTTGCATTTTGGTCATCACCGAAATTCACATCTAGCACGGGTAACTCATCAACCGTATTGGCTAATTGAGATAATTTTTGCATGACAGCGTTTTGATCGATTCCTGTGACGGAGAGAAGTTGTTTTAGATCTTGATTGATAGCACTACGGATAGCCGCAGATTGTGAGTTGTTCACTTTCGCAAGGGTTTCATCAGCGAGTTTTAAGAGTGAAACCGCTGTGTCCACATCATTATCTAACACTAATTTACGCAATGCATTGTTGAGCAAGAAATCAGCTTCTGAGAATAACCAATCAGTAGGTTCCTGAGCATTAGCTTGCGCGCTCACTTTATTGATTTGTGATTGTAAGCCAACTAACTCATGTGACTTGGCATTGATGAGCTCCTCTACTTGTGCAATTTTGTCTTGCGTTGCTTTATTCTCAGACTCTAATTGAGCAAGCTGTGTAAAATCAAATTTTACGTCTTGGGCAGGTGCTGAAACCACCGTTTTATTATTGATTTGAGCTTCAAGTGCGGTCAATTTTTGTTGGAATTCATCCACTTTTTGTTGGCCAAAATAATAACCTGCACCACCCACGCCAAGTGCAATGAGAATGGCCAATAAACTTAATCCAGTACCACTTTTCTTCACAACGGTTTGTGTACGTGGCGCAACAGGCTCGCGATCTTCAGTTTGAATTTCCACTGCATCTGTTTCTTGGATTTCATCTGTCGTTTCAGGGGTTAATTTCTCTTTCGCCATATCTTTTCCTTAGTGAGAAAGGGGAGTTACTTCATTAAGTAAGGTATTAAGTAAACTTTGATTGTCCGCACCAGCGGAAACCACCACATTATGCCAACCTTGTTGTACTGCGACATCCGCAATGCGTTGACTTACTGTGACTAAACAGCAATTTTTTAGCCAATTTTGTTCATTTTCAGGCACAAATTCGATTAACGCCTGCAAAATTTCAAGGCTTGTTACCACAAGGGTTTGCACACCAGAACGAATACAAATACTGGTTTGCTCTTCGTTATTATAACTAATCGGCGTGCGTTGGTAACATTCGACTGTCTCAACAGTTGCACCGCGTAGTGTGGCTTGTTCACGCAGTAATTCTCGTCCACCGTTGCCACGTAAAATTAACAAGTTTTTATCTGTTAATTCTGCCATTTGCGGTAAATTTAATACACCTTCAGTATTTTCCGATGTAATTGGATAACGAACAGTACATTCAGTTTGACAGGAAAAATGCTGTGCCGTTCTATGTCCAACTGTAAAGTATTGTAAATCTTGACGCCAGCTAAAGCCAATATCTTTCAGGGTTTTATCCGCAAAATCGACCGCACTTTTTGAAACCAAAAACACATAATCACCACTTTTTAGCTGATTAAGTTTCGTCGGTAATTGAGCCAGCTCAGCACCCGCTTCAATAGAAAGCAAAGGCAAATGCAAGGCAACCACACCGGCTTGATTCAGCTGGTCAACGAGGGCTTTTCCTCGTTCATCGGGGCGGGTGACTAGTACAGCCATGGTGATTTCCTATGCTGAGTAAATCTTCGCCAGAATCTTATCTGCGCCTTGTGCTAGAAGTTGTTCAGCAATGCTCATGCCTAATGCTTCGGCATTTTCAACCGCACTTTTACCTTCCGCACGAATAATTGCAGAGCCATCGGTTTCCCCGACGAGTGCACGTAAGAAAATTTCGCCATTTTGCTCAATGGCATAGCCACCGATAGGCACTTGGCAACCACCTTGTAAGCGGGTATTCATTGCACGCTCAGCCAAAACACAAGTCGTCGTAGTGGTATCGGAAAGTGGAGCAAGCAATGTTTTCACTTCTTCATCATCAACACGGCACTCAATGCCTACCGCGCCTTGTCCGGCAGCCGGTAACGACTGTTCTACTTCAATAAATGAGGCAATACGTTCCGATAGCCCTAAACGAATTAAGCCTGCTGAGGCTAAAATAATGGCATCGTATTCGCCATTGTCTAATTTACTTAATCGGGTTCCCACATTGCCACGTAAAGAGCGGATATCAAGATCCGGGCGTAATTGTTTTAATTGGCATTGACGACGTAAGCTTGATGTTCCGACAATAGCGCCTTGCGGTAATTCATCTAATGAACGGTATGTATTCGACACGAAAGCATCGCGCGGATCTTCACGTTTACAGATCACACTTAACCCTAAACCTTCTGGAAATTCCATCGGTACATCTTTCATTGAATGGACGGCAATATCGGCACGTTTTTCAAGTAAAGCGTTTTCTAACTCTTTAACAAATAAGCCTTTTCCACCAATTTTAGCCAAAGGAGAATCTAAGATTACATCACCTTTTGTCACCATCGGAACTAATTCAACAGAAAGTGTTGGGTGAAATTGTTCTAATTGATCTTTTACAAAATTTGCCTGCCAAAGGGCTAAAGGGCTTTGACGAGTCGCAATTTTTAAGGTTTTAAGCACTGCCATAAATACCGCTGATTTTAAATAGAAATATGCCCTATGCTACCATTTTTAGGGCAAAAAGTCAGATCATTTAAATTTTTGATTTCCGACTAGGTAAGTGGTACATTAACGCCAATTATTTGGTTATAGGTAGGAAGCCTTGAAATACGATTTCACTCAAGCCCGAAAATGTATCGAAACGCTAGATAAACGTCGTTTTGATCGTGCATTATTGGGCTCAGGTGATGCATTCCGACACATCGTTTCTTTAGTGCCGCTGTTGTTGCATCTTAATCATCCTGCTCTGCCGGGTTATGTGGAAGATGCCCCAGCAGGCATTGCCGATTTTATTCTCTCCAATTATCAGCAAAATTTTCTCTCAAAAGAACATCCCGAACTTGCCGAAGACGTGCAAAGTGCGGTCAATTCTGATGCTGTTTTTGCGCCGATCTTAGGTATTTATGTGATGGGCAGTTTTGGCTCTATTAGCCAAACTTCAGCTTCGGATTTGGATATTTGGATCTGCCATCAAGATGATTTATCTGAACAAGATCAGCAGCCCTTAGCAGAAAAAACGAAGAAAATCAGCCAATGGGCATCCACATTTCATGTGGAAATACATTTTTATTTGATGACACAACAACGTTTCCGTAACGAACGTTATTCCGATCCACTAACTAAAGAAAACAGTGGTTCTGCCCAATATATGCTGTTACTGGAAGAGTTTTATCGCTCCGCTGTACGTCTAGCGGGTAAACCATTATTGTGGCTGCACTTGTGGGTGGAAGATGAAAAGCAATATGAGGCCGAAGTTGCGCGTTTAGTCGCGGCTGGTGAGCTTAATTTAAATGATTGGGTGGATTTTGGCGGATTAGGGCAATTCTCTGCGAGCGAATATTTCGGTGCAAGCTTATGGCAACTTTATAAAGGTATTGATTCACCTTATAAATCGGTGATGAAAATCTTGTTGTTGGAAACCTATGCCCAAGAATACCCAAATGCCCAGTTAATTGCTCGCCAATTTAAAGAGGATTTGCTTTCTGGCCATAGCACCGCTATACATCATTTTGATCCTTATATTGCGATTTTAGAGAGAATTAGCCAATATTTGACCGCACATTCAGAATTTAAGCGTCTTGATTTTGTACGTTCTTGTTTTTACGTGAAAGCCACAGAAGACTTTGCGTTATATCACGCTTCAAACTGGCGTATTTCTTATATGAAAATGATGGCCCAAGAATGGGGCTGGTCAAAAGAACGTATTGAAGAATTAGATCAGCGTCCAAATTGGAAAATCAAACGGGTGAAAGAAAGTCACAATAACTTGGTGAATTTCTTGATGATGAGTTATCGAAATCTAGTGGATTTTGCACGCAAACATAAAATTAATTCTAGCGTGATTCCGCAAGATATTACTGTGCTTTCTCGCAAACTTTATACAGCCTTTGAAGAATTGCCGGGTAAAATAACGTTACTAAACTCACAAATTTCCCATAACTTAACAGAAGAACACCTCACGTTCATCGAAGTTCACGGCAATAAGCGCTTTAAAGATGGGTGGTATATGGTTAATCAGCCGCCATACCACATTATGTTCTCGAAAGAACGTGTGATTGAATACGGTGAAAGTTTAAATCAAGTCGTCGCATGGGCTTATTTTAATCGCTTATTGACGGCTGAAACCCATTTGCACTTAATCAGCCAAAATATCGACCAACTTACTTTACGTAATTTTGTGGCTGATTTGCGGTTGTTTTTCCCGCATACAAATAGCCAAGTTCCGACAAATGAGGCACTTTCTTCGCAGTGCGAAATCCGTGATTTGTTTATTGCAGTGAATTTAGTGAATGATCCAACAGCACAAGTTGAAGAGCTTAAATCAAATATTTCGCCAAGTGATTTATTCAGTTTTGGTCAGTTAGAACAGAGTTTGGTAGGAAGCATTGATTTCACTTACCGTAATGTGTGGAATGAAATTCGAACCTTACATTTTGAAGGACAAAATGCGATTTTGCTTGCCTTAAAAGTGCTTTCTAATAAAATTGAACAAGGTGTAAATCAGCCGCGTTCTGTGCAGGTTTTCTGTTACAGTAAACACTACAACCGCACATTACGAAACTTGGTGAGCGTACTTGTAAACCGTTGTATCAGTATTCAATTAGGCGATAGTCGCCCAACAACCCATTCTCGTCTGCGTGTAGCAGGGAAAAACTGGCAATTCTTTTTTGAAGAAAAAGGGATCAGTTTGCAACCTATTGAAGGTGGAAAAGAAAGGGCGGACAATTTTGAAGACGTTTTACCAACTCAGTTGGAAGAAAAAGAAATTATTCCGGAAGCCCGTCGATATCCGCCTGAAATTGATTTGTTTGCCAGTGAAGGTTTTTTACAATTCTTCTTTGAAGATAATGCCGATGATAGCTTTAACGTTTATTTATTAGATGAAAAGAATCGCCTCGAAATTTATCGTCAATGTGAAGGTTCAAAAGATGATAAAGTGCGTGAAGTGAATCAGATTTATCAATCACTCGGCTCGAAAGATTGTAAAAATCCGTATAAAATGGTGCAACGGAATTTTAATTACCCGCAATTTTATCAATTGCATCCGATAGAAAGTGGCATGCGTATTATGCCGTTCAAATTTAAAAGCAAAAGGACTTGCGAATAGCTAAATCAAAAAGCATTGTTTGAGATAAATCAAATTTATCTGCAAATTATGCATTGGCAGATAGGCAAAATCCCGATAGAATCCCTCATTCGAAAATCTATTGAGAAATAATCTAAGGCTGTGGACGTTTTCGCCTTCAGGCGATAGAATGTTCGTCCGCTTATCTCTTGGAGAATATTATGCAAGAAAAGTTAAAAGTATTAATTATCGACGACCATCCATTAATGCGTCGTGGTATCAAACAATTAGTTGAATTAGAAGAGAATTTTGAAGTTGTCGCTGATGTAGGAAGCGGTACAGAAGGCATTTCCATTGCGATTCAAGAATCCCCAGATTTAATCATTTTAGATCTGAATATGAAAGGTCTTTCTGGTTTAGACACACTCAAAGGCCTGCGTGCAGAAGGTGTTGATGCGCGAATTTTGATCCTAACCGTGTCTGATGCAAAAAATGATATTTTCACTCTCATCGATGCGGGTGCAGATGGCTATCTATTGAAAGATACTGAGCCAGATGTGCTGCTTGAGCAAATTAAACGTATTGCACAAGGCGAAGTAATTTTAAGTGATTCGATTAAAAATTTACTTTTAGAACGCAAACATACTGTTGATCCAATAGATTCACTCACCGATCGTGAAATGGATGTATTACGTTTAATCGCAACAGGTTTATCTAATAAACAAATTGCGGGTCAGCTTTTTATTTCTGAAGAAACGGTTAAAGTGCATATTCGTAACTTACTTCGTAAACTTAACGTGCATTCACGTGTTGCCGCAACTGTTTTGTTCTTTGAACGAAATGGTCGATAGGTAAGATTAAAACGATAAAAAAGAGCGGTTTTCTAACCGCTCTTTTTGTTATCTTGGCACACCCCGTAATAAAGGGATTGGCTCAAATGGCGCAACGGAAGTTGGCGCAGGAATATCATTAAAAAGTAAGATAAATGGTTTAGGTGGCAAGATTTTTTCATTTCGCCATAAGCTTCCCATACCCACCAATTGAATATCATCGGGTAAATTTTTTATTCCCGATTTTAATACGGCTACTGTATTTGGGCGAGGGTGCCCAATCGCAATAGCCGTGCCATGTTTACGTGCATATTGAATGGCGTTCTGAAATTGCCGTTGCACATCTACTAAATTATCGCTGTCATCTAAAAATACATGACGATCTAATACTTTTACGCCTTGTTCTTTTGCTATTTTTCCCGCAACTGATTTTCCGATAGTACGGCTATCTAAAAAGAATAAATGCTGCTCGCGAAGTGCGGTCATTAAATAAGTCATTAATGTGGCATCGGCCGTAGCTGCACTGCCCATATGATTATTCATTCCAATGGCATTTGGCACAATAGATTTAGCTTTTTTCACTCGTTCATTCACTTGCGTTTCAGACAAGCCAAGAGTCAAACCACCTTCTTCAATTTTAATATTGCCGACAGGCTGCATCGGCATATGAATGAGAATATCGTGGTTTTGTGCTTTTGCTTCTTGATTGCGAATTTTGGCATAGGGCGCGGCAGGAATAATCGCAACGGAGACTTCTTTAGGCATGGATAAAACCTCGGCATCCTCTTTCGGATGATAGCCAATGTCATCAATTACAATAGCCAGTTTGCCTTGTGCAAAAGTAAATGCAGAGAAAAGTGTGGATGAAAAAATGATCGTATTTTTGACCGCACTTTGAAAGAATGTCGCCATTATTTAATCCACCCAGCTGGATTTACAGGCACGCCTTTACGGCTGATACCAAAGTAAAGGGCCGGTTTAGAGAGTTCACCCGTATTACCTACTTGGGCGATGGTTTGCCCCGCAGACACAAGCTGACCTTGTTTTACAAATACGGCTTGGTTGAAACCATATAAACTCAAGTCGCTATCGCCGTGTTTCACAATCACCATATAACCATAGCCGTTAAGATGACCCGCTAGAATAACACGACCACTTGCAATGGCTTTTACCACAGTACCCGTTGGTGCACCGATAACCATACCTTTCCAGCGCACTTCCCCCGCTTGGATTGAACCAAAGGAATACAACGTCGGGCCGGAAACCGGGCGACTGTATTGACGAGCTGCCGTACCTAAACCACTGGTGCTATTAATCAACTGACGTTCTTGCTCAGTTGGTTGATAAGGTTTTGAGGTCCGTTTTTCTTCCTCTTGTTTTTTCTGAGCAAGGGCTTCACGCTCACGTTGTTCCTGTTGGCGAGCGGCTTGTTCAGCACGTTGAATTTCTTGGCGAAGGGCATTTTCGTTCGCTTTCAACGTTTCCAACTTGTTTTGATCTTTCGTTAAGTTTTTGTTGAGTTCATTTAACGTAGATTGGCGTTCTTGTTGCGCTTTTTGTAATTCTTGTTGTTGTTTCTTTTGCGTAGAAAGTTGATCGCGATGATTTTTTTGTTGCCCTGAAATCGCTTCGCGTTGTTTCGCTAAATTCTCTTGTGTCTCTTTCAGGTTGTTAATCATATCAATGCGAACTTGGTTTAAATGCTGATAATACACTTTCATGCGTTCCGCTTTTTTCGCATCTTCTGAAAGCATTCTTTCCAAGGTGGAAGGATTTACACCTGAGCGATAAATGGCATCTATTTGTTGTGCGAGCTTCGCTTTTTGCATGCGCTCTTGCTTTTCTAATTGCTTGATTTGTTTTTCGGTTTCCGCCATTTGCTTGCGGATTTCTTGCAAACTTAGTTCTGTTTCACGTAATTCACCGACAACACTATTAATTTTGCTTTCTTGATCTTTAAGACTGGCTTGGAGTTTAGCTTGTGCGCGCTTTTGTTCTGCGATCTTCGATTCTTGTTGTTTAATTTGTTTTTGAATTTGATTGAGATCGTTGCCTTGCGCGAAAGATGAAAAGCCAAGCAGACCACAAGCAAAAAGTGCGGTCAGTTTTGATAAGATTTTTTTTCTACGATTGCTTTGCTGCATACATCTAAACTTGAGAGAAATTAAAGGATGAATAAAACTTGAATACTAGCATTATTTTTGAGTGGCTAAAAGTTTACAGAGGATTTTTTGCGAAAGATCAGTAAATACCGCCTTTTTACTTTTAAACATAACGATTTTTTGCTATAAAAGAACCATTCATTTTTTATCAATACTTAGGAGATCCTTATGGAATTAGTATTCATTCGTCATGGTTTCAGTGAGTGGAACGCAAAAAATTTATTCACTGGTTGGCGTGATGTGAATTTAACCGAGCGCGGCGTAGAAGAAGCAAAAGCAGCGGGTAAAAAATTGTTAGAGAAAGGCTATGAATTTGATATCGCCTTCACTTCTGTTTTAACTCGTGCAATCAAAACCTGTAACATCGTGTTAGAAGAATCTCACCAATTATGGATTCCTCAAGTGAAAAACTGGCGTTTAAATGAGCGTCACTACGGTGCATTACAAGGCTTAGATAAAAAAGCAACCGCAGAACAATACGGTGACGAACAAGTTCATATCTGGCGTCGTTCTTATGACATTTCTCCTCCAGATTTAGACCCGAAAGATCCAAACTCTGCCCATAACGACCGTCGTTATGCAAACATCCCATCTGATGTGCTACCAAACGCAGAAAACTTAAAATTAACCTTAGAACGCGCATTACCATTCTGGGAAGATCAAATTGCACCCGCAATGCTTTCTGGTAAACGTGTTTTAGTGGTGGCGCACGGTAACTCACTTCGTGCATTAGCAAAACACATCATCGGTATTTCTGATGCGGAAATCATGGATTTTGAAATCCCAACCGGTCAACCGTTAGTGTTAAAACTTGACGATAAATTAAACTACGTAGAACACTACTATCTTTAATTTATAAATGATTTCAAAGTGCGGTTAATTTTGACCGCACTTTTTGTTTAAGGAGAATAACGGATGAAAAAATTACTTGCGATGATTTTTACCTTGTTACCTGTTTTGGCCTTTGCAGCATCGCCAAATCATACGGCAACATCAACTCAAACCAAGTCAGTGAAAACGGCAGTTAAAAAAGTGGAAGCCAAGAAAGCAACTACGCCTAAAACCGTAGCTAAAACAGCCAAAAAGAAAGCAGATACCAAAAAAGCAGAAGCGAAAAAGCCAGCTAAAATTATCGAAGCAAAAAAAGCGGTAACCAAAAAAGAAAAAATAAAAAATAAAACGACAAATAAAGCCGCTAAAGCAGAGCCGACAAAAACGAAAGGCAAACAGTCAGTAGAAAAAAGCAAGCAAACTGTAGTAAAAGATAAAAAGACTTTAGAGAAAAGCAAACAAGGTGCAGTTAAAGAATCAGCAAAACCTGAAAAAGTGATTGCTAAAAAAACACCCGTGGTTAAAACCGAAGTGAAGAAAGCGGAACCCAAAAGCGGTGAAAAAGTAACTGAAAATAGCGTAGAAACTGTTGCTCAGAAAACAGCGAATACCGTGACAAAATCCGTCGTCGTACCAAGATGTAATGATTCAAAAGTTTTTGCGGTATTATCTGACGCTTTTAAAAAGCAAGGTGTCGCAACTAATACCCAAATGACAGTGAAACAAATCACGCAAGCCCGTGAAACGCAATCTTATTCACAACAAGGAATTCGCAGCTGTAATGCGATAGTGGAAACCAACGGTGTTAAATATGTTACCGATTACAGCATTATCTTGAATGATAAAGGTTTCTTCGTGCAAGTTGAAAACGCACAACCCGCTCAACGTTTCTAATCTTAATGTGCGTTATTCAAATGAAGTTGTTTGAATAACGCACGCATTTCTTCTTCATTCAAACAGCGATATTCACCATTACTTAGTCCATCAAGTGTCAAATGGCTCATTTGATAACGGATGAGACGTAATGTCGGAAAGCCGATATGTGCGGTCATTCGACGCACTTGTCGATTACGCCCTTCACTAATTTTAATTTCCAACCAGCTCGTTGAAATACTTTGACGTTCACGAATAGGTGGATTGCGCGGCCAGAGAAAATCCGGTTCAGAAATCAACCGCACTTTTGCCGGTTTCGTCATCCCATCTTTCAATTCCACACCTTGACGAAGTTTGTCTAAGTCAGCCTCTTCAGGAATACCTTCCACTTGCACAAAATACGTTTTTTCTGTTTTAAACTTTGGATCCGCCAAACGATGTTGCACTTCACCATTATTCGTTAAAATCAGTAGCCCTTCGCTATCACGATCTAATCGCCCTGCTGCATACACATTAGGAATGGTAATAAAATCTTTCAATGTAGCTCGGCCATTTTCATCGGTGAATTGTGTCAGTACATCAAAAGGTTTGTTAAATAAAATGACCTGACTTTCAACGATAGAAAGTGCACGTAGACGGCGATATGTTCCCCTATGACTTTTTTTCTGAGGAGTGTTTGATGAAAAAGATGTTTTCGTTTTTGAGATTTTTTTCAAAAAAATACTACCTAAATTATTAATTTTATAAACATTAACTAAAAATAAGAAAAGCCGATTTGTTTGTGCAAATCGGCTAGAAATTTTATAGATTTAAGTATTAACCCGCAACGGCGATACGTTTCATATCGGTCATATAACCACGTAATTCTTGACCGATTAATTCAACAGGGTGATTACGAATTGCATCATTTACATCGCGTAAGGTGATGTTATCGATTTCTACTGCTGGAGTAGGTTCGCCTAAGTCGCCTTTTTGAAGGTTAGGAATAATTTCTTTTGCAAGAATTGGGGTCGCTACGTTAGAGAATAAGTAGTTACCATATTCTGCAGTATCAGAAATTACCACGTTCATTTCGTATAAGCGTTTACGTGCGATGGTGTTCGCAATTAATGGTAATTCGTGAAGTGATTCGTAGTAAGCTGATTCTTCATAAATACCGCTTGCAACCATTGCTTCAAAAGCTAATTCTACGCCAGCTTTCACCATTGCGATCATTAATACACCGTTATCAAAGTATTCTTGTTCGCTAATTTTGCCATCATATTTTGGAGCATTTTCAAAGGCTGTTTTACCTGTTGCTTCACGCCATGCGAATAAGTCTTTATCACCATTTGCCCAGTCTGCCATCATTGTTGCAGAGAAGTGACCGCTGATGATGTCATCCATGTGTTTGTAATATAAGAAACCAAGGCTTTCTTTGATTTGTTCAGCTAGTTCAAATGCACGTAATTTTGCGCTGTTTGATAGGCGATCCATCATTAATGTGATACCACCTTGTTTTAACGCTTCGGTAATCGTTTCCCAACCGTATTGAATTAATTTACCTGCGTATGCTGGATCTTTACCGTCTGCCACTAATTTGTCATAACATACGATAGAACCTGCTTGTAACATACCGCAAAGGATAGTTTGCTCACCCATTAAGTCAGATTTTACTTCTGCCACGAATGAAGATTCTAAAACACCTGCTTTATGACCGCCAGTTGCAGCAGCCCATGCTTTTGCGATCGCCATGCCTTCGCCTTTCGGGTCATTTTCAGGGTGGACTGCGATTAATGTTGGCACGCCGAAACCACGTTTGTATTCTTCACGTACTTCAGTACCTGGACATTTTGGTGCAACCATCACAACAGTAATGTCTTTACGAATTTCTTCGCCAACTTCAACAATGTTGAATCCGTGTGAATAACCAAATGCAGAGTCTTTTTTCATTAAAGGCATCACATCAGCAACCACTTTAGAGTGTTGTTTGTCTGGTGTTAAGTTTACGACTAAATCTGCAGTTGGAATTAATTCTTCATAAGTACCCACTTTAAAACCATTTTCAGTTGCACGTTGGAATGACGCACGTTTTTCTGCAATTGCTTCAGGGCGTAAGGCATAGCTAATATCTAAGCCAGAATCACGCATATTCAAACCTTGGTTTAAACCTTGTGCACCACAGCCCACGATAACGATTTTTTTGCCTTTTAAGAAGTTTGCTTCATCTGCAAATTCTTCGCGATCCATAAAACGACAACGACCTAATTGGTCTAATTTTTGACGTAAATTTAAAGTGTTGAAATAGTTAGCCATTTTGTTGTCCTTAATTGTGTAAGGTGAATAATTGTATGATGTTGTGTTTGCATATTTTTTTGTCGTAGTTTGATTATAGGATTTTTTGTTGTTGCGTAAAGTGATATTATGGGAATGTAATGTTGCAGTTTTGGCAATGATTGGGGGTTGAAAATAGAGATTGGGATTTTATTAATGAGTTTCTTCGTTTTTTTGTAGTGCCAAATCTCCCCTCCCCCTCTTTGCTAAAGAGGGGTGATTCTTTATTTAATTGCTAGAAAGTGACTCATTCATATTTTTAATTATTGTTATTTATTGGCATATTTAGTTACCTTAAAGCTCAAAAAAGAATTAAGTTATTCCTTAAATATAAAAGGAACTTTAGTCAATTACTATAAAGATAAAATGCAGATCTTTGTGTTATGCAAAGGACTAATTCATCTTTGCTAAAGATGGGAGCTCTTTATTTAATTGTTAGAAACTGATTTATGTATATGTTTAACCACAGTTGCTTATTTGATTTTAATTGCCGTAAAAATCAAACGAAGAAGTAAATTTTTCTTTAATATAAACGAAACTTTAGTCAATGAGTGATAACTGATTTCGTTATATTATTTATCACCGTCATTAGCATATTTAATGTTAATTACTGTAAAGATAAAACGCAGATCTTTGTGTTCTGTAAAGAACAATCCCCTCTTTAGCAAAGAGGGGTAGGGGAGATTTGGCAGTACAAAAAAACGAAGAAATTAATTTTTACTATAGATAAAAAAATTATGGAATTTAACGACCTACAAATATTCATCCACCTTAGTGACACAAAAAACTTCGCCAAAACCGCCACCCAAAACTACATGTCTCCTTCCACCCTTTCCCGTCAAATTCAACGGTTGGAAGACGAGTTAGGGAAAACACTTTTTATTCGTGATAATCGGCAAGTCAAACTTACTGAATATGGCGAGAAATTTTTGCAATTTGCTAAAACAGAATGGCAAAGCTGGCAACAATTTAAACAACAGCTCAAGGATGAATCCGATGAACTTTGCGGTGAAATTAAACTTTTTTGCTCTGTCACTGCATCTTATAGCCATCTTCCGCAGGTACTTAAAGAATTTCGCCAGCGTTATCCTAAAGTGGAAATTCAGCTGACGACGGGTGATCCAGCGCTTGCATTAGAGTTGATTCAAACCCAACAGGTTGATCTCGCTATTGCGGGTAAGCCGAATAATCTGCCATCCAGTGTGGCATTTCATAAAATTGATGATATTAGCTTGTCTTTAATCGCACCGCGTGTGGCTTGTTTGGCGACACAATTACTGCAAGAAAAAACCATTAATTGGCAGCAAATGCCTTTTATTTTCCCTGTTGAAGGGCATGCTCGACAACGAATTGAACAATGGCTACGGGAGAAACATATTAAACATCCGAAAATTTATGCTACCGTTGCAGGGCATGAAGGGATTGTTCCGATGGTAGGATTGGGGTTCGGATTAGCGATGTTGCCTGACGCGGTCATTGACAATAGCCCAATGAATAACCAAATTTCCAGACTTAATCTCGATAAGCCTATTGAGCCTTTTGAATTGGTTATTTGTACCCAAAAAAGGAATCTAGAACACCCCTTAATCCGTGCATTTTGGGCGATGTTAGAATAGAATGATTGGCTGTTTAGAATAAGGATTTCTTATGTTTAAAGGTGTTCTCGTTTCATTACTTGCCTCATTTTTATTTGGCTATATGTATTATTTTTCTACGCTGCTGAAACCTTTGAGTGGCACGGATATTTTCGGTTATCGGATGATTTTTACGTTTCCCTTTGTTGTCCTTTCCGTGTTTATGTTTAAGCAGAAAAATGCGTTGATTCATCGCTTAAAACTCATTAAAAAACAACCGCACTTAGCATTGCCCTATCTGTTTTGCGGCTTATTAATGGGTTTTCAAATGTGGCTTTTTCTTTGGGCGCCGAATAATGGTAGTTCATTAAGCGTGTCTTTTGGTTATTTGCTTTTGCCAATTGTGATGGTGGCAGCAGGTCGCTTAATTTTTAAAGAACGTATTTCAACATTCAAATTTATTGCAGTCGTGATTGCCGCATTGGGGGTGATTTCTAATATTGTGCTAAAAGGTGGGCTGTCTTGGGAAGCCATTGTGATTTGTGTTGGCTATACTACCTATTTTTCTGTTCGAAAAGCATTAAAAAATAGTGATCTCGCTTCTTTTTGTTTAGAGATGTTGAGCCTAATCCCAATTAGCATTTATTTTGCCTTGAAAACAGATTTTGCTGTGGTCGAACAAAGTAATCCTAATATTTGGGGACTACTTGTGTTACTTGGATTAATTAGCGGCACGGCATTGATTGCTTATGTGATCGCTAGCAATATGCTACCAATGAATTTGCTTGGGCTACTTGGTTATGTGGAAACCATTATGATGATTTTCGTATCGTTTTTTATCGGTGAACAAATTGACGCCGAAAGTTACCCGCTTTTTATTTGTTTAGTGCTCGCTATGATTCTTGTTGTGATTGATGGTGTGTACAAACAGCACGCAAAAGGAAGTTTATAAATGTCATTTAAAGAAATTACGCCACAACAAGCTTGGGAAATGGTTCAACAAGGGGCGGTGTTAGCCGATATTCGCGATGATGCCCGCTTTACCCACTCACATCCTAAAGGTGCTTTTCATTTAACGAACCAAAGTTTTTTACAATTTGAAGAATTAGTCGATTTTGACTCCCCTATCATTGTGAGCTGCTATCATGGGGTAAGCAGTAAAAATGTCGCGACCTTTCTAGTGGAACAAGGCTATGAAAATGTGTTTAGTATTATTGGTGGATTTGATGGCTGGTGTCGAGCAGAATTACCAATTGATACAGCTTATTAAGGTGTTTTAAATAAAATTGATTTGATGAAAAAAGTGCGGTGAAATTTCACCGCACTTTTGTGTTTCTTAGCTTACCATTCGTAGCCTACGCCAACGGAGCTCACTACATCGCCTTGCGTATTGGTGCTTCCGCTTAAACGGAACAACACTTTACCGTTGTCACTAGAACGGCTATATCCCACTGCGATAGCATTTTGT